>Ga0105239_10004461_pt1 | contig 16729 bp, 17 predicted proteins | sample KBSC44metaG_FD_92761 | JGI IMG/M metagenome (GOLD analysis project Ga0105239, IMG submission 92761) | Corn rhizosphere microbial communities from Kellogg Biological Station, Michigan, USA - KBS C4-4 metaG | ecosystem: Host-associated > Plants > Roots > Rhizosphere > Soil | place: Michigan, USA...
CGCGAGCGGGAGCGGGCCGCGCCGACGCGGGATCTGCAGCACCCCGAAGCGCTTCCGGCGAGCGAGCCGGGGCAGACGACGCCAGGAGGTCGCGAGGAAGACCGCCACCTCCGCGGGGGTCGCGGACGTCGCGACCCGGCCCGAGGTGAGCCGGCGGAACTGCTGGAGATGTCGGAACGAGAACGAGCCGACGCAGATGCGGTCGTGGCACCCCGTGCGCTCGACGAGCTCCGCCAACGCGGTCACCGATCCGGCAGCCTTCAGGTCGATGTTGAAGCGACAGTCGGGAAGCTCCTCGAGCAGCTCGGCCATCGAGGGCACGGCGTGCTCGCCGGCGATCCTGACCCGGGCCAGCTCCTCGGCGAGGACCGCGCCGACCTCGCCGGGCATCCCGGTCATCCGCTCCAGCACCGGGTCGTGGAAGGCCACCAGGTGGCCGTCACGGGTCACGTGGACGTCGGTCTCGAGGTAGCGGTAGCCCAGCGCCGCCGCGTGCCGGAAGGCGAAGAGCGTGTTCTCCAGGCCGTGGAGGTCGGGGTGCAGCGAGCCGCCCCGGTGCGCCATCGCGATCACGGACCCGGGCGGTTCCAGGACGGAGTCGAGGTAGGCATGACCCGTCACGGGTGGTCGTCCCTCCACTCCCATCCCCGCAGTATTCACCGCCCGGGCGCGCTGCGTGCCCGACACGGCCACCGCGGGCCAGACATCTGCGGCGGCGGCCGTCTGTTCGGGGGTACGGTCGGAGTCGTGGACGACATGATCTGCCCCAAGTGCCAGGGAACGATGGCGCCGCGGACGCTCGGGCACGTCGCGGTACGTCGCTGTGACACGTGCGACTCGGTTCTCCTCGAGACGTCGGCACTCGGCGCCCTCATCGAGGCGGAGAACGACTGGCACGCCCACCAGTCGGCGAACACCGCGGCGCTCCCGCGGATCACCGCCGACACCCCGCCCCCGACCTCGCAGCCGCGCAGCCGGGCGTTCGTGGAAACCCTCTTCCGGAGCTGAGCCCCGACCTGCGGTCGAGACCACCGGTGGTCGAGCCTGTCGAAACCCGGCCGAACCGGGCGCCGACGACCGCTGCCTACCCGAGGTCGCGGAAGGTCTCGATCCGCGCACCGAGCAGGTTGAGCCGCTCCGCGAGGTCCTCGTAGCCGCGGTTGATGACGTAGACCGAGCGCAGCACCGAGGTGCCCTTCGAGGCGAGCATCGCGAGCAGGATCACGACGGCCGGCCGCAGGGCGGGCGGGCAGACCACCTCGGCGCCCGACCAGTGCGTCGGGCCGTCGATCATGACCCGGTGCGGGTCGAGGAGCGTGACCCGTCCGCCGAGCTTGTTGAGCTCGGTCAGGTAGATCGCCCGGTTCTCGTAGACCCAGTCGTGCAGCATGGTCTTGCCGGTGGCCACCGCCGCGATCACCGCGAAGAACGGGAGGTTGTCGATGTTCAGGCCCGGGAAGGGCATCGGGTGGATCTTGTCCAGCGGCGCCTGCAGCACGGAGTGGTGGGTGGTCAGGTCGACCAGGCGGGTGCGACCGTTGGCCGCGACGTACTCCTCGGAGCGGTCGTAGCGGAAGCCCATCTCCTCGAGCAGGGCGAGCTCGATCTCGAGGAACTCGATCGGCACGCGACGGATGGTGATCTCGGAGTCGGTCACGATCGCCGCGGCGAGCAGCGACATCGCCTCGATCGGGTCCTCGCTGGGGGAGTACTCGACGTCGACCTCGATCCGGGGGCGACCGCTCACAGTCAGCGTCGTCGTGCCGATGCCCTCGACCCCGACGCCGAGCTCCTGGAGGTAGAAGCACAGGTCCTGGACCATGTAGTTCGAGCTCGCGTTGCGGATCACGGTCACGCCGTCGTGCAGGGCCGCGGCCATGAGGGCGTTCTCGGTGACGGTGTCACCACGCTCGGTGAGCACGATCGGGCGGGTCGGCGCCACGCCGGCGGTGACCGCGGCGTGGTAGCTGCCCTCGGTCGCCTTGACCTCGAGGCCGAAGGGCCGCAGCGCGCTCAGGTGCGGCTCGACGGTGCGGGTGCCGAGGTCGCAGCCGCCGGCGTACGGGAGCTGGAAGGTGTTGCTGCGGTGCAGCAGCGGGCCGAGGAACATGATGATCGAGCGGGTACGGCGCGCGGCGTCGGCGTTGATCCCGGCGAGGTCGAGGTTCGGGGGCGGGGTGATCTCGAGGTCGTTGTCCGCGTTGAGCCAGCGGGTCTTCACCCCCATGCTGTCGAGCACCTCGAGGAGCCGGTTGACCTCCTCGATGCGCGCGACCCGGCGCAAGGTCGTCCGGCCGCGGTTGAGCAGCGAGGCGCACAGCAGCGCGACGCCGGCGTTCTTCGACGTCTTGACGTCGATGCTCCCGGAGAGGGTCGTCGGCCCGGAGACGCGCAGGTGCATCGGCCCGCCGCCGATGCTGACCAGCGGCTCGTCGAGCGCCTCGCCGATCCGGGCGAGCATCTCGAGCGAGACGTTCTGGTGGCCGCGCTCGATCCGGTTCACCGCGCTCTGGCTGGTGTTCAGCACGTCCGCGAGCTGCTGCTGGGTCCAGCCGCGGTGCTGGCGGGCGCTGCGGATCAGCGTGCCGATCTGGGTCAGGTAGTCCGTCACCCCGGGACGGTAACTCAGATATGAGATAAAGCCAACCACCAGCGTGCTGGCAGGATCGACGACATGCGCGTCACCACCATCCACGCCCCCGGCGACATCCGCCTCGAGGAGCGCCCCCGTCCCGAGATCAGCGCCCCGACGGACGCGGTCATCAAGATCACCGCGGGCTGCATCTGCGGCTCCGACCTGTGGCCCTACCGCGGTGCCAACGAGATCACCCCGGGCGACACGATCGGCCACGAGATGGTGGGCGTGATCGAGGAGGTCGGCTCGGAGGTGAGGTCCTTCGCGCCCGGCGACTTCGTGATCGTGCCGTTCTGCACCTGTGACAACACCTGCCCGAACTGTCGCAACGGCGCGCACTCGGCCTGCCGCAACGGCGGCTTCACCACCGGTGGCCAGGGGGAGTACGGCCTGGTCACGCAGGCGGAGGGAAGCCTGGTGAAGACCGACGCGTTCCCCGACCCGGCGATGATCCCGTCGTTGCTGACGCTCTCCGACGTCTTCCCGACCGGATGGCACTGCGCCGTGTCGGCCGGCGTGAAGAAGGGCGACACCGTGGTGGTCGTCGGCGACGGAGCCGTCGGCCTGTGCGGCGTGCTGGCGGCTTCGCAGATGGGCGCCGAGCGCGTGATCGCGATGTCGCGTCACGAGCCGCGCCAGGCGATCGCGCGTGAGTTCGGCGCCACCCACGTCGTCGCCGAGCGCGGCCGCGAGGGTGCCGCGGCGATCAAGGAGATCACCGACGGGGTCGGGGCCGATGCCGTGCTCGAGTGCGTGGGCACCAACGACGCGATGCAGCAGGCGTTCGCGGTGGCCCGTCCCGGTGCGATGGTCGGCTTCGTCGGCGTGCCCCACGACGTCGAGCTGCCGGTGAGCCGGATGTTCGCCAAGAACGTCGGTCTCGCCGGAGGGGTCGCGCCCGTCCGCCGCTACCTCCCCGAGCTCCTCGACCTGGTCACCAGCGGCGCGGTGAACCCGGGCCTGGTGTTCGACACGGTCCTGCCGCTCGCCGAGGTGGCTGCCGGCTACCGGGCGATGGACGAGCGCACCGCGATCAAGGTGCTGCTGCAGCCGTGAGCGCGACTGACGACCTCGCGGCCCGGGCCGACGCCCTGCTCGCGCTCCACCGCCCGGGCGACCCCGGCGTCCTCCCGACCGTGTGGGACGCGTGGTCGGCGAAGGTGGCGGTCGCCGCCGGGTTCGAGGGCCTCACCGTCGGCAGCCATCCGGCAGCCGAGTCGATCGGGCGGGCCGACGGCGAGCAGATGGCGTTCGCCGAGCTCACCGACCGCGTCGCGCAGATCACCGGCGCGGTCGACGTACCGGTGTCGGTCGACGTCGAGTCCGGCTACGGCCTGAACGCCGCGACGATCATCGGCGGGCTGCTGGCGGCCGGCGCGGTCGGGCTCAACATCGAGGACACCGTCCACAGCGAGGGCGGCCGGCTCCGTTCCGGCGAGGAGCATGCGGAGCTGGTCGGCCGCCTGCGCGGGGCCGCCGACGCCGCGGGCGTGCACGTCGTCATCAACGCCCGCACCGATGCGTTCAAGCACAAGATCGGCGCGGACGACGAGCGCGTGGACCTCGCGGTCGAGCGGCTGTTGCTCTGCGCGGACGCCGGGGCCGACTCGCTCTACCCGGTCGCGTTCCACGACGAGGCGACGCTGAGGCGGATCACGAGCGCCCTTCCCCTGCCGGTCAACGCGATCGCCCGGCCGGACGTCGACGACCTGGACACCTACCGGCGCGCCGGGGCCGGACGGATCAGCTTCGGCCCGCTGTGGCAAATGGCGCTGGGGCGCGTGTCCGCCGAGTGGCTCGCCCGCTGGCGCACCGACGGTTGAACCGCCGCGGACCGATCGGGCCGGTCTCGACCGGTCTGCCCAATCTGGCGCCGTCGGGCCGTGAGCGGCCTACGATTCAGGAGGAGCGGGGAGCTTTGTGGGTCCAGCGTGGCGGCCTGCCGTCGACGGACCCGCAGCGAAGGGAGATCGTGGACCCGAATGGCGCCTGATCGAGCATCGAGGCAGCTGCTCGCCTTGACCCAGCTGGGAGCGCGGGAGACCCGGCCTGCGGGCCTGATCGAGGCGGCCCTCCCGTGCCTGCAGGAGCTCGCCGGCGCCGCGACCGTGCTGGTCGCCTCCCGCTCCACCGACGGCCCCGTCCTGGGTGCGACCGTCGGCGAACCGCTTCCGGTCGACTCGCTCGAGCTGCCGACCGAGACCACCGGTCCTGCGCCCGCGGTCGTGCCCGAGTCGTGGGCCGCCGCCGGCATCGGCAGGGCGGTCGTCCAGGTGCTCCCCGGCCACGCCGGTGCGCTGTTCCTCGCGTGGGAAGGGGAGCCCGCTGCGGACGACGACGTCATCGAGGCAGCGCTCGCCATGCTCGAGGGCGCGCTCGCGCGGCTCGACGCGGAGGACCGGCTCGCCGACCTGGTGCAACGGGTCGACAGTGCCCAGCACCTCGCCGGCATGGGCGACTACGACTGGCACATCCCGACCGACAGCAACCGGTGGTCGGACCAGCTGTTCCGGATCTACGGCTACGAGCCGCAGAGCTTCAACGCGACGTACGACAAGTTCCTGAGCAACATCCACCCCGACGACCGTGGCCGCATCCAGGCCATCCACCAGCACGCCTACGCGACCGGGGAGCCCTACCAGATGATCGAGCGGATCGTCCGGCCCGATGGCGAGATCCGCTACCTGTCGTCCAACGGCGAGGTGATCATGGACGCCGACGGTGTCCCGGTGCGGATGCGCGGCACCTGCATCGACATCACCGAGCGGATGCTGGCGGAGCAGGAGACCGAGCGCGCGGCCGAGCGGTTCGGCGGCCTGGTCGAGTCCTCGCCGGACGCGATCCTCGTGCTGGACTCCGGGTCCACGATCCTCCAGGCCAACGGGAAGGCGGCAGAGATGCTCGGTGCCGACCCCGTCGGCCACACCCTCGAGGAGATCCTCCCGCCGGAGAGCTGGACCGGCGCGCAGGGGGTCGAGGCCAAGACCTTCAACGGCCAGCCGTTGAAGCTCGACGTGATCACCGCGTCGTTGTCCGAGTCGACCCACGAGGCCCGCACCGCGGTCTTCCTGCAGGACGCCGCACCGCGCCTCGAGCGCGAGGCGATGGCCACCCGGCTCGGCGAGTCCCACCAGCGCCGGCGCCAGGCCCTCGAGATCAACGACAACGTCGTGCAGGGGCTGACCTCGGCGGTCTACTCCCTCGAGCAGGGCGACGTCCACCGCGCCGAGTCCTTCATCGAGCGCACCCTCTCCGCGGCTCGCAACATGATGGACGACCTCCTGGAGCCCAGCGGCGAGGAGCTGCACCCGGGCGACCTCGTCCGCAGCTCGGCGGCCCGCCTCGAGCACACGACGTCGAAGGGGGAGACCGCGGCCGAGCGCGGCGGGAGCCCCGGGGACGCCCTCCACCGGGTCCTCATCGTCGACGACGCCGAGGACATCCGGATGCTGTTGCGGATGAAGCTCACCCAGCACACCGAGATCGACGTCGTCGGCGAGGCCGTCGACGGCGTGGACGCGGTCGACCAGGCCCGCGAGCTGCAGCCTCACCTCGTGCTGCTCGACATGGCGATGCCGCGGATGGACGGCCTGCAGGCCCTGCCGCTGATCCGCGAGGCCGTCCCCGACGTGCACGTGATCGTGCTCTCCGGCTTCAACCAGGGCACCCTCGAGCAGGAGGCGCTCGCCGCGGGAGCCGACCGGTACGTCGTCAAGGGCGGCAGCATGCGCGAGCTGGTCGAGGTCATCGAGACGGTGCTGCGGCTCAGGTGACCGCCGAGGACGAGAGCCTGCAGGAGCGGTACTTCCCGGACCTGCCGTGCTTCGGCTGCGGTCCGGCCAACCAGAAGGGCCTTCGTCTGCGCAGCTACCCGGGTGAGGACGGCCTGGTCACCGCGCGCTTCACCCCCTGGCCCGAGCACGACAACGGCCTCGGCTACCTCAACGGCGGCATCATCGCCACCGTCCTGGACTGCCACAGCGCGGCGGCGGTGACCCACGAGGCCTTCACCCGCGGCTGGCCGCCACTCCCGGGCGCCGCACTGCCGTACGTCACGGCGGGGCTGGAGGTCCGGTACCTGCGACCGGCGCCGCTGGACCACGTCGTGACGCTCCACGCCGAGGTGACCGCCGCGAGCGAGGCCGAGATGACCGCCCACGTGTGGCTGGAGTGGGACGGGAAGCCGCGGGCCGAGGTCACGGCGCTGTGGAAGCGCTGGCGCCCGCGCTGATCCGCACGGTCGCGGCCGCTTCGCGCACTGCTAGGTTCCGCACATGCGTGGATCCGTGACCGTCCAGATGGCAGCCAGCCCCCGCGTCGTCTGGGACCTGGTCTCCGACGTGACCCGGATCGGCGAGTTCAGCCCGGAGACCTTCGAGGCACGGTGGACGCGGGGCTCGACCGGACCCGAGGTCGGCGCCTACTTCAAGGGCCACGTCCGCCGCAACGGCATCGGACCGGTCTACTGGACGCTCTGCCGGGTGACCGAGTGCGTGCCCGAGCGGGACTTCGGGTTCGTGGTCGTGATGAACGACACCGACCTGAACCACTGGCGCTACCAGCTCCGCGAGGTCGACGGCGGCACGGAGGTCACGGAGTCCTTCGAGCTGCCGCCGAAGGGCTTCCTCAAGCTCTACTGGGCGTTCCTCGGCGTCCTGCGCGGCCGGACCAACGAGCGCGGCATGCGGCAGACGCTCGAGCGGATCAAGGTGATCGCGGAGGGCGTGTCCGCGTGAGGGCCGCGGTCCTTCGCGACGGCGAGCTCGGGGTCACCGAGGTCGCCGCACCCGTGCCCGCCGCCGGCCAGCTCCTGCTGGACGTGGTCCGCTGCGGCATCTGCGGCTCGGACCTGCACGCCCGGCGGCATGCGGACGCGGTCGCCGACGTTGCCGCGGAGGTCGGGTACGCCGGCCTGATGCGCTCCCACGAGCAGATCGTCCTCGGGCACGAGTTCTCCGGCGTCGTCGTGGGCCGCGGCCCGGCGAGCAGGATCGCCGAGGGCACCGCGGTCGTCTCCTTCCCGTTGGTGCGCGAGGCCGGGGGAGTGCACCCGACCGGCCTGTCGTCCCACGCCCCCGGCGCGTACGCCGAGCAGGTGCTCGTCCAGGACGCTCTCAGCCTGCCCGTCCCCAACGGCCTCGCGCCGGAGGTGGCCGCCCTCACCGAGCCACTCGCCGTCGGCCTCCACGCCGTGCGGCGCGGGGAGGTCGGCAAGGGCCAGGTCGCGATCGTGATCGGGTGCGGTCCGGTCGGCCTGGCCGTGATCGCGATGCTGAAGGCGTCCGGCGTCCGGACCGTCGTGGCCAGCGACTTCTCCGCCGGCCGCCGCGCGCTCGCGACCACGATGGGGGCCGACGTGGTGGTGGACCCGGCCGTCGAGTCGCCGTACTCCGCAGCGTCCGGCCACGGCCACCTGACCAGTGGACCCGAGGTCTTCGAGCTCGGCGTCAGCACGGTGGAGAAGCTGAGCCGGCTGCCATTCGTCCCCTGGCACCAGGTCTGGCGCGTGGCCGACAAGGTCGGCGCCGCGACGCCGAAGCACCCGGTGGTGTTCGAGTGCGTCGGCGTCCCCGGGGTGATCGAGGAGATCATCAGCAGTGCCCCGATCTACTCGCGCGTGGTCGTCGTCGGCGTCTGCATGGAGCCGGACCGGATCCGTCCGGCCATGGCGATCAACAAGGAGGTCGACCTGCGGTTCGTCCTCGGCTACACGCCCCTGGAGTTCCGCGACGCGCTGCACCTCCTCGCCGACGGCAAGGTCGACGGTGCACCGATGATCACCGGCGAGGTCGGCCTCGACGGTGTCGCCGAGGCGTTCGACGCACTCGCCGACCCCGAGACGCACGCCAAGATCCTCATCGACCCGCGGAGCAGCGCCACGACGCCGGGCCGCGTAGCTTCGGGCCGACCGGGTACGCCGGGTCCATGACCGAGCGACCCGACGACGACCGCGTCTCCACCCGCGCCGAGCTGCTGCCCGAGGAGGAGGCAGCCGGGAGCGAGGACCCACGGCACCAGGCCGAGGAGATCCTGCGCGACTCCGACGAGCGCACCCAGCACCCCGAGGAGACCGGTCGCGCGTCGACCCAGACGTCGACCCCGGCCGACCGGCCCGACAGCTGACCCCTGCGGCTCAGGCGGCTCCGGCTGCGACGACCAGACGTCCCCGGCCGGCCCGCTTCGCCTGGTAGAGGGCGGCGTCCGCCGCGCTGTAGAGCGTGCGCAGGTCGAAGGCGTCGCTCGGGGCGTGCGCCAGGCCGAGGCTGACCGACACGGACAGCGTGCGGCCCATGTCGTCGACGGTGAAGGCGTGGCGACGGACGTCGTTGACCATCTCCTCGGCACGCCGCGACGCGACCTCGCGCGAGCAGGCCGGCAGCAGCAGGGCGATCTCGTCGCCGCCGAGGCGGCAGACGACGTCGGACCCACGCGCACGAAGGACGATCAGGTCGGCGAGCTCGACGAGCACGGCGTCCCCGGCAGGGTGCCCGTGCTCGTCGTTGATCGTCTTGAAGTTGTCGACGTCGAGGAGAACGAGTGCCGTGCCCTCGTCGCTGTTGGCGCCGGAGAGCGCCGAGCTCGCCGCCTCGTCGAGGACGCGGCGCGTGACCAACCCGGTCAACGGGTCGATCGCGGCCATCTCCTCGAGCCGAGCCACGAGCCGGGCCTGGCGCTCGGTCGCCACCGTGAGGAGGACAGCTGTCGTGACCAGTGCGGCGGCGACGTAGCCGGCGTCCACGGCCGCCTCGCGCACGGGGACCTGGCTGCCGACCACGACGATCTCACCGACCAGGGAGGCAGCGGTCATCACGACGGCGCCGACCGCCCGGAGCTGCGAGGCGCCGTACAGGGTCGGGAAGACCAGGAAGATCTGTGCGGAGACCGACGAGTCGTTGGTCAGCAGGTCCACGACCACGATGGCAGCGACGGCGAGCAGCGGGCTCAGCGTCCAGGCGAGCCGGTTCGCCTCGCGGAAGTAGCGGGCGAGCACGGCGAGCACGATCACCAGGACGATCACGCCGGTGCCGATCAGCAGGGCGACCGGGCCGGCCTGACGGTCGGCGGGCTGGAACGGCGCGAAGACGACGCTCACGATCGCCGCCACGGCGCACAGTGTGGAGACCGTCCGTGCGGCAGCACGATGGTCTCGCGGAAGCATGCAGTCCAAGAAGGTCATCCCCCACCCGCCTCGGTCTATCGACGTGTCCCGGTGCCCGGCCGTGAGCCGGGCACTTCCACCATAGGGCGAGATCGGGTAGTTTGGGGCCTTTTGTCCGATCTGGTTTCGCGGTGATGTCACAGTCCGCGACGCTGCGTCGTCCCGTGGTCGACAGCTCGGCCGAGAACAGAGAGGGATGAGGAACGTGCGGGTGTTCGTCGCAGGAGGCAGCGGGGTCCTCGGGCGTCGCCTGGTGCCACAGCTGGTGGCCCGGGGACACCAGGTGGTGGCCACGACGACGCGGGAGACCGGGCTTGCCCAGCTGGGGCAGCTCGGCGCCGAACCGGTCGTGATGGACGGCCTGGACGCACGGTCGGTCGCCGAGGCGGTCGCCTCGGCGGAGCCCGAGGTGATCGTGCACCAGATGACCGCGATCGGCGGCAAGCCCGACATGAGGCACATGGACCGCTGGTTCGCGACCACGAACCGGCTCCGCACCGAGGGCACCGACCACCTGCTCGCCGCCGCCGAGGCCACGGGCGTCGACCGGGTGGTGGCTCAGGGCTACGCCTGCTGGAACGGGATCCGCGAGGGAGGCTGGGTGAAGACCGAGGACGACCCGCTCGATCCGCTGGCGGACACTGCCGCCGAGCCCGTGATGCAGGCGATCACGCACGTCGAGCGCGCGGTGGCGGACGTCGGCGGCGCGGTGCTCCGGTACGGCGGGCTCTACGGTCCCGGTGCCTCCGAGGACCAGGTCGCGCTCGTCCGGAAGCGGCAGTTCCCCGTCGTCGGCGGTGGGACCGGGTACTGCTCGTGGGTCCACGTGGACGACGCGGCGAGCGCTACGGTGCTGGCCGTGGAGCAGAAGGCGAGCGGGGTGTTCAACATCGTCGACGACGAGCCTGCGCCGGCCAGCGAGTGGCTGCCCCACCTGGCTGCCTGCGCCGGCGCCCGGGCGCCGATGCGCGTGCCCCGGTGGCTGGCCCGACTCCTCGCCGGCGACGTCGCCGTGGCGATGATGACCGAGGGACGCGGGTTCTCCAACGCCAAGGCGAAGCGCGAGCTGGGCTGGGAGCTGCGCTACCCGTCCTGGCGGCAGGGTTTCAGGGAAGGCCTGCTGTGAGTCGCGCCGACGAGTTCGAGTCGCTGCGGCCGCTGCTCTTCGCGATCGCCTACCGGATCCTCGGCAGCGTCGGCGAGGCCGAGGACGCCGTCCAGGAGACGTGGCTGCGCTACGAGTCGTCGGCGACCGAGCCGGTCTCGGTGCGGGCGTACCTGTCCGCCGTCGTGACCAGGATCGCGATCGACGTCCTGCGCTCCGCGCGGGTGCGCCGCGAGCAGTACGTCGGTCCCTGGTTCCCCGAGCCGCTGCTCGACGACCCCTACGAGGACCCGGCGCGGGCCGCGGAGCTCGCGGACTCCGTCTCGATGGCCGCGTTGCTGCTGCTCGAGCGGCTGACCCCGCTCGAGCGGGCGGTGTTCGTGCTCCGGGAGGTGTTCGGATTCGGCTTCGCGGAGATCGCCTCGGCGGTCGACCGGTCGGAGGCGGCGTGCCGCCAGCTCGCCGTACGGGCGCGTCGGCACATGGAGGCGGGTCGCCCACGGTTCGAGGCCGACCGGGCGGCTCGCGAAGAGCTCGCCGCGCGGTTCTTCGAGGCGTTCCGCGACGGGGAGGTCGACGGGCTGCGCGAGCTGCTCGCCGCCGACGTGGAGATGGTCGGCGACGGCGGTGGCAACGCGCCGCAGTGGGCGAACGCGGTCACCGGCGACGCGAAGGTGGCCCGGGTCCTCGTCGCGCTCGTCGGCCCGTTCGCCCGGATCGGTGGCACCGTCGAGCCACACCCGGTCAACGGGCAACCCGGCGCGATCTTCCGCGACCGGGAGGGTCGAGTCCTCAACACCTGGGTCCTGGAGGTCCTCGACGGCCGGATCCAGACCATCCGCGCCGTGCTCAACCCGGAGAAGCTCACGCACGTCGGTCCGGTGGCCGATCCGTGGTCGGTGCTGCGTGAGGTGAACCAGGCGCGCCGGTCGTCGTGACTGCCCCGACCGCTGCGCGGGGATCGTTACGATCTGCGGTGTGAGGACCGATCCCGTCTCCGAGCAGCGGCGGCGCGACCTCGCCCTGCTGCGCCGGGTCCGCGACCGGATCGACCGGGAGTACGCCCAGCCGCTCGACGTCGAGGCGCTCGCGCGCGGCGTGAACATGTCGGCGGGCCACCTCAGCCGCCAGTTCAAGCTCGCGTACGGCGAGTCGCCGTACTCCTACCTGATGACGCGGCGGATCGAGCGGGCGATGGCGCTGCTGCGCCGGGGCGACCTGAGCGTCACCGACGTCTGCTTCGAGGTCGGGTGCTCCTCGCTCGGCACCTTCAGCACGCGGTTCACCGAGCTGGTCGGGGTGCCGCCCAGCGTCTACCGGCGCGAAGGGGTGCACTCCACCGAGGGGATGCCGCCGTGCGTCGCCAGGCAGGTGACCCGGCCGGTCCGCGACCGATCGGTCAGGAATCGAGAAGCGCCGGCCACCGAGCGACAACTAGCGTGAGCCGCATGAGCCTCTCCATCCACACCACCGTCCTCCCGCACGACGACCCGGACGCCTCCGTGGCCTTCTACCGCGACGTCCTCGGCTTCGAGGTCCGCACCGACTTCGGCCAGGGAAAGATGCGCTGGATCACGGTGGGACCGGCCGACCAGCCGGATATCTCGATCCTGCTGGCCCCTCCTGCCGCCGACCCCGGGGTCACCGAGGAGGAGCGCCGCACGATCGTGGAGATGATGGCCAAGGGCACCTACGGCTGGATCCTGCTCGCCACCAAGGATCTCGACGGCACCTTCGAGCGGATCCAGGCCAGCGACGCGGAGGTGGTCCAGGAGCCGACCCAGCAGCCGTACGGCGCCCGCGACTGCGCCTTCCGCGACCCCGCCGGCAACCAGGTGCGCATCCAGGAGCGGGCCTGACCAGCAGCGCCGGCCCTCGCCCGAAGGAGGTCCGGAAGTCCGACTCGCTCGCGATGCTCTCGACGGCCGCGATCGACGTCTGGGTCGGGACCGCGTCGGCGAGCGGCGCGCCGCACCTGGTGCCACTCTCGCTTGCCTGGGTGGACGAACGCGCCGTGATCGCCGTCCCGGGTGACTCGGTGACCGCGCGCAACCTGGCCGCCTGCGGTGAGGCGCGGCTCGCCGTCGGCCCGACCCGCGACGTGGTGATGATCGACGCCGCGGTGGACAAGCGCGTCGACGTGGGCGCCGACCCGGTGCTCGACGAGGCCTACGCCCGCCAGGCGGACTGGGACCCCCGCACCAGCGCCGGCTACGTGTTCTTCGTGCTGCGGCCCGAGCGCGTGCAGGCGTGGCGCGAGGCGGACGAGATCCCCGACCGGACGCTGATGCGTGCCGGCGCCTGGCTGGTCTGACGGAGGAGTTCCCAGCATGCCCACGACGCAGCATCCCGCCGACAGCCACGACCTGATCCGGGTCCAGGGGGCTCGGGAGAACAACCTCAAGGACGTCTCGCTCGAGATCCCCAAGCGGCGGCTCACCGTCTTCACCGGCGTGTCCGGCTCGGGCAAGAGCTCGCTGGTCTTCGAGACGATCGCCGCCGAGTCGCAGCGGATGATCAACGAGACCTACAGCGCGTTCGTGCAGGGCTTCATGCCGACGCTCGCGCGCCCGGAGGTCGACCTCATGGACGGCCTGACGACCGCGATCATCGTCGACCAGGAGCGCATGGGCGCCAACCCGCGCTCCACCGTCGGCACGGCCACGGACGCCCATGCCCTGCTCCGGATCCTGTTCAGCAGGCTGGGCACGCCGTACGTCGGGCCGCCGACGGCGTACTCGTTCAACGTGCCCACCCGCAGGGCGGGCGGCGTGATGAGCACCGAGAGGGCCGGACGCATCGAGAAGAAGGTCGTGCGCGACGCCGTCTACCTCGGTGGCATGTGCCCGCGCTGCGAGGGCATGGGCTCGGTCAGCGACTTCGACCTCAGCGCGCTCTACGACGAGACGAAGTCGCTGGCCGACGGCGCCCTGATGGTGCCCGGCTACTCGATGGACGGCTGGTACGGGCGGATCTTCGAGGGCGCCGGGCTGCCGATGGACACGCCGATCGCGAAGTTCACCAAGAAGCAGCTGGACACGATGCTCTACGCCGAGCCGACCAAGATCAAGGTCGAGGGCGTGAACCTGACGTTCGAGGGCGTGATCCCGAAGATCCAGAAGTCGATGCTGTCCAAGGACGTCGAGGCGATGCAGCCGCACGTGCGCCGGTTCGTCGAGCGCGCGATCACCTTCGACACGTGTCCGGACTGCGACGGGACCCGGCTCACGGCTGCCGCGCGCTCGTCGAAGATCGCCGGGAAGAACATCGCGGACCTCTGCGCGATGCAGATCAGCGACCTCGCGGCCTGGGTCCGCGACCTCGACGAGCCGGCGGTCGGCCCGCTGCTCGCCGGACTGCAGCACCTGCTCGACTCGTTCGTGGAGATCGGGCTGGGCTACCTCTCGCTCGAGCGGCCCGCCGGCACGCTGAGCGGGGGAGAGGCCCAGCGCACCAAGATGATCCGTCACCTCGGCTCCTCGCTGACCGACGTCACCTACGTCTTCGACGAGCCCACGATCGGACTGCACCCGCACGACATCGAGCGGATGAACCGGCTGCTGCTGCAGCTGCGCGACAAGGGCAACACCGTGCTCGTCGTCGAGCACAAGCCCGAGACCATCGCGATCGCCGACCACGTCGTCGACCTCGGTCCGGGCGCCGGCACGGACGGGGGGTCGGTCTGCTTCGAGGGCACCGTCGAGGGGCTCCGCGCCAGCGACACGACCACCGGTCGCCATCTCGACGACCGCGCCGCCCTGAAGGACGTCGTCCGTCCGCCCGCCGGCGTGATGGAGGTCCGCGGCGCATCGACGCACAACCTGCGCGACGTCGACGTCGACATCCCGCTCGGCGTGCTCTGCGTGGTCACCGGGGTGGCGGGGTCGGGCAAGAGCTCGCTGATCCACGGCTCGGTGGCCGGACGGGACGGCGTGGTGGTCGTCGACCAGGGCGCGATCAAGGGGTCGCGCCGCAGCAACCCGGCGACGTACACCGGCCTGCTGGAGCCGATCCGCAAGGCGTTCGCCAAGGCGAACGGGGTCAAGCCGGCCCTGTTCAGCGCCAACTCGGAGGGCGCCTGCCCGACCTGCAACGGCGCCGGCGTGATCTTCACCGAGCTGGGCGTGATGGCCACCGTCGAGTCGCCGTGTGAGGAGTGCCAGGGACGACGGTTCCAGGCGGAGGTCCTCGAGTACACCTTCGGCGGCCGCAACATCGCCGAGGTGCTCGCGATGTCGGTGACCGAGGCGGAGAGGTTCTTCGGCACCGGAGAGGCGAGGACACCCGCCGCGCACAAGGTGCTGGAGCGGCTGCTCGACGTCGGCCTGGGTTATGTCAGCCTGGGGCAGCCGCTCACCACGCTGTCCGGCGGTGAACGGCAGCGCCTCAAGCTGGCCACGCAGATGGCCGAGAAGGGCGAGGTCTACGTGCTCGACGAGCCGACCACCGGCCTGCACCTCGCCGACGTGGAGAACCTGCTCGGGCTGCTGGACCGCCTGGTCGACGCGGGCAGGTCGGTGGTCGTGATCGAGCACCACCAGGCGGTGATGGCCCACGCAGACTGGATCATCGACCTCGGGCCCGGTGCCGGTCACGACGGCGGGCGCGTGGTGTTCGAGGGGACTCCGGCGGCGCTGGTCACGCAGGGGCGGACGACGTTGACGGGGGAGCACCTCGCGGAGTACGTCGGCCGGTGAACCACTACGCGCTGCACCCGATCGGGCATGTGGAGTCCGGCCTGACCTCGCGGTCCGCGGCTCCCCGGCAGGCCGACGAGGGCGCCCCCGATGCCTGGCTGGTCATCGACGAGCAGTACGCCGAGGCGCTCGAGGGCATCGCGCCCGGGGACGACCTCGTCCTGCTGACCTGGCTGGACCGCGCCGACCGCGCCACGCTCGCCGTGCACCCCCGGGGCGACCTGGCCCGGCCGGTCACCGGCGTCTTCGCGACCCGGTCACCGGACCGGCCCAACCCGATCGGCCTGCACGACGTCCGCGTCCTGCAGATCGCCGGCACACGGGTGCACGTGTCCCACCTCGAGGCGCTCGACGGCACCCCGGTCCTGGACCTGAAGCCGGTGCTGACCCAGGATCGCTGAGGCTGGGACCGATCCGGGACCAATCCGGCGCGGCTCGGGTGACGAACCTCATGCAACGGCGGCCACTCCGGTCGTCGTCCTCTTGAGGGAGAAAAACATGTCGATGCTTCGCAATGGTCGCGCCCGGTTGATCGCCGGGATGGCGGCGCTCCTGGTCGCCGGCAGCATCGGGGTCGCGGTCGCGGCCTCCGCTCCGCCTCCGAGCAACGCCACGAGCGCCGGGCACGGCGTTCCCGAGTTCGGTCTGACCCGGGCGAACTTCCGCGGCGACACCGTGGACTTCCGCTACACGAAGGGGTTCTTCTGCGACACCTCTGTCCCGGCTGCCTCGACGAGCGGCTGTGAGGTCGGCGCGAAGTTCAACACCGCACCTTCCCGGCACTTCGACCCGCTGTTCATCCTGGTGCCGCTCGGCTTCAAGGTCGCGCCGATGAGCATGGAGTGCCCCTCGGGCCTCGTCTGCGTCGACCACCCCGGATCCATGGACCTGACCCGGCTCGAGCCCGCGCTGAAGCCGCTCTACCCGTCGCTGACCGACGCCCAGCTCACGGAGGCGCTGAAGAACTTCGCGACGCCGGGCCACGACCACTTCATCACCGACACCAACCGCGGCCGCCGCGAGTGGTGGGACGTGCGGGTCGTCGGGGTGACCGACCAGGCGGAGTACAACCGCATCGTCGCGCACCGCTCCGCGGCGTACCTGCGCCACGAGGCCAAGGCCGGCCGCACCAC
>Ga0105239_10004462_pt1 | contig 16729 bp, 12 predicted proteins | sample KBSC44metaG_FD_92761 | JGI IMG/M metagenome (GOLD analysis project Ga0105239, IMG submission 92761) | Corn rhizosphere microbial communities from Kellogg Biological Station, Michigan, USA - KBS C4-4 metaG | ecosystem: Host-associated > Plants > Roots > Rhizosphere > Soil | place: Michigan, USA...
CCCACGTCTTCGTCAACAGAAATGGATCGGAAGTTGAGGCAGAACAAGCCTCGCTTGCTGCTTATGGGCCAACGAAGGTGGCTAAACTGACATTCCATTGATCTCTGAGGCTTCTCTAACAGAAAATAGAAGCGGCAAGTCGTCCATTACAAGCGTTGTCTTTCACAAAATGCCCGCGCAAGAAACTCTGTTCCTCGAATCTACGACTCGCATTCAGAAAGACTCCATGCACTCTTTCATGGACTTTCAAGTATGGGACTTCCCTGGACAACTGGATTACTTTGACCCTACCTTTGACACAACCGAAATCTTCTCAGAAATTGGTGCCTTAGTATGGGTGATCGATGCGCAAGATGATTACTCCGATTCCTTGAACCGCCTGACCACCACCATTCTTAATCTGCAAACTACATTCCCACATATCAATGTCGAAGTTTTTGTCCACAAGATTGATAGTCTCAATGAAGAGTTCAAGGCTGATATCTTCCAAGACATTGTCCAGAGAGTTAGTGATGAGCTTAGTGATCAAGGCTATATCAACCCAAATGTCAGTTATCATCTCACCTCAATCTATGATCATTCGATTTTCGAGGCTTTCAGCAAAGTCATTCAGAAGCTGATCCCACAACTGGATACCCTCGAAAATCTTCTAGACATGATTGTCAACAGCTGTGGCATGGCGAAGGCCTACCTATTCGACATTCTCAGCAAAATATATGTCGCCAGTGATACAAGACCCGTCGACATGGAGGTGTATGAGATGTGCTCAGACTACATTGACGTCATCGTCGATATTACCGACCTCTTTTCCTATGAGCGCAGTCAGAAGAAAGTCCTCGGGGAGCAAATGGAGGAGGCTGAATCGTCCATGACCATTCAAGATGGCACCATGATCTACTTGAAAGAGATGAACCGGTAAGTGGTATCCCGCTAGTGTACTTGCAGCTCTGATCGGTCTTAGATATCTTTGCTTGGTGGCTTACATCAAGAATGCCGACTCGAAAGATAAAAAGGGACTTATCGACTACAATGTTCACGTTTTCCAAGATGCGATCAATAAAGTCTTTGAGCGTGCTTGGGAGAAGGACAAAACCAATGAGAACGGGGATTCAGACCAGAAGTCGGTCAAGTCGGCTGCGCAGAGCCAGCTGGAGTCCCAGTTGGCAAGATGAGGGCGAGGTGAAATCGAAAGCATGGGTCTGCAGATACATACAATTCAGTATGATGAGCTTTGCTCTGTACAACAGCAATCTTGGCTATATGGTACATGCTCATGGATAGTGAGGCCAAACTAAAAGTGCCCTTGTTTACAGTGACAAAAGGGGACGGGTGGGCATTCCTGGAATATGCACCAGACAGGTCACGCGCCCGGTCACGACTCATACGTGCTTCACAACCAGAGTGCATAGCTCTCTGAAGAACAGAAATACAATTACTTTCAAAGCTTTTCTTCTTCTATTATCCCCTTCATTTGTAAAACCTCAGGAAAACAGACTTCCACATCGATACTCCGTACTCAACCAGCTACATCAAAATTCCGCTGATTGGCGGATGAGAATATCCGAACGCCAAGCCCTGCTCCAAGTCTCGGCTGAGACTTGAGACTCTCCCAAGATGAGCACAACCTCATGCGTCTACATGCAGCAGCGCTACATAATTGAGGCAGAGAATCCTATCAGTCTTCTTGGTGACGTTGATGCCATCGATTCCGTCGGTGACGACCTTCAACAGACCCAGGAGAGTGGTGGTGCCGCTGCCCAATCGCCCAGACGGTCCCTCAACCCGCGCATTCAATTTTTACGCCTGTCGGCCGTTGTGAGAGGAAGACAAGGCACACCTGGATCGGTCCCGCCATATCAACCAGCAGCGCCGTCATTGCATCGCAGTCCCGGTGGCGACCAAGACGGACTCGTACTTTTGGAAAAGCGAGAGCCTTCGCCCTTGCGAAACCTTCTGTATTCGAATTGGCCGAGTGGGTATGACTCACCACAAGCCAACCAACGCAACATAAACCAGCAGCACAATTTTCAAAGCATCCCTTCAACATTCCCACAAAGGCCCAAAAGGATGCCTCAAACTGGGTTTCAAGCTTTGATCCTATGCGGTCCCGGTATCGGCCTCAGCACTTTCACAAGTGTGCCGGCTGAATTTCCGAAGGCTCTGGTCGAAATTGCAAACCGGCCCATGGTCTGGTATGTCTTGGATTGGTGTTATCGTATGGGTGTGACCGACATCACCTTGATTACGCCCCCCACATCAAAAGCGCCGATCGCAGCCGCTCTCGCTCAGAACCCTTATCTAACATCACTCCCATCGCCATCGCCTGACCTCCTCGCGCCAAAGGATCTCGAATTCACCACGCCCACAGCGGAACTAATCAGGCTGCCAGAGGTCCAAGCAGTGATCCAGTCGGATTTCCTATTACTACCTTGCGATTTGATTTGCGGTATTTCCGGAGATGTCTTCCTAGAGACCTACTTGACCCGACTTGGTGGACCTGGTGGAATCGGCAGCGTCTCGGGTTCCGGCGTTGATCCTTCCCGAAGAGACCATTTCGCGCTCGGAGGCGAGAACCGGGGTAGATGTGGTGGTCTTTCAGTATGGTACAATACTATTGACCGAGAGGAGAGCGTCAAGGGCGAGGAGTGTGATTTCATGTGCACGACGAAACTTGACTCTGAGCACGATATTCCTCTATCAAAGTCCTCTGCAGTGCAAAAGCTAGGCATTCTTCGAAAACTCGTCTGGGCCATGCCGATGTCTGAACTCTGGGACCAAACTGAGGAGGACAAATCATGGAAAATTCGACATTCTCTCCTCAGGAAGCATGGTGCGATCAAATGCATGACGAAATATCGTGATTCTCATATCTACGTATTCCCTTACTGGGTCAAGGAGTTCGCAAAGTTGAACGAGGATTTCGAATCTGTCAGCGAAGACTTGGTGGGAACCTGGGCCAAAGCTGAATGGCGAAAGCCGAGCTATCGTGCTCAGCATGGGGCCAGGAAGATTTTCGGTCAATCGGCAAGCAGTCGGGGGGTAATCCCAATTCATGAAAGACCAATCGAGGAGGAAATCGACCTGTTGTCATTGAGCAGCACCCAGGTAAGCACACCACCACCAGTACAATCCGTCGTGCGGCACCGAACGGCGCGACTGGCATCAAGAGTACAAGCGGATCCAGAAGATAGTATTCTATCTCCCGACAATCAATCTGACGCAGCCGATGACGACGGCCCTGTACCCACGATACCACCGATTCTCTCATACATTCTTCCTTCAGCCCCAGATGCAGCGCTCGTCCGACGAGTGGATACCACACCACTTGTGCTCTCTGTCTCTCTTGCCCTGGCAAAATTGCCCTCCATCGAGGAATCATTAGCCGCCAAACAGACGACCTCTCCCTTCGCTCACCAAGCCAAGATCCACCCGACGACAATTGTGGCGCCACGGGTGACAGTATCACGCTCAGACACCCTCATCGACAGCAATAGCACCATAGCCACCCAATGTGTCATCAAATCCAGTGTGATTGGCGCCTCAGTCTCGATCGGTACTGGAACACGCATCACGGGCTGTGTGATCATGGATGGCGTCACGATTGGGGAGAAGTGCGTCTTGACGAATACAGTGGTGGGCAAGAAAGCTAAGATCGGGAATAAATCAACGCTACAGAATTGCGAGGTCCAGGATGGCAATGTCGTGGCTGCCGGTATGGAAGGGAAGGGGGAGAAATACCTCATCGGTGGTCTCGAAGATGAAGTGGAAGGTGGCGATGGTGATGAATTGGGATTTGATGATGACGCAGCAGGGAGCGGCGAGGATGGTGATGAGCAAGAGTCTGATTGACTCTGAGGTTGGGCCACGGATTGAGTACCAGGGCACATCTGAGTCACCAGCGTGCAGTGAATGCTGTGCTCCTGCCACTTGACGAACGAGCCTGCGACGATATTCTCCTCAAGAGATTGAGGTTTCGATGGTGCTGAAGCCCTTCGCCGGTTCTGTTGCATAGAAACACGCCATACGGCTATAGATTTCTATATTAAAGCAATTCCATGAGATTAAGAATCAGCAAGAAATAAACACGTAGCTGAGCCTACCGCGAGGTAGAGTTGTGGGTGTCACACATGTATTCACTGTGGTGAGGCGAAAGTGCAGCGTCCACATCTGTAACGATTCTAGAGTGCCAGTCGCTCCTCTGTCAAGTCATCGCAGCAATTGTTCACTTGATTGGAAGCCTAATTTTGTTCTTCTTCACCTTCTTCACGTGTCAAAATCTGAACTACAATCTCACCCCGTCACCATCAAGGGGCAGCATCACCCGCTCTTGGTAGCTGTTTCTCACCAAGGCCTGGTAATGACAGGTGTTGAAAGCTAAATTGTTACGTATCCTCCCACTAATCCCTCTCAGGTCATTCGACAGCCCTTCTGTAGGTGTACCGCCCTACACGAGAGGGATGTTGCTTTATTCGCCCTGCTAGTGCCATCCCAAATCTTTTAACACACTGCCTGCGCTTTTAATCTCCTGGTGGACTCGTGCGTATCAGGGAAACTGCCCGCCACCAGAGGTTGTCATAGGGCTTCGCGATGGGATGAGAGAGGGTGGGGCGAGAAATCCAAAAGGGAGTACTCGACAATCGTCCAGGATGACTGCGGTGCCGGAAAAGAACGGAGGGACGATAAGAGTTCAGGCTCTTTGAAGGAGTCAAGACCTGTCCAAGCCAACTAGCGGAGAACGCGCGCCCTGCTTCTTGAGGCAGTGAGAACGCGGGGACGCGCCAGTCCGATATTCACGATAGTGCTAACCGACTCATCTTGTGAAGATCCTACCTATTGCCTTTGTAGTTCGAGAGGTATAAGAAGAAAGCTGCGGCCTGCCTGTGCTCATAACGCGTGCTAGCGAGGTTTCCCACGCTATTCCAGGCAGACCACTCTGAACAATGCGAATGGATGCGTACGCAGTGCCAGTGGGTTGCATGATGAAGATAAGAGGGAGGGAAGGACACTGATGACACCAACCTCCAGATGAGGTGAGTGATGGCCACCCCGCGAACGTTACTCGGGGGTGTCTGAGCGGTGGATGGCGGCGCAAAATGTGGTTCCGGATGGTGCCGCGTTGTGGTGGGGAGGAAAGCCTTTCGTCTAAGATCTCTAGAGACGACGAAAACTATGTCATGTAAAATAGTTGGCGTGATGTACAGAAGCTAAAGTTGTAGAATAGATGTTGTTTTAATAACTTGAAAATACTAAGGAGTATCATAGTACTGGATTCTTTTCAAGCTCAGTAAGTTTGTAAATTGGTATCTCATGATAAGCAGGCCACCCAGCAGGGGCTGCGGCCCCGGAATATTTATACCGTAACTGGAACAATTCTAGGAATTGCTTTTAAATATTAGCAACTATTAAACTAAGTTTATTTACGATAAGTCTTCTAGCTAACTATTTACTAACTTAATAGCTTTATTATTTATGGCTTTTTTTAAAAAAAATTATGCTAAACTTATTACTAGATCTAAGAATTAAATTAGGTAAAATTAACTATTTACTATTACGTAAGCTAAAAGCTCTTGGCGAGCGCGCCTTCTTTCTTAGATTAATGGCAGTTGCCATTAACTTAAAAGTTAAAGTTATTACCTCTTTATAAACTTATTTTAAACTCACTACTGCCATTTTTTAAACCACTATTATTTTTCTAGATGTCTCTAGATGCCCGGAAACGATGAAAACTAAGCTATTTTAGCATGGGATTTAATGCTAATAGCTAATTAACCTGTTCTAAGCGAGTTCTAAGATCGATATTCTGGGAGATGGCCAACTTAGGCGCCGTGAAGCGGAAGCTCGAGGCAATCCCGATTGCGGTAGGTGACCTGCTTCCTTATCTTCGGAATCTCTGCCTTCTTCGTGGTTATAATGTCATGGATATAACTCCCAATGGACATCATCCATTGAAACAACAATATTCATGTTGTGCTGTTGTGGTGGGACACGGTGGCAGTCGAGGCGCGATGGTGACTGCGGCAGGGGGCACGTGCCGTCCGTTGATGGCACCCATGAGACCCGGGAGCAATTCCACTCACCACCCCTCAAATGCGCTCTTACAATAAAACACACTACACCTCAATGCACAACTGATCAAGCAATCCAAATGAAACTGAAAGCTAATAATTGTCATTCTAGAACAACCCAGCTGTTATTGAGATCTCTGATGACGAGTCAGATGAAGTAAGTGATTATTGAGCCCATGTGCTGCCAGCCTGCTACCGATCTCAGCTGCCCTCAGTGCTACCGTTGTATCAAGTTTCACCTTTCACCCTAGAAACATGTCCCAACTCGAGGAAATTAAACACTATTTTAGTATTTACTGACTAATTTTAGATTCGCATCGTACCACCACCATCAAAGCGGCATAAGTCTGCTACTCCCACGGTCAATGGCCACGCAAAAAGCAGCCAGTCACGTGAAAGAAGTCACGAGGACAACCCACCAATTCCCTCCACTCCATCATCGTCACGTGTTATCGATGTCGCTGAATCCAAGGTCAAGAAGTCACCATGGAAGAGACTGTCACGGTTTTCATACCCTGATGCAGGCATCAACCGGGCTTTTGCACCTACATACTACGTGAGACAATCCCCATCTACGCCACCAAATGGCATTCACCCGCATCCCCAAGGCAACGCCAGCAACCGGCAAGAATCTCATGCGCACAAAGCGAGTGTCAATACTCGAAGAACCCAGTCACCCAGGACTAAGAACCATCTCCCGGGATATGGAGCCAAATCTGCGAGTACATTGAAAGACCCTCGGCGGGTTGAGCCTGGTCGAACATCGGCTGAATCCAATCCTAGATCTCGGCTTCTCTCCGTTGACATTCGAACTCGTCAAACCCCGGGACCTCCAACAAATGGTTGCCAGACTACCAATGGGAAAAGGTCGATAGCCTCTTCAACTCAAAGTCCTAAGCCCTTCTCACCAAAGCCTTCCCAGTCAAATATAGAGATTCGCATTCCTAGCCTACTTAAGGAATGGACAGCTCCGTTGCCAAAGTCGACCGCTGTCCTGAAAGCAGAGGCACGGGCTCAGAAGAGGGCCCTCCTAGCCGATTTGATGATTAGTGCCGAGCATGCTAAGCAACGACCGGGAGAAGTCCTTCGTCATTTTGGGCAGACTGGATTTGCTGATAGCTTTAGTACTGAGGAAGATCTTGCCACAAGACGAAAGTTAGCGTCAAGGAAGAAGAGGACCCAGCAACAAAACCCAAGAATAGATCCAGCCCTGGACATCAGTGATGACCTGATCGACAGCTTTGATAAGCTCGTCATCTCCAATAGCTCAAGAGTCACACCAGAACAGTCCTCCCGAGTCATTCTCACCAATCGATTTAATGAAATGATGACTCCCCCCTTGACTTTCGCTAATGATGTCAATGAAAATCTTCTCAATGGAAAATTCCAGTTCACAGATCGATACATAATCCGATCGGGTATCAGGGCGGCGCCTCCAAGCACTAACTATGGGTGTTCTTGCGTTGGTAGTTGTCATCCACAGTCATGCCAGTGCTTTACCAGAGTGGTAACAGATGACAAGGGTAAAAACCTTCACACCGAACAACAACAAACTTACGTCCGCCGGCCTGACGGAATTATTGTCTTATCCGACACCTACCTGGCCCAAGAGCTCGACCCCGCCGCGAAGCACTACGAGATCACTGAGTGCAATGAGTTCTGCACCTGCGGTCCAGATTGCCTGAACCGTGTCGTAGGCAAGGGACGAACGGTTCCACTCGAAATCTTTCAAACTGCGAAGTGTGGCTTTGGAGTCCGCTCCTCCGTCGATATTGTCAAAGGTCAGCTCATAGAGCTCTACCTCGGCGAAGTGATCACGGAAAATGAACTAAGACGACGAGAGGACGCCGCCGAAGAAGACGAGTCGTCCTATATCTATTCTTTAGACTGGTTCGGCGGCCAGGAAAAATACCACGTTGATGGCCAGTACCACGGCTCCGCCATGCGCTTCGTCAACCACTGCTGTGTCCCCAACGCACGCTGCTTCACCGTCCAGACGCACAAGCACGACAAAAAGGTATACTACCTCGCCTTCTTCGCGATCGAAGACATCCCGCGCGGAGTAGAGATCCGCATCGACTACCATGGCGGTGGCAGCGCCGAGGTTGACCCCACACAGCAAATTGAAGGTGAACAGTTGGACGATCTTACCCGATGTTACTGTGGTGAGAAGAAATGTCGAACTTTCCTCTGGAATCCTTCTGCTACGAGACGGAGGAAACGCCGCGGTGGGGAATGAGGGATGTGAGGCAAGTGAAGTTAGGTTTGTGTGGAAGGAAAGCATATTCTCTAGAAGTTCTAAACCTTTTTTCATGATAAGGAGAGGCATGACAGCTTGTGCTATTGGGTGGTAGGCATGAAGGCTGACAAGGTTGTTTCTCAAGTATCAAACGTCCCTATCAGAAAGCGCTGAGCGAACCAAGAGCAAGTGCTGCAATGTTGGATTCGGAGGTGATTTGGTTGGTTGGCTGGTCGATTGGTCGACGTGCCACTGGATTCGATTGTGCATTCTACAGTCCCCCTGTTTGCTTGTAGGGACGAGGACACGCAAACTACGAACAAACGATACCGGAAAGCAATGGTGGGATGAAACCCGAAACAGAAAGCTGCAGCATCGACAACCTCATAACAATGACAACAACAAAACGCTTGCTATCCAGTGAGCACAACCACCAACAGCAAAACCAGGATCCCAGATATGCTTGTCAGGGTGCTCGGTGCCAGCGAGATGCCCGGCTTCATATTTTCGGTACCAAGAAGAAGCTCACGGTTTACCCGTGTATGCCTTCACGAAAATGGCCCAACCTCATTTTTCAGGGACTTGTAGAATACCTTAGGTAAACTAGCTGGTTCGTGGGGGGGGGCTGAGGCCATTTTCCTTCTCCCTACGAGGGATGGAACGAGAGAAGAAAATGAACATGTACTTAAATCTCTCTTTCTTTCCGAACCATTTCTCTATATTTGTTAAATCTCTTTTATCCATGGATATTTCACCGGCTCGCACTATCACCCACCCTTGAAAATGGACGACGACGAGGAGGTTGAGGAGCACAGAGGCCCATCATCCATCCACCCATTCACTACTACCCCGTAGTCGTGGTGCTAACGCTCGTGGAGGAGAACCGGCACCTTAGGTATTTGACTACCAATAGAATCCCTATGTACAGAGTATAAATAATTAATAGCACCGCCGGAATGAGAGCCTTGCAAATGTGAGGATGGCGGTGTGCGCCATTCCCCTTTTAGGGGTGATCCAATGCTCAGTCGGCAAAAGATCCTGGGGATCGCGGGCCTCTATTTCACACTCCCTGTTTTATATTCCGCACACCCTTGGCATTGGCCAGTTGGGCACTATTCCAAATTGGTTAAATTGTTTGTTAGTGCCACGCTATCAAATTTAGCGTACAATCGCGGCATATGATTGGTCAAATATATTATAGTTTACCCAAGGGCACTCGTTTAGACAAGCATGGAGAAGATTTCCACCCTCATTTCTCTACGCTAATAAATTGGCTACTCAATGTGGAATAACATGGCTTGGCGAAATGCCAAGAGTGTGCGTAATAAGAGAAGTGGGTGTGCGAAATAGAGGCTGCCCTGTGGATCTGGTGCACCGCCGAGTGAAATGAAAAACAAAAATTGAGGTCGATACCACCGCTATTCCTTTTATGGTTGGTCTGAGATTCTGATCAAGAGGTCGAGTGTAACACCGCCGTGTGAATTGAACGACAAAAATTAAGGGTGATAGCAAAGCTTTTCCCTTTTAGGTACTCCGTACTTCATCTAATATTGATTAATCAACCCGCAAGGTCAACCCGTACCAGCCAAATAACAATCGCATGAATGACAGGCAACATCCGACGGAAAATTCAAAAGCCTTCAATCCATTCGACCCCATTCAGTCCCGGCCTCTATTGCGGCGAAATTAAAAGTATCGTCGTCCGTCCCGTTCAAGAAGGAATCAAAATCAAAATTCTCAAGGACATCAGCGTTCTCCAGCGTAGAGAAGTCCAAATTGAGATTTGTATCCCCGAAATCTTGAAAGCCCAGCCTTGCGTCATTCGCATCACTGTTGATGGACTGTAATTCCAGCATCCGCCGTTCTTCTGCTGCCTTCTTTTCCTGTAGCATTTGTTTCAAACAGACTCGCCCAGGCTCTGAACGCCAGTGAATGACCAAACTATCTGCTCTCGCAAATCCTCGCCCACATCCCCAGGGCTGGCCGGATACAAAGAGTGGCTTTTGTCCACAAATATAAAGCTTCTCCTCCTGGTGGACTGCTTCGTGACGTATGCAGTCATGTTGTCTAGCAAAACCCTGGTTACAGACGGTACAGACATAGGGACGTTCGTTGGCATGGGATCGGAGATGTGCCTTCAGATTGTGATTTCGGGTGAATTTTTTAGAACAGAGATGGCATACGTGAAGACGAGGATGCTTCTGACGCGAGGGTTGCAATGAGACCGGGTCGGGGAACTCAAGCTCGTCTGGGTTCGCCTCGATCCCATGGTAAGTCAGCATGTGTTTCTCCAACTCCTTGCTGGCCGCGAAGCCGATGATCGCGTATGGACAGCCATACCACACGCAAATGAATGAGCGCTCATGCTTCGAGGTGTGTAGGTCGCGCTGTGAGTCATCCGGAAAGCCTCGATGAAAGAACTGACAACTCATCCGTGAACACTTGTAATGATTGGGTCCATAGTACTGTAAAACGAGGTCACGCTGCTCATCAGAGAGAGCATTTGGTGAGCTGATTAGTTCGATCGTGCCGCGGATCTGACCCATGATTCGAGGCAGTTGGAGGGACACATCGGTCGAAGGCTTTTTCCCACTGGGGCGTAACCAGCTCTTAGCGACCGCGACAGCCTGGCAAGCCTGATCGTAAATATCATGCGACTCTAAGATCTTCAGGCACTGACGCAATCTGTTTGACACCACTTCCGGCGTCGCCTGGTCGGCCCAGTGCAAGTGGACGAAGTTTTCCATACATTCAGTGAGTTCTTTGAACTCATGTGAATCGAGATCAGTTGCATCCGTAAGGGCAGCTTCCAGGTGAAGGGCCCAAAAGCACACGGCATAGTCGGCAAATGCGTATGCTCCTCTCAAATAGGAGTCTTTAATGGCTTCCTCTTCTCTGTTGGATTCAAATTCCGGTAGGTTAAGGTAAGCCGTACAAAGTGTTGCCATGCCACACTCGACTTCCGACGTGCGGAAGAATCCTTTCTGTATCAAGTACCTGTAAGCTGTCAGACTTTTGTCGAACGTGTCAATACTGACGGCTGTTGGTTGCTTACGGCTTGGTTGTCGAGTGCACCAATGTCACTGTTTGATCCGGGGCGATCTCCACGAGGGACAGACAAAGCTCCTTGCAATCCTCTCGAAACTGCCGCTTCGCAGAAATAATGCCCTCCTCAAGGTCGACGGTATTTGCGCCTTGTATCTCATGCCATTTGAGAGGCCGTTTAGCGCAAGCAAGCCACCCGAGAAGTCTTCGAATGTTATCCCGGCGAGTTTGCGGGACTGTAGGAGCAACCAGCCGCTCCAAGATTCGATCATAGCTAAAACCCGTCAGCGATGTTACGCATTCTCCCTCTTACGTACGCTTTGTCGATATTATCTGGAAGCCTTTCTTCATCGATCTCCTTTTCAAAGTCCGCACGTGAAACCTGCTCGTGGAGATTCCATGTGACTAACTTTGCAAATAAAAACATTCCTGCTCTTGTTATCAGAACGAGCCTTGCTGAGAAATATCGGGGTGCCATGCCTTGAGCCCTTGCGCTCACAATGTTGGTGACATGATGTTGCCTCGTCAGAAGTGGCCCAAACTTAGCCTCAATCTGCCGGTGCCAGTGCTCACAGAAGCGTTTAATGTCCGCGCCATTGTCAGTATGTGTGATCTTGATTGTTGACAGCATCGAGAGATCCTTGCGCGCATACCCATCTTCCTGACTGATGAATAAACAACGGATTGCACCATAGTCTTTTTTTGGGAGCCCAGAAATGAGCTGCTGAAACCAAGATGTCACCTCTTTTCGATCCTCTCGAGAATATTCGTCCAGGCCATCCAGCACAATGTACACTAGCTTACAAGATTTGAGCACAACTTCCAAAAGAGTTTTAGCCAAGGTAGCTGTTGGCAGGCAAGCTTCGCCACTCTTGGATGCTTCCTCATATAGATAGTTGAGAATGGCGTCGTTCTTTGGTAGAACCTGTGAGATCAGTGACCTGGCTACTGCGAGGCAGCCATTTCTCTGCTCATCTGTATGTTTGCAATAAAAGCACAGTGAGACGGCATCAGGTACTTTGCTCGCTTCTGCAAAGATCAACGAAGCAAGAACAGTCTTCCCTGGAGATCGTCAGGAGTCCTCTGTACAAATTTCAATGCTACCTACCTGCACCCGGCATGCCACATAGCCACAGCAATGGATCCATGCATTGAGAAGGCAAGAACCAACTTCTGAAACGTTGATCTTGTAACAGCCATAAACCTGTGTCACAGAATCTCTCGCGGCTGGCAGCTTCGTCTCTTGCTCTGCTATCAATGGGGCATAACCACTCTTGTACACGAAAATACCGACGATCTCGCTCTGACACTTGCAGTTCAGCAAAATCTGCCTTTGTCTGTGCGCGAAAGGCCTGGAACTTCTCATATTCGACAAGTGTCGCCTGTGTTTCAATGACACTTTTGTGGCGTTGCAATGACTTGGTGATTTCCTCGATGTTCTTACTCAAGCTGCGCCATGTAGCGTGATACAATTGCCTCCAAGCTGAATCGCCACATTAGCTAGGAAGACTCGAAATCAAGACGCGGTGGGATACTTTTTTGTTTGAAGAGCTTGACAGCTTCAAGGTGAAAATCTAGTACATCTTCAAATATCGACGCTAGTGCCGTTTGCATGTACTTATTGTTGTCAAAGAGCTGTTGGTACTGTTCCAGCAGTGGCATGTTGTCACCTATTGCTAGATAGCCCTCAAGCAACGCATTGAATGCGTCGGAGAAATTGAAAGCGGCCTACGTAAACTTCGTCACTGGATGAAACGGGATTGGAATCGTATCTCAGCGTACAATAAGTAGGAATTTCATCGGACCCTCATAGTGTCAGCATAAAGTGAAATACGGTGTCAATTCTCTGATATACCCAGATGAATGCTACACAGTCAGAGGTGTTTGCAAAGACATCCACTACCTTGCTGTACTGCCTCATTGCATCCAGAAATGGTTGAAGTCGTTTGAGATGCTTCATCGATCGCGAGGCTTGCTGCTTTTTCTGCATGGCATCTAAGGCTCCTTGTAGATTTGGCAAAGTTGTCGTTCCCATGTCTTCCAGCTCTTGCGATGTGAGACCCGACTTTGATTTGAACCTATCTAGGGCTTTTTGGAAGCTGGACGCGGAAATGACAGGGCTGGATGCCATAATGCAATGAGAGGATGCAAGAGAAAATATCCACAGGCCCGGAGACTTGAAGAATAAGACGCCGCGGTACTAGGTAGACTTGGATATTTTCAAAGTGATGGGTAATGTACACAGCCTGATGGCGCCAACATTGGTTTTCAAGACCACAGTAACGGACTGCTTGAAGAGGTGCGTCAAGTCAAAGTGTGCGTTCCACTGTGAAGATCTTAATCGCAGGATGCAGAATTGATGAAAGACCTGGCCCTGGAAGTCGTCGTTTCATCGTGAAGACAGGGTAAACGAATCGATCAAGGCTCTTGCTCTGAGTGGGAACGCCTTGGGCTAATAAATACCAGGGACACGACATTGTTAGGCTGGACTGGACGATAAAGCCCCCGGTAGCGCGGTTACCTAATCGAGTCGCAGGCGTTTTTCCAACACCGCCCTCTGTCCAGAGTTCCACACAATCACCCCCCAAAGGAGGTGTGAAATGCCAATCTTTTGTGCACTGTTGGTTGGTTGAAAGTTTTATGTGCATTGACCGGTGAAGCTCAATCGTTTTCGCCCAGTGGAAAAGGCTAATGAGGCTGTCCATCAAAGCCGGCTCAGCCCTGGGCCAACTTCGCCCCCAAAACATGCAGCCACTTCGTATCTACTTTCAAGGCTGAGAGGGGTGTGTCACAGCCTCAAAGGGACCAAGGGTTTACTGACTTCCCCTCTTCCATTATGGAGTTCAACGTTGGTACTTCTGCAAAGGCGTGTTCATAACGTGATTTCTCGCGAAGGGAGCTAGGAATATTTATCGCCAAAAAAAGAGGTGACGCGGTAGTAGAAACCCCAGGAACCGCCCTGCTACGACATGTGCTTGGGTACATCTTGAGAAATCGGATTTGGCGAGTAATGATTGATATGGACTACGAAATGGAACCGTCGCAGTCCGTGCAAGTGCTGAAGGGGTCATGCATGGAAATTCAATGCCATGACCATGATCCGCCCTGCGATGAGCGCATGCCGAAGAGACATTGTGAGAGGCATCCTAGCAGCGTACCTACGCCAGGGGAGCGACAAGGAGGTGCGACTCCATTGTCCATTCACTCTGCTGTGCATAATACTCCAGCAGTAGTCCTTGAGTCTTCCGGTCAGTCTCCAGATGTCTCTCTGGAGCCAGAGTGTTGCTTTGGAATGGTCAGTAACATACACTCTGAACTCGGGCACTCACTCTCTCAGATGATTGATTTGTACAGATTTGTGAGGTGGGAATACGCGTCAACGACGAAGCTGAGCTGCCAATTTCGGGTGCCTCGACGACTCGTATTACTGCTGATGGAGCTCGGGTTTTCGTTTTTGAGCTTACCTTTGAGGAGTCACGGTGTGAGCTGCTGGCTGACGGTGCATTGAAACTCGCAACGTTGAACACCAAGACGTTCAATCAAATCAATGCATTGTCAGAAACCGCTCCACTATCGTGGGAAGGACTGGTGACAGAACAAGCCCTTGCCGAAGCATTTGAGGATTCGAATTCCAAGAAAGTCATCAAAATCTGTTTGAACGTCTACGGTCCACCGGGCTCCTCAGACGGAATTGGACTCGAACTGTCACGCAAGGGCCTGTTCTTGCAGGACCCTGATTGTATTCGTGAGAGCTGTCGCTACGAGAATCCCCAATACCTAGAGTTGCCGGCACAGGAGTTCGAACAGCATATGGAACCTGGACATCTGACAGAAAATCCAGAACAACAAGATGAAGGGGCTCTGTCGCTTGCCCAGACCGCTCACGGCCAAGTATCAACATCGACAGATCTTGCAGCCAACTTCGAATTTGACCATCTCCTAGACCAGTTCGCACAACAGAAGGACTTACGACAGGCAAACGTTAATTCGCGGATTAAAACCGTTTTGCTCGAGTTGGTTTTCTCTCTCACTGTGACCCCCCAGGAAATTTGCTGACGACAAGGACAGCTATCAGAGGGAAGGTTTAGACTTTGTGCATAAGAGAGAATCACTTGGCTCGCTTGAGTCCAGGCCCTTATGGAAACAACATACGAACGAGTCTACCCAGGAAACGTAAGCCAAAGGCAACAGTTTAGATATGGGCGGAACCCAAACCTGACTGACTGACTGACTGCCTTGAAGTTGCTATCAGCATCTCATCACAGGAGCAAAATGCGACAACCCCCAAGATGCCCTCGGCGGGATTCTGGCTGATGAAATGGGCCTGGGAAAGTCATTGATGATGATTTCAGCGATTGTTGGTTCCTTGAGCCTGGCCTTCGCCTTTGCCTTCGCCAGGACTTCGAAACCAGGTGCGAATGTGGAGGCCGTCAGCGCGGCACGGTCGACATTAATAGTGGTTCCATCTGCACGTGAGTGACTACCGTTGAGGTTTGGACCGGCTTAAAAGTTGACGACTCGTTCACCGCAGTACTTATCGACAACTGGGTAGAGGAAATAGCCAAGTGAGTTATCAACCCTCGTCGAAGCTCGACAGCGTTTATGCTGATACTCGGGGTTAAATATGTAGACACACCCTTCCCGGCACCTTGTCGATCTACAGATATCATGGCCAGAGCCGAAACATCGCGCTTACCGACCTATTAAACCACGATGTGATTCTGACCACATATGCAACCGTTGCAGCAGACTTCAAACGCAAGCAGAGCCAGATCTTTCGGATCTGGTGGTATCGTATTATTTTGGATGAAGGTGATTTCTCCACTCTCCAAGATCGTCCTATTAATTACAATTTACTGATCCCATACTTCGGACAGCGCATATGATTCGAAATGCCGCCACCCATCAATACCGCACAGTTTCCGATCTTTGTGGTTTGATTCGATGGTGTCTGACAGGTACACCGATTCAGAATAGCCTGGATGACCTGGGCTCACTGGTCTCTTTCCTCAAAGTTCCAGTCTTGGGCAATGCCGCCCAGTTCAGGCGGCACATCACCCAGCAAGCGTCCCTAACCACCAAGCGGGGCGGCCAGAACCCAGACTTTGACAACTTACGACTTCTACTCGGCGCGGTCTGCCTTCGACGGAACAGAGGAATATTGCCCTTGCCTCCGACGCAAGACTGCCACCGAGAAGTCCGATTCTCCACGCACGAAAGGCAAGCATATCAGCGGTTGGGCCATCGGATCAGAGAAGCCATCGATGTTGCGGTGAGTGGCCACAAGGCGAAAGAGGCGCATCAGACGGTTCTCGAAGCCCTCCTTCGCATGCGCATTTTCTGCAACAACGGTGATTTTCTGAAGGACGACGCCCAGCCC
>Ga0105239_10004465_pt1 | contig 16720 bp, 12 predicted proteins | sample KBSC44metaG_FD_92761 | JGI IMG/M metagenome (GOLD analysis project Ga0105239, IMG submission 92761) | Corn rhizosphere microbial communities from Kellogg Biological Station, Michigan, USA - KBS C4-4 metaG | ecosystem: Host-associated > Plants > Roots > Rhizosphere > Soil | place: Michigan, USA...
CATTTATCAATTCCAAACATTCTCTCACCTCGCCCGCCACATTACCGATTGTTTCTGCAAGGTAGTCCTTGAAGTCTGGCTCGTGCCACAAAGCTGACTTCATGTCCATGAGCGATGTGTGTGTACAGGTTGAGGTGTTTTTCAGCGTACCTCTGGTTGGGATAGCATTCTCGTCGCTTCGTCATAGCCGACATACGGTATCTAAGAGAAGGGACCTGATCGTTTCACGAAGAATTGCCTAAAACAGACACCAGTAACTTTACACAACGGGTCGCCGCCTCCTCCAGGACTGGAAGCACTGCAATAATCAGAACTGAAGCGTAAGATGGCCGAGCGGGCATATCAGCAAAACCCCAGACACGAAGAGAATGCCATGATGCTGGTAGAACAAACTCAGCTGGGGCAGCAGGCGGCGCAGCAGACTGAAGGCATGCGGCATGGTATGGGCGGTATGGAGCTGAACGCTGAAGGAGAAAATGGTGGTTGTCCCTGTCAGTGCAAATACTTACCGGCGCGGACGACCATCCAAGCTTGATGGCTCCTGTTCCTGCCTGCCAGTGGTGCCAACAACTCCTCCGCGGGTAGCGACATGGATCCCTCCTGATAATTATCAGGCATATCCACGATGAACCAATGGGCATAACACTTAAGTGGTAGTTAGTAGATAGCACAAGTTGAACGGCCGAGGAGTAAGAGCGACGATATCCATACTTCATACACCAGCGTTGAGGTATCGACTTTCAGTCAGGTATAGATTCTATCATCATGCGGCGACAAGAGAAGTCACGGCATTCAACCATTGAATGAATGCCTCCTCGAAAACACAGAGAAACTTCGCCTAACGTATTATTCATTCCTGAACTACTCCTAATCTACACCCCATAGCAATCCATCGTGGAATAGACGGTCGTTATTTAGCTCATAGTATATAAAATATATAGTGCTCCGACTTTCTAGTGCCTAACTAGTAACGAGCGACCCATCCACCCATCCACCCGCCCCAATATCCGCCTCTTAGGCGACGGACGAGTAAATTAGTTACCAAGTCTTCGATATTGTCTACCTGGGGTGCTGGGAATTTTCTCAGCCTTGAACCTTTACAGGGGCAGTGGGAAATTCATGATCGCAATTGCAAGGGAAGGTGTGATCGCCGACGTATTCAGATAGAGGAAAACATGTATATTGGGCTGAGTTTCTAGTGACGGCACAGAGTACAGTGGCAAGAACATATGGATGTGAATACGCGAGGACTCGCTGACGACGACGAAAACTATGGCTCAAAATCGAATACCTGATACCTAGTCGTACAATTCAATTTGCTGTTCACCTTCCGCTTTCCACGCCCCAGCTATGTATGTATGAGTGTTTTTCAACCCCAAGACACAAAGCAAAAACAAAAGAAGACTGCGGGTAGCTCTTGCACCCACAAACTGCTATATCGTCCTCCCTCAAAAGCAGCAGCGACTTATTTGAACAGACTTATGCAAGAAGTAGCTGTACAAAGCCTGCGAGGGAATGGACAACCAATAATATTTGGCTCGGTGAGATCGACTGGGCCCCGCCATCCTTGAAGCATCTGTGTGTGTGCTGTCCCCTCCTCAGATGCCATACAAAAGTCCTATCACCACGTGGATTCTTGGCTGCTGATTTGATGATAAGGCATCCATGGGAGCGCACGTATGGCCTATTCGGGCTCTAGCTATGGTAGGCAACAGCTCTACACATCAAGCAAGGCCTGCTTCTCATCGGCAGCAGCCTGCTCGTACCTGGTAGCCTCAAGCATGATAGCCTGCTTGCGGGCATTGCGCTTCTCCATGCGGAACTGCATGATTGTTCCAAGGAAGACTCCAAAGTTGATCTGGAAGGGGATGACGATAAGGGCATATTCGAGCGGCTTGACGTGGGCAAGGTCCATCTGTGCGAGGATCTGGAACGCACCGTATCCGGTGGATGTGGAGATGGCAATGCCGAGCAAGAAGAAGAATCGGACAAGCCAGTTCTTGCGGGTGTTGGCGGGGAATTCCATAGAGCCAGCTTGACGGGCGTCCACGTAGATGAAGGCGCAGGCGGTGTAATAGATATACTTGCCCAGGCAAAGGGCCATGGTGCAAGGAATGAGGAGCATGTTAAAGTCCTTGAGAACCTTGGAGACCTTCTCGAGGTTTGATGGCTCCTCGGAGTCGGAGCTGAAACTGGGAACCCACCACTGAGGCCAGTGTCAGCATTTTCTATCCTTGATATTCCTTATGGTCTGGAGAGAGGTAGTCTTACACTGAAGAGGGGAACCCATACGATCATGAAGGCGCAGGAGTATAGCCAGCTCAAGATATACCCAACAGTATACGCGATCTGAAAATGAGGTCAGCTTCCTCATACTTTCTCAGCCTGATTGAATCGAACATACACCGAAGTCTTCTGGACCAGGCTCAGGGTATCCGTGTTTTCCAGCGTAGACCAACTGGAGCGGGCCAACACGCAAAGCTTCCATCAGCGCCATGAACAAGACGATAGTCCTGACTTGCTTCCTCATCATTCTGAGATGATATCGGCGGACTGATTTCCACTCCATCACATCAGGAGCAGCGGTTGGGGAAGGCAAGGCATCGGAGGAGATGAGGCCATTGTTGTTGGCTGCTGCACGGCAGCGGCGTGACCACGGGCAAGGCATTGTGATACTCAATTGACGACGGTGGGAATCGAGCTGCATATGGAAAGATGAAGATGAAGGAGTGAGGTAGATGGTTCGTTTTATGATATGAGAAAGGTGAGGCTAGAGAGTGGGCTAACGAGTGGGAGGTACTCTGTACTCTGTACGAGCAGGCAAGATGCAGTAGACGTCAGCAAGAATAGAACAAGTAGCGGCTGCAGGAATAATGGTTGCCTTGAAGCAGAGAGGGGACTGGTGGGTGACTTGGGATAGGATGGTGAAGCTGCAGGAGAATTGGGGCGGGCGGGCGGTGATACGCGGGAATAAATGGGGGGTGGGAAGCACTTGCATGGCAAGGAGCAAACAAGACCGCATGGTAAGGCAGGCATCACTGGTCTACGAGGCTGCTTAGGATTTAGGGCCACTGGACCTCTCGGACTTCGGGATCACCCAGGGGCCAGCACCCCCAGGGGCACGAGTTAGACATTCCCCCGGCTGCCAGGCACGCCCCCCAGCTTAAGCCCAGTTGCCACTCCGAGGTTAGTGGCGCTGTGGCTCGGAGGAATGAAGGCCCGACATCCGCTTGGGCAGATTCCTTCCATCGTTGAGTGTGAGGTGTGGGTGCTTGTTGAGCCTGACCAGGCAAGATGAGACCAAATCCAAAGATATTAACACTATATCAAAAGAGAGGTAGCTATTCATGGGTCTCTCTATCACCAGTCGTCAATGTTTCTATCATGGGACATTCTGGATCCTATGCTCTGTCCAGTCTGCCCTGTCTATTCCAAAAACACCGGTATTCCATACACCACAGGGGCTGCTCCGTTCAAATACTTCAGCAAACAACTCTCTCTGGCTCGCGCAATTGCCTGGTCCAACGACATCTTTACCGCTGTGTGCGTATCACCTTTCGAAGGGTGGTCTCTGGCAGCATTTTTCTTGCCCTGCTTGACACTCGAGACCTTACTCGTAGCATCTGCCTGATTGACAAGGCCCCACCCCGACATCAACTCCATCGCGAATCGGTCGATATCTCGGTCCGTCACGTCCCACAAAGTCCCAACAACTGCTGCGCTACCTCCATTGATATAGTTCCACGGCATGCCAGTAGGTTCGTATACTCCACATTCCGATAGTTTGGCACTGCTGCATCCCATCAATAAGGTGACCGCACATCGCTGCAATTTGCGGATCGTTCGGCCTCGGATATATTGTGCTCCGCCGCCATGTCCAAAGTAGAGAACCAAAGGACTGTCCTGCAATGCCGTCTCGAATTCTGTCTCGCTTGGTGAACGGTTTACAATAGCTTTGAACCCCGGAAGTTGTGCTTCAAAAACAGACCGGAATTTCTCTTCGGTGGACATCAGGTCCGACGAAGGATTCAAGATGTATGTTCCTTTGAAAGCTGGTATGACAATGCCTTCTCGGTTCGACTGTTGATCTCTCATCGTTTCCAACCTCTCCCAGATGGCACTCAGCGAAGACATCCGGGAAACTGACTGGCCTTTCATGCAGGGTAAAGCCTCCCAAGGGAATCCTTGCAGCTGCTTGTCCAAGATCAAGATCACATGTGAGTCTTCAATTTCTCCTGGATCGCTGGATATCTCGTCATGGTATGCATGCAATGCGTCCAGAAGCTCCACCAAAATAGCATCAAAGTCGATTTCGTCATAGGCATTCTTCTCGCCGTTGAACTGGAGTACATCAACGACAAAGTATATGAGATCAGTCACCGAGTCCTCCAGGTCGCTTTCTCGAGGATGACCGAGCGTCAGGAAAAGCTCTAGCACATGCGAGTGCAGCTCAATTTTGGCCTCTTTCCCTGCTTTGGATGACTTCTGTCGTGAAGGTAGGTGTCTATTCAGCGTGTTCGACAGACTTTGTCCAAATCTCGTTACAGCCTTAGCGTCTGCTGCCTTTGCAGTGAGGAGTCCGCGGAATCCTCCAAACCAGATGTTCTCCACGTTATCAAGTAAAGTCGCAAGACGTTCATCTAGAGATTGTCGCTCAGCAAACCACGCTTTTCTAGTCTCTTTGTCAGCTGAGCTTCCTCTTGAGTCATGAGCTGAGGTGTTTGCTGCAAGCACGATGTCTTCAAGCTCAACTTTGGCAGTGTCAAAATCCAACGCTTCCTGATCCATCGATGAAGGATCAGGCCTTGTCAAGGGGATTCTGAGAACGAAAGGGGACCTGTGGCGTGTTATCCTGGCCACGAGAAGCTCCGTTCGATCTTCGTTTAACCCGATGGATACTACAGACCAAGTTTCTGGCAGCAGCTCTAATTTGTCAACCAATTTTGCCCTTGTTTCTTCTATAGCATCCACCAAAGATGTTGGGTTCTGGATATGCGGCCAGTCCGATACGGCACTGTTGACACTCGTGACCCTTTCACTTGAAGTAATGATCATTTCTCGTGCACGCAGCTGATCCAGAGGGCTCAAGGCATCAGTCAATATTTCGACCGAGGAAGGCACAAGGGCGTCACCGAGAACAGTAGACAGTAACGCAGTCTGAGACAATATCTTATGGAGAGCGTGGATGGTGTCGGAAGGAATCTGCCAATGGCGCACGCCTCTCAGGTCTGCAAGACTTTGATATGCTTTATGAAGCAGTACGCAGCCATTTTCAGGCACAATTTCCTCTTTCCTAGCAATACCAGGCGCTTTGCTTTTTACTTGCGAGCGTTTAGGGCGAGCCTCTTGAGCTGCAACATCTGGAACAAATGATACTCTGCCGCTTTTTCTCGACGACATGTATCTCACGGGCAATGCTACTGCTGTTTCAGCAAGCACATTGTTCACCGCATCCTCAGAAAACAGTCTAAGCGCTGTGCGAACAAGAAATAGAGCCTCGGCGGCCACTTTGCTTGGGATAGGCTTGGAATCATCAAGATTGGCGGTAGGGAATGTTGTTTCTTCTTTGTCGTCTTGATACAATCTGAGCTTAGCCTGTAACATTGCCACTCTGTCAAACAAGGTCTTCTGATCAAGGCTTATTTCGCAACTCGTCTCAGGGCTCTTTGCCCGCTGCTGCTCCGCCTGCTTGGTTCGCCTTCGGGCAGTCGGTGCTGACTTTTTGCTCGGGGCCCGAGTGAGACTACTTGCAGCCTTGGGTTTGACCCTGGCTGCTTTTGTGGCTTTCTTCGACTCAAGACTGCCACATGTAACAGCAGCCAGTAACTGGCAAGCAGTGGGCACATCGCCAAGCAGGATATGAACTTCCGCTTGGTCGACCACGGTAAACCTTTGCCTCAGGCAGAGACTAGCATTGAAGTCCAGCTCTGGAACGTCGCAAAATAGCCTTGACTTTTCCAATTGTCCTGCCCTGGCATGTATTAAAGCTAGTTCACTCCGAATAGCTGCAATAGTAATGGGCAGGTTCGCTTGGGTTGAGATCTTCACTGCCTGCTCGTAGAAATATACTGCGTCGCCATACAGCCCACAATGAACTAGAAGAGTAGCAATATGGCTAAAGGCAGAACAGTACATCGAGATCTCTCGCCAATAGAGGGCCGCGCTCGCAATGGAGCAGGCATTTTGATGGTTTGATGAGAGGTCAAGTTTGGAAAAGTCGTCACTGAGGCTCTCTATCCCAGAATCCCGATTCCTGTTGATGTCGCCAGAACTCTGGGATACCCAAACTTTGGATATCGAGACCCAGACAGCTGCGATTACTTTCACGGCCTGCCTTGCACATATGGCAGCCTGAAGAAGATCGCCCTGGTAGAAAGCTAGTCGAGACGTAAGATGTGCCGATATGCATAACAGAGTCTGCTCTTTCAATTTCAGCTTGTGATTCGAAAGTATGCGGCTTGCCATGTGAGATTCCCAGAGAGACCGAGCACGGCCGAGGTAAGAGGAGCACTTTTGGAATTCTTGAATCGCGAAATGGTGCTCAGCGCAAGCTAAGGTTAGGTCGATCTCAACTAATGTATCAGTGGTTTGTCCACTTGTAGAAGCCTGAGCTGCATGAAGCGCGGTATGGGCCGATTCAATATTTTGTAATTGTATGTGAGAGCGCCCTATTTGCACCAGGACACTTGTGTTGCTGACGATCGACGAGTGGTGGCCCAGCCGTTGGATCACGCGCATTATGTCGAGCGCGGTATGGGCAGCTTGAGGATTTTCCAGCATATTTGCATAACTAACGCATAATTGAAGAAGACTGAGGGCACCATCCGGGTCATCAATGACCCGTTTAAAGCTGTCCAAGGTCTTGCACTCAATTATCACCTCCCCCAGAGCCTTGAGATAACTTGCTAGTGTAAGGTTGCTGAGCTGACCTGTTGAAATGTCATGTTGCAGTTGAAGAATTGTTCGTAAGCTAGGCCCATACTCTGAGAGATACACCACTTTAGGTCCAGAAATATCTAGGTTGAGAATGTCTCGAATTTGCTCAGAAGTAATAAGTGTGCCGATAATTGTCATGTTTTTCTTCAAGCGGGTAGCAATCAGAGAACTCACAAGTCTCAATCGGAACACCCTGTACTTCGGCTGATCCAAAAGTGATAACAAGAACTTCAATTGCGAGGCCATGCGAAGCAGTTGCTTCTCATTGAGTGCCCTCTCCAACATACAGCAAAGCTGTCTCTCCAGCATGATAGCGCGTTGAACTGGAGGCAAATTACTTGAGTCGTATAGCAGCATGGCTTTATTATCATCGACAGATTCTGCCAGTGTGATATTAGCGAATATAGAGAGGCTTTTACCCAAAGATACGCAACTTGAGTCGTTCTTGAACCAGAAACCTTGTGAAGGACCGCTCAATTCCATCTCTGAAGCATCCTGTAAGGAGCCCAATTCGATTTCAAGCTCGATAGCTTGTTGAATTAACCGCTTGGAAGCCTTAAAATTCCGCATGTCGGCATAGCAGGATGCAATTCTTTGATACTTGAGGCCGAGAAAAGCGGTCTTTTTGTCGGCTGCAGACAAGCTTGTAAGAATTGAGATTGATTTTTCCAAAATTTGTATTTGGATCTGGCTATCGGCGTGTGTTTCAACGGATCGTAGATACCGGGCCCAATATGCTTGAGATATTCGGCTTTGTATCTGGGTGAGAGCTAATGAAAGCAATGCGTAACCATCCGGGTTATCGACCTGGGTTTTGAGGAAGCTTGTCATCTCAACGGCGAACTCCAATGGATCATTTGAACCAGGGAGCAATACGGATGAGTGCGAGATAGAGCTCTTCTCGACCTGGATCAGAGAGTCTGCATTTTTGAGAAGGATAGACAGCAATGTGTGCTTCCTATCTATTCTTAGATCTCGGTCGGGGTCGACTATGTTTCGTCGAATCTGATCAAACAAGAATCGAATGCAACTAAAGACCAAGAGGAAACCTTTTTGCTCCAGCTCAGTAAAGGCCATTACTGACTTGCCTGACTGCCGCGAATCTTGGATATCTTGGATCACATACAACAGAGCTTTGCGGACTTGGACTGCATAGAGGAGAACTCGTTCAAGCTCAGCGAGGGGTAGGGTCATGGCGTGGGAAAGTAGGTCCTGAGTCTTTAAGACTGACGCGAGAACCAAATCAGTCTCATGCGTATAGCTAGTGAGTCTTGATGAGGTGACCTGACAACTGGAAACCAGGGACACGATGGGGTCAAGCTGAGTCCCTTCCTTTCCAGCAAGTACGTCTATCTCTTGCTGACATTGCAGGTGTTCAGCTCTCTGCAAGAGCGTCTCGAGTAGATCTCCAGGCAGGGAGTCGTCTTGACCTGAGGCCTGAAGGAGGCGCCGAAATGAGCGAAGCCAACGTAGAATCGATTGCCCGGCGGAAGATGGATTCTGGGAGCTCGCGATATATCGACGTGTTGCACTGGTGAAGTGTCGCCAAAAGTCGATTGCCGGGTCGAACTTGTGGCGCAAAAGCTCCCAAGAGCCAAACTTGATGCTCATTGCCACACCGAACAGTTCGAATAAGTTGTCTGGTAATGAACCTGCTGCCTTTCCACGATTCGCTAAAGAACAAAGTTTCGTTATTGCCAACGATATTGTTCTCAACTGAGTGCCCGCTTGCTGTGCGCTTAGGTGGGTTGCTTGTAAACCTTGCAGACATAGCCATGATGGGCTCCCGACAGTGTCCAGCTTGAGCGAAGTTGCTAAGTCAGTGCTGACGTAGGAGGAACCTAGTTTAATCATAAGCCGTAGCATCTGGCTTTGCATGGATGTGCTAAAGCCGAATATTGAGCGATCCTTGACAGAGTCGGCCCTTGCTAGCAAGGATTGTGCTAAACTGAGTGGCTGAGAAATAGGGCGCGGACATTTGTCTATACAAGAACTCCAGTACTGTCGAAATATTTGATGAGCCTGGGATTGTGCCTGCGAAACGAGACCAAGAGTGATCGTTCGATCAAACAAGATCAGAGAGGCGTTTTCGAGGCTGGCAATTTGATCAGACTTCTTTGCGCAGGGAGTTTCTCCGGCATTGACCAGATGTTGCAACGCAAGGAGGGCGCAATCGGCTGTAATCGACCAGTCCTGCCGTGGAGTCAGAGCTTCCACCTTCTTCTCATCCTTGGGACAAGTGGATTTCCCCTTGTTGGGCGATCGTTCCTTCAATGGTCTCTGGGTTAGGGCAGGTCGGCCAGATGGACGGACATCTTCATCAGGCCTGGTAGACTCCTGCACTGTTTTCGCCGCCAAACCGAGCTGTTTTAATGTTGTATTGAAGATCTCAGTGGCTAGCTTTCGCGAATCCTCCCGCCTTGCTTCAGGAACCTCTCTCACACTTGGGGTCCGTGCCTTTGATTCAGGGAGTCTCTGGTCCTTATGCTTCAACGTGGCTCTAGCGGTAGACCCTGTCTTCAAGGGCTTCTGGGGATGTAGGGGGTTTTGACTCTTGCATTGGGGGAGATCAATATTGTGTGACGGGTCTAGTCCAAGTAATGCGCGCAGGTATCGTAGTGTTTGTGCAGATGGTGCAGCAGCATTGATATCCGCGCGGACACGCTCAAGCGGTGAGATCGCCGAGGACATAGTCATGCTCACTACGATATGTGGCTATGAGCTATTGCTGTCTTCATAATAAATCAAGCGGACAACAGATTTCCAAGAGCACGAGTCCTCGTTGACGCACTCCAAGCGCAGCCCCAATTGCGTCGACCCGATCGCGTTCGGATTTCCTAAATAGGCTATAAAATCAACAGGCGGAGTTGGTTCCGCCAACATTTCATCCTTGGCAGCTTTGTCTATCACGTGCTAGAATGTCATTTATCCCTATTGAACTCGAATCTCTCAACTTTTTGTTCTGGCTACCACCATACTTCTTCAATCAAGGAGCATCTACAACTAGAGTGTGCAAGATGTTGAGAAGCCGATCATTACGCGCAACCTTCTCAAGTTTCCCTCGAGCAAGTCCTTTCGGCCGATGCAGATATGTCTCGTCACAGAAAACCCTCCTTCCCAAACTAGCCCAAACCTCGATATGGCATTCCATAATACCTAAGAGTCTACGCGATCGTTGGTCCAGGACTGGCAAATTTGCGAAGAAAAAAGGAATCAACCCTGCCTCCTACTTCATCTGGATCTATCTTCTCATCGGCTCACAATCCATCCGTATCATGGGCATCCAAACCGACTTCAACACCTACATGCGCAAAGCAGATCTTAAGTTGAATAAGCTGCGTGAAGTTGTGGGGAAACTTCAGAAGGGTGAATCGGTGGATGTTGAGAAGGCTCTTGGTACGGGTGATCAGATTCAAGAACAAGAATGGGAAGATGCCCTGCAAGACCTGATGGAGGAGGACCGGGTCTGGCAAAACAACAGGAAAAAGGCACGAGAAGAAAGTGAACGTCTAGCTCAAGAAGAACAAGATGCAAATCCGTTGAACACCTCAATTTACAAGGATGAACCAACACTTATCGAGGCATCATCAGCTTCAACCGGTCCCCGCCCCAGCCCTGGATTCTACTGAGACATGCCACCGAGCCAGGATTTGTTACAAAGCAGACGACGCCTTCAACACAAAGTCCAATCTCGGGAAGTGCACGCACAGGAAATTCTCCAGCTCGACGACTATATCTCGCCTACTCAGATCCAGAAGCTTGCTCATCTGTGGTTGCCCGCCGCATGCGCACTGACACAGAATTAAGTTGGTGGCGTTTCCAGGGAAGATTCACTTGCTCGTTGGTTGTCTCAATCGACCCAGCAGTGCCTGCCACGAGGCAAGTAGTATCATCTGGGTCGATCCCAATCTCCTTTCCAGCATACGTCGCCCGAAGGATTTCTCTTCCACGTCACTGGCGCTGATTATATCAGGAGAATGTTCTCCGTCATTCCGTGGCAAGGCGTTGATCCGCGAATGAACTTTGGAATCTCGTTCTGAGAACCTGAGCTCCATTTCTACATCCATTGTTTGGAAGACCATATCTGTCATCCAGCTCGCGTGCATGTTGGCGATGGAGCAATTTGATCCACCGATCCATAGACCTTGGACTTGAAAGTCCTCTTCGACGATGGCTAGTATCTGGCGAAGCGGTACCAGGGCACTATGCCTCAGACGGTCATAATGCAGTCTGTTGAGAACTATGACCAGCTCCCTTCCATCCTCCTTCATTTCCTTGCTTGCGATCTTGGATGAACGAGAGGTGGCACTACCCAAAACGTGCGGTATCCGAACGACTCATACACATGATTAGATGGACTATTTGCAAATGTCTTCATTTTGTTGAGGAACACATTTTGGATTGCTTCCAATAGGGTACGATTGTCAGCATAAGGATCTCGCCCAACCCCCTTACGGGTATGCGCCTTTAGGTGATACCAAGATGTGCAAGGGTTAGGCGAGGCTATACAAATGGCTGCTTACATGTTTGGAGTATAGCCCACACCAAGATAACAAATTCTTAGCCTTCTAGGCGTTGGGCGCGAACTGGTAGTCGTAAAGAATGATCGGTGGAACTGAGGCCATATCTCGCAAGATCTCAGATACGATTGGCGTAGATTGACAACTGCTTCCTCTACTCAATTCTATGACACCATTTACAAGTGTTAACATATCTTAAAACTATAGTCCTAGGTAGCTAGACAAGCTATACGATAGGTGTTCACGATAGACGATTCCCGTAGACCAGTTTGACTTTACTTTGACTTTGCGAGTAAATTTCTCCGCAAAATAGGAGGCGGGGAAAGCCTTTCAAGTCTTGCTCTCGAGCTGGGACCACTCTCGATAGGAGCTGTCAGATGAAGTCCAAAGCTAGATCGCGAGTGAAGATCCGAGATATAACGTCATTACTACGTAGGTACTATTTCTTAAGCAGTAGTTAAACTGTGATCGATGCACTCGCATGGATATACTATCCTACTCTCAATGTATTTGTCACGTGGAAAGCCTCGTAGAGGACCACGGTTTAAACCTTAATGGCCCTCCGTAGCTCAACTACGGCGCAGCATTTAAATGCTTGCCGCTACCATTTCTTCTCCGCTCGGTCACTTGCCTAGGGTTTTTATTTTCCTAAAGAGGCCCATTTCTCTCTACCTGCTCAAAGACAGACCAAACCAATCCTTAATTCTTCAGAACGGCCTTCCCACATTCATACCCTCAAGCTTTAACCCTTCATCTTTGTCACCAGTCTATCTCCTTCCTCTTCGTCTGCGCTTGAGGAGCCATTTTCCAAATTCAATACCCTCTGTTTCTCCCTTTGTGTGAATCACCACCGACCGTGTGATTCCACGCCTCGTCCTTTTCTTTTCGCCATCACCGAATAGACCTTTTTCATCTTCTCCTCCACCTGAAGTCGCACCGCGTAACACACGCACTCAAACCTTGATCCTTTGATCGCGTTCACCTTCGATTACAAATCAATCCTCCAAAAGCGCGTTCTCCATCCATCCAAGCTGCGAAAACATACTTTAAAGATGGCGACTGAGGCTGCTCCTGTCAATGGCTTGTATCAGTACAGCCAGCCAGCAGAACTTGCAGCTTCTACACCTTCCGCACCAGCTCATGCTGCCTCTGCCTCTCAATCCACTACAACCTCTACCGCCCAAAAGGCTGATCCTCAAGAAATTGGATGGTATTTTGTCGAGCAATATTACACTACCTTGTCCAAGAGCCCAGAAAAGATACATCTGTTTTATTCCAAGAGGTCCCAACTGGTCACTGGTATCGAAGCCGATAAGGTTATTCCTGCTGTAGGCACAAAGGTATGTCACTCATTCCCAAAAGCTCAAAGCACATTATGCAGACCCACTGATCACTTCAACAGGCCATCAGCGAGAAGATCAAAGCACTCGATTTCCAGGACTGCAAAGTTCGTGTTCTTAATGTTGACTCTCAATCATCTTTTACAAACATCGTCGTCCAAGTTATTGGCGAGATGTCAAACAAATCTGAACCGCATCACAAATTTGTCCAAACCTTTGTCCTCGCTGAACAACCAAATGGCTACTTTGTATTGAACGACATTTTCCGATACCTCAAGGACGAAGAAGATGAGATTGTTGATGATGAACCCACTCAGCCAGAAGTCCCTGCTGAGGAACCTCCTACCCCAGCTGATGGGCACGTGCTTGTTGAAGAGCATGCCGACGACGTTGTGGTCACTGAGCCTGCTGCTGAGCAGGTTGATGAAAAGCTTGAGGAGCAGAAGGCTACTGTGAATGAACCAGAATCTACCGACGTTAACAGTGCTCTTGCTGCTGCTGACGCTGAAGAATCGGTCGTCGTTCCAGAGAGCTCTTCCATCACTGATGAAACTGTTGGACAAACTACTGAGTCAGTTGCCGACGAGCAACCCGCTGAGCCAGAGGCCACCGCAGCTCCAACTGCGTCCGCCGAGGCTACTCCATCAGCGCCTGAAGCGCCCCCCGCCAAGAAGACCTGGGCAAGCATGCTTGGTGGTGGAGGTGTGAAAGCACCAGCTATCCCAGCTCTTCCGGTTTCCGCACCCGCTGGTCATTCTAAATCCTCCCGTCCAGTCCAGGCTTCTCAGACTCCCAAGGCAGCAGTAGATACTACAGTTCCCGCGGCCAATACTGCTACCAGCACTCCCACCTCGCAGAGCAATGGATGGCAGACAGCTGATCACAGCAAAAAGGGAAAGGCCGGACAGAACAAGCCTTCCGAGGGTGTGGTTTTGGCATATATTAAGAATGTGAATGAGAAGGTCGATGCCCGAATTCTACGGGAGGTTCTGGAGAGTTTTGGCGAGCTCAAGTACTTTGATGTCTCGAGACAACGAGTAAGTGATACTCTGGCATGCATGCATGAAATATTTGACTGACTATATAGAACTGTGCTTTTGTCGAATTTGCCGACCCCACTGGTTACGCTGCCGCCGTTACTGCCAACCCTCACACCGTTGGTACCGAACAAATTTCCGTTGAAGAACGTCGACCTCGTCCCAATGCTTACGGCGGCAGCAATGTGGCTTTCAACAATAATGTGAACAATAACAACCGTGGCACTGGCAATGCCGGGCGAGGTGGCGCTCGAGGCAACTTCCAAGGTCCACGATCCGGTAGTCAGACTAATTTCCCCAAGGACGCAGGACGTGGTACTTTTCAAGCTAGGGGTGGAAAATCCGGACGCGGCCAGACCCAGACTGCTTAAAGGACCCTCAAAGAAGCAGTTGACGGCATGCTCATTCTGAGGGAAGATCCTTCTCCTAATCTTATGGCTGATTTCATTACGGGTTATGGGAGCGATACAAAAGTGAGTGGGAAATGGTTCAAGCACATCTTCCCCATTGAACTGGCGTTTCTCCGTACTTGGAAAAGTTCGTCTTTCCATATTTTCATGTGATCCAGTGTCTTCGCATAGCAAGCTCTCGGATTGTTTCAGTGTCATAGCGCTTGTGACGGATGGAATTGACAAAGACGAGCCCATCGGGCTCGAGGGATCTCAGGTGGAAGGAAGCGTTGTGTTTCGATGAAAGTATTGTATTTGTGTCGTGTGTCACCTATTCTATTATGCTGAGCCTTACCTGGAGGGAAGGAATATGGGCCTGGAGTTGTACATTAGTTTCGTCAATGAGGCATAATGGGTGATACACCAGAGGGTGAGGAGATGCATGACGTGGAATGAGGACGCACCTTCAACAAAAATTATTTTACATTTCAACTACGAGTATACTGCTGTCCCTGCGTATTATGTACAGTGCCTGTGTTTACTCATAGTGGGGATTTAGGCTGGAATGTGGACTAAGAGCTTGAAGTTGACAGTCACGGTGGGAAGAAGATAAGGGAATAAGTTGATCCGGTCCGAAGTTCCGTGATGTGCCAACTGCGTGGGGTTGTAGCGAGGGGGAAAGTACGATACGCAGCCGCAGGTAGCAGCAATGGCGGGCGCAAGGGTCCGTCATCAGGCCGCGATCGGTTCAGCGCCCTTTCCACCACCCCGAGTAACTAATACCACTCCTGGCAGTACACTTATTATCACTTTTCTATAATCCTCTCTCCGTCTCAATAGATTCTCTTTCTAACTCTTCCAATGTTGCATCATGAGGCCTGGACTCGGACTCGATAATGTCGAACCACGGCCTCGCAAGTCTTCCATCAGCGATGCTCCATCACTAACAGGTGACCGCTCAAGTCATGCCCCTACCACTTTTTTCCTCTCTCGCGACAACGATGTTTCGAGGCCTCCGGTGGACAAGAACAATGATACATCGACCTCAGCCGTATCTCCATCTCCGGTGAGCAGTTTGCGAGAGCTCATTCAAGAGGCAGATCGTTCCATCAAACATCCACTCCCACGGTCAGCTGAGGGAAGAAGTGGTAGCCGACGAAGATCAACGATTAAACCAGGGACTTGCACGGGTTTACAAAGGAGATCTTCTACTGCGAGTAATGAGCCAAATATACCTGTTCCAGATCGGGGTATCACTCCCTCTCCCCTCCCTTCTGGCGACACCTCACTCCCGAGTAGTCCCAAATCGGTGTCCTCTCGCTCGCTCCAGAAATCTGATGATGAATCAATAAATGACGAGACGGGAAGTCAAGCGATCGCTTCGAGTGAAGAGGATGAAGGAGATATACCTACCAAAGTGCAAGACAGTCAGCCTGAACTTATCATGCCCAGTATCAAGATGCCCAGTCGTCGACCCTTTACTGAGCGAGGGAAGGCATTAGGAAGGTTCAAAGTGATGGTTGCCGGCCGGAAAGGTGAGTCGTGAATATGTTTGAGTATTTGAATGTAACCAGAGTCTGATTGAACAGCTGTTGGCAAAACATCGCTTATCAAGTCTATCGTCCAACTTTGCGACGATATCGTCCATGTGGATCCCCTGTCCCCTCCATCGTCACTCTATACATCCCAGCGAGACTCTCTAGGAGGTCAAAATGCCGTGAGCGAGATCTATGCAAGTACCAAGCCGTATCCAGAGTGGTGGTCTAATGTGGAGGAGAGCCGTATCCTCAGGCGGAGGAAAAGTATGGGTGATTCGGTGTTGGAGAGAAATATTTGCTTTGTCGACACTATGGATTCGATCAAACTTGAAAGGCTCATTCATTACGTGGAACAGCAGCTTGTGAATGTGTTCTCCTCGGTGGACCAGCTAGACGGGGAGTTCTCAGGCATGCTCAGCGGACGAGGCTCTTCGCAAGTGGATGTGATCCTGTATTTGTTAAGCAAAGGTACGTGAGAGACTCTGGAAAGTGGTAGCAACTAACGAGTCGACAGACGATATCCCTGGGGACTGCGAACGAATTCAACGGCTGTCTGAATTGTGCAATGTCATTCCACTGATTGCTAAATCCGATCTCCTCTTGTACGATGATATACAGCAGATCAAGCAGTCTCTGGCCATTTCTGCTCCTGCTCTTCCAAGAATACCTGCTTCTATGAACAAAGACAATGAACAAAATGCCACGGCGACATCACCATATACTGTGACGTCGGTCAATGGACCCGATCTTGATACGATGGATGCATCTTTATTGATGTCGTCGGAATACATTCAACCACTTTTGCCATCAGAGCTCCGGATCCTTGTGGAACATATGTTCGAGGTTGATACCGTTGCATATCTACGGCATATGTCAGCTAGGAAACTAATTAGCTGGCACGCCAGTCATCCTCGATTGACCAGCATTCCATCACCTTCTCTGCCTTCAGTGCACAACTCA
>Ga0105239_10004466_pt1 | contig 16719 bp, 19 predicted proteins | sample KBSC44metaG_FD_92761 | JGI IMG/M metagenome (GOLD analysis project Ga0105239, IMG submission 92761) | Corn rhizosphere microbial communities from Kellogg Biological Station, Michigan, USA - KBS C4-4 metaG | ecosystem: Host-associated > Plants > Roots > Rhizosphere > Soil | place: Michigan, USA...
GTCATCCTGAGGCAAAGCCGAAGGATCTCGTGTTGCTTAGACGCAAAGATATTTTCGTTGGCTGCAGTGACGATTGTGCGTGAGCCATCCATCCATGAGAACGCTAACTGCCCGCCATCGTGGCGGTCAGTCCATAATAGCGGGGGAGATTTATTAATTTGGTTCTGTGGGAATTTCCGTTGCGCAACGGAAATTCTTTAAAGGGTGACGGTGGTGGTCGATGTTGCATAAACTAAAACAAGTTAGTTCGAATATCGGATCCAAATCGTAGAATTTTCTAACGCATCATATTTTATTTGTTTATCAAAAAACGATTTTATATCTTGCATTTTATCGGAGGTCGTCATGCAGCTTAAGAATTTGTCGAATGATAAATTGATCGAAGATCTGAAAGCGTTTCGCGCGCAGGAGCGTGGTGTTGTGACGAATATTCTCAAGTATCTTTTGGAGGTCGAATCGCGCGGGCTTCATTTACAGAGACGGCCTTCGATCTATGAGTTTTGTATGGAGGAGTTGGGTTACTCTGAAGATGAAGCTTATATTCGTGTGCAAGCGATGCGATGTTTGAAAGCGATTCCTGCTATTGAAGAGAAAATTGAAGCGGGTAAGTTGAGTCTGTCAGTCGTCGCTAAGGCGCAAACGGTTTTTAGACGGCAGGCTAAACTTAAAAAGGCATTGAGCGTTCAGCAGAAGAATGCCGTGATTGATAGTCTTCTTAACGTGAGTGTCCGGCAAGCTGAGAAGAAACTTGCGGCTGCGTTCCCTGAATCGGATTTGCCGCGTGAGAAGATCAAACCCCTTAGTGACGAGCTGACCTCGTATCAATTTGTTGCAAACAAGCAATTGAATCAAAAGTTAGAAACTCTCAAGCATCTTCTTGCTCATAAGAATTTTGATGGACGACTGGATGGATTGATTGAAGCGATGGCGGATATCGCGCTTAAGAAGTTTGAGAACGAGATTGGGAATTCCGTTGCGCAACGGAATTCTGGGCTCAAAAAGCCCAATCGGAATACGAGTCCGTCGAGGCCGCGGTCACGTTACATAACAAAAGCGGTGAAGCGTGCGGTTTGGCAAAGAGCGGATTGTCAGTGTGAATTTCGGGATTCGCAGACTGGTCATAGATGTTCGAATCGGCATGGTGTGCAAATAGATCATGTTCTTGAATATGCCCTAGGTGGATCAAATGACATCGAAAACTTACAGCTTCTATGTGGAGCTCACAATCGGTGGAAGAGTCGATCGCTGTTGAATTGAGATCTTGTGGGCGCGCTGCCGTTGGTGAAACTACCGCGAAAGATCGTTCAATTGATCCTGAAGAGCCTTAAACAAATCTTTGCGATGAGAGGCCTCTTGTTCGCGCTCCTCGCGGCGTTCGTCCTTCATAACGCCTAACTGATCCAGCTGGATTTTGAGCTTTTGACAGAGTTCTTGCACGATTGGCGAAGGTTTTGGCCTATCAGAGGCGTTCGACATAGATAAAAGCGTAGTAATTGCAAGAGCTTTTGACAAGAGAGAAACAACGAACTTATACATTTGAGGCTGATTTAAGTTTGAAAATTCTCACTCAAAAGCAAGAGGTATAAATGTCGAACGAGATTATCTACACGATGAAAGGTGTCAGCAAAGTCTATCCACCCAATCGTTACGTGTTGAAAGACATTTATCTGAGCTATTTTTACGGCGCAAAAATTGGTGTGCTCGGTCTTAACGGTGCCGGAAAATCTTCGCTGCTCCGGATCATGTCTGGCGAAGATCAAGATTTTCTGGGTGAGGCATTTCCTGCACGTTCATTCAAGCTGGGCTATCTTCGTCAAGAGCCACAACTCAATCCAGAAAAAACTGTAAAAGAAAACGTGATGGAAGGTTTGGGCGCGATCAACGAATACTTGATCGAGTTCCAAAAAGTTTCGGAGAAATTCAACGATCCGGATCTCAACCCTGATGACATGGACAAGTTGATTGAGAAGCAAGCGGCACTCCAAGAAAAAATCGAAGCGGTTGACGGTTGGTCTGTCGATCAAAAGGTCGAACAAGCGATGGAAGCTCTTCGCTGTCCTCCCGGTGAAAGTTCAGTGGATTCCCTCTCAGGGGGAGAAAAACGTCGTGTGGCGCTCGCTCGTCTCTTGATTTCAAATCCAGATATTTTGCTCCTCGATGAGCCGACGAACCATTTGGATGCTGAATCTGTCGGTTGGCTCGAACACTTCCTCGGAACATTTCCTGGCACCGTCATCGCGGTCACGCACGATCGCTACTTCTTAGATAACGTTGCCGGTTGGATTCTAGAGCTTGATCGAGGCGAAGGAATTCCTTGGAAAGGCAATTACACATCTTGGCTCGAGCAAAAAGAAAAACGCATCGAAGCCGAGCAAAAGTCGGATCTCAAAAAACACAAAACTCTTGAACGCGAGCTCGAGTGGGTTCGTATGTCACCGCGTGCTCGTCAGGCAAAATCAAAAGCGCGGATCTCTGCTTATGAAAATCTCTTGAAAGAACCAGCTGCTGAAAAATTGCAAGAGATGCAGATCTACATTCCGCCAGGACCACGTTTGGGTGAGATCGTCGTGCAAGCGAACGACATTTCAAAAGCGTTCGGCGAAAATCTTCTCTACGAAAACCTCACATTCACAGTTCCGCGTGGTGCGATCGTTGGAATCATCGGACCAAATGGTGCCGGTAAAACAACTTTGTTCCGTATGATCACGGGTGCTGAGAAGCCAGATAAAGGCACATTCAAAGTCGGTGAAACAGTAAAACTCGGCTACATCGATCAGTCTCGTAGCAACATCGATCAAAATAAATCGGTGTTCGAAGAGATCTCAGGTGGCGAAGATGTGATTTCACTGGGTGGCCGAGATGTGCCGTCGCGCGCTTACTGTTCGTGGTTTGCGTTCTCAGGCGACTCGCAACAAAAGCGCGTCAAAGACTTATCGGGTGGTGAGAAAAACCGTTTGTATTTAGCAAAGATGCTTAAAGAAGGCGCGAACCTTTTGCTGCTCGATGAGCCGACGAACGATTTGGATGTGAACACCATGCGGGCGCTCGAAGAAGCGCTTCTCGAGTTCGGTGGATCCGCGATGATTATCAGTCACGATCGCTGGTTCTTGGATCGTATTTGCACTCATATTTTGGCGTTTGAAGGGGATTCGAAAGTCGAATTCTTTAACGGCAACTACACAGAATACGAAGCCGATTTGAAGAAACGTTTGGGTGTGGAAACGCTCACTCCGAAACGGATTCACTATCGTAAAATTCCAACTTGATGGGCTAAGGCCCGTCACTCGCAGGTGATGCGCGCTTTCGCAACGAAGTAGGCTTTAGGTGCCGGGCCATTGGCCGGCGCCTTCGTGATCGCAACCGGCGCGCTTTCGAATCCATCAAAGCCACGCAAATCCGGCGTTAGCGCCAACATCGGAAGACCAGAGAGAACTTCACCATCATTGGTGACGAATTTAAAGGTCACGAGATGTGTTTCTTTATCGATATCAAGAGTCACTTGAAACAATCCGGTCTTCGCTGCGGCATGAGTTCCACTCAGATTAATCGGCACCATATCTAAATCGGCAAATGGCCCGTTGTTCGTCGAAAGCATGTCTTTAACGATACAGCTCTCGGCCATTGCGGCTGAGGATACGAGCATCAGCAAAACAAAAAGAAGTGCTTTCATCCGAGTCTCCCATAGACCAAACGTGTACTAGGTTTTGAAGAAATCTTAGCAGAGTTCATGCCAGCGAAATTCGCATCGGCCACTAATAGGTGATTTAACTAAGCAAAATGCTTTGAACAAGATTCACTGTTGCTTGGGATTGTGACGGCGAAACACGTCTTCGAGCAGCTGATACGACTCTTGAATCAGCTGGAATTTCTCAGTCAAAAGTCTTCGTTCGAGCTCTGAAAGACCTGCTGGGTGCCGGTCCGGATGGAATTTTCGAACCAAACTACGATGTTTGGTTTTCACTTCGTTACGAGACAAAAAAGCTTCTTCCACAATTTCAAGTGAGCGAATCGCCAACTTCTCAGCGGCCGAAAGTAAATTTGTCGCAATGACTTTATCAATAGGTGGTGCTGGTTTCACAGGAGCCGGTTGAACCGCAGGCTTCACTTCGCCCCGAGGGTAAGCGGCCTTCGAGCGAAACACCGTTTGTCCAAAGTGCACGGCCGAAAGATCAAATTCGGGCGTCGCATGGAATGATTTTGCCTCTGGCGCAGGCGATTGCGGCTCTTTTGAACCCAATTTCTCGCTTAAGATCTCATGAAATGTTTTAACCGCCATGATGAACGTATCGGAGCGAAACGTTTTTTCATCGACTGGACCAACGACGGTTGATTGCAGTTCATTTCAAACCGAAGAGAGAACATGCGTTTTCTGATTTTTTTATTCATGATTTTGCTCGGTCCAGGATTGGCTGCGGAAGATAAAGTCGCCGCGCCAAATGGCGAGCCGATCGCCACCGCAACGTCTGCCGCTTCGCCTAAGCCCGTTTGCCCAATGGGTTCGCTCTGTTCGAAAAATCCATCGTTGAGCAGTGACTGGGCGGATCAGATGAGCAATCTCGATCTTATGCAAGACGAGATGAAAAATCTCAAGATCACAAATCCGCGGGTGTCAGTGAGCGTGATCGACACGGGCGCCGCAAAAGAAATCGCCAATGAACGCGGTCGTGGCCGTGTCAGCTACAATCCTGTGACTCAAGACAACGATTTGGTTGACGCGTGGGACGACAAGGCTCAGCACGGCACCGCTGTGACAGAGACGATTCGAAGACTCGCACCCGGTGATGTGAACATCTTCTACACGGGTCAAAAAAGCGCAAAAGACGGCTTGAAAAAAGGCGAGTTAGATCGCGCCGTCGAACAAGCCTGCGATAAGAGCAAAGATAAGAATAAAGACTCGGTCAAAATCGTCAACGTGAGTTGGAATAGTGAAGATCAGGGACACACGTTTGTCGACAGCCAGTCTCTATATAAGAGAATGATGGCTCAGGGCTGCGTCGTTTTCATTGCCGCTGGAAACTCTGGCGGCGTGAATAAAGATCATTTTACCTCGACTGAGGCGATTGATCGATCTGGCAAAAAAGCGCTTCTCCCGAATGGGAAGATGGCAACCGAAGGGAATTTGCTCGCTCCAGGCGATCGCATTCCGGTGCAATTGACCGCTCACCCGGCCGATCTCAATCAATGCAATAATCAAACTTATGAAATTTCAGGCTCGAGTCTTGCGGCTCCTGAGACCACTGCAGTGGGAAAGAACGTAGCCGAAGTTCTTTCGCGCACCGAGGAATTTCGTCATCTTGAGCCCGCCAAACAAGCTGAGTTGATCGAGCAGATCGTAAAGATGAGCGCTGTCAATCGACGTCTCGATGGGTATCGTGCCGTAAAACTCGCGGAACAAGCCTCTGAAAACGTCAGTGCGGCGCTCTCTGACTTGCGCGGTACGGCCCGCTTTGCTTGGCAGCGAATTCCACAAAACGTAAGAATCCACAATGCGGCGAACGACAGTTGCTATGAACAATCCGATTGTGGCAAGCGCATGACCTGCTATAGCGATAAGCGCCGCTACCTTGCGGCCGTCGGTCCGTCCTCAAGAGAAGGCCAAAAGGCGATCCAAGATCTCTTTGTCACTGCACAAAACAGTGGCGACTATGAGTTGGCACAGAACTGGGCCTCTCAGCTAAAAGGCGTTAGCAAGAGCGAAATGGACCGTCTCGTCGACTGGAATGAGTTCCGTAAGAGAACCGGGAGTGCGGCCGATGCCTCTCTTGTCGTCGATTATCTGACGTCTGTTCTGCCTTTCATGAGTGTTCCCGCTGACATTCAAAAGCGCTTTCTCAACGTAAAATAGCTATTTCTCGAGGAGAAATGGCCTTTCTCCCTCGAGGAAATCTTGATTTCGCCCTCGGAAACCACCGTTTCTCGAGGGGAAAACGTAGTTTTCCCTCGGAAAATGCAAAAAAAACGGATCATCTGTATTTTTCTTTGGACAAGGGGTGAGGTTTCAGTATCATCGAAGGTGAAAGAGCCAATGTGCTTTTGAGAGTAAGTTAAATAAACCAATTCCTATTTTGGAGGGGAAAGACAAATGGCAAAAAAGAAAAAAGCTACAAAGAAAGCAACTAAGAAAGCAAAAACAACTAAAAAAGCAGCGACTAAAAAAGCTTCGGGCAGCAAAAGAAAGCCAAACGCAGCTTTCATGAAACCGTTGACTCCAAGCTCAGCGTTGGCTGAAGTTGTTGGCAGCTCTCCACTTCCACGCACACAAGTTGTTAAAAAACTTTGGGCGTACATCAAAAAGAACGGTCTCCAAGACGCGAAAAACCGCCGCAACATCAACGCTGATGCAAAATTGAAAGCGGTTTTCGGAAAAGGAACTGTTTCTATGTTCGAAATGACTAAATTGGTTAGCAAACACTTGCGCTAATCACCTAATACCAGGATTCGAGTGTGCCGGTTGCCCGGTATACGCGGAAACAGGTAGGTCGATAAAAACCCGCTGTAACCAGCGGGTTTTTTTATTTCTTTCACCAGTGTCCAGATCCCTGACACCCGGTAACTCTGCGAAAAGCCACTGATCGTGCGTACAGTATGGAACAGCGTTTGCTAATAGAGAATTCACTCTCTTTGGTGCGACGGCGGGTTCGATCCGAACATGAAAACGTGTGCGGATGTAAGTTGTTGGGTTGGAATTTAGGGTCGGATCCGCCGTACTTTTATCACCGGTTGCAGCTCTTCAGCGGCAATGCTACACACTTCCTATGCAGTTTCTGACGCAAGAAGAAATCCCGAAAATGCGGGCCGCGTGCCAGTTGGCAGCTAAAACGCTCCAATACATCGCTCCTTTCATTCAACCGGGCATCACGACAAATGAGATCGATAAACTCGTTCACGAGTTCACGATCGCGAATAAAGCGATTCCAGGGCCATTGGGGTATAGCGGCTTCCCAAAATCCGTCTGCACCTCGGTCAATGAAGTCATCTGTCACGGCGTTCCCGATCAAACTGTTTTGAAAGAGGGCGACATCATCAATGTCGACGTCACGCCTGTCTTAGATGGATTTTTCGGCGACACTTCGGCGACCTTCTATGTTGGTGAGGTTTCAAAAGAGGCCAAAGCTATCACCGAATGTGCTGAGAAAGCGATGTGGAAGGGAATTGAAGAAGTCAGACCCTTTGCCACGACTGGCGACATCGGCTTTGCGATCAATAAGTTTGTCACCAAACATGGTTACTTCGTGGTCAGAGAAATTGGTGGTCACGGTGTGGGCAAGAAGTTTCATGACGAGCCATTTGTTCCGTCTTACGGCAAAAAGGGGCGTGGCGATAAGCTTCGTCCATGGATGTGCATCACGGTCGAGCCGATGATCAATCAAACGAGTGTTCCGCTCGTTGAAAAGCTGATTCCGAATTCGAGCATCCGCTACTACGAAACAGGCGATAAAACGCTTTCAGCGCAGTTTGAGCACACAGTGCTAGTGACTGACAGCGGCTATGAAGTCCTGACTCAGATTTAAGATTGCCATATCGCTGCGCTCACTTTAATTTTCGAAAATATCCCCAAGGAGACATTTATGCGAGAGGTTACAAACGTGAAGAAAGCCAAAGCTTTGCCTAAAGAAAAAGCCCTAGATTACCGCGTCTGCAAAGAGGCGATGGAAGATCCAAAGGTCTTCAAAGAGCTCGCTCGTTGGGGCCGTGAAGAAATCAATATCGCTGAGACCGAAATGCCGGGGCTCATGTCGCTTCGTAAAGAATTCGGCAAATCAAAGCCGCTTAAAAACGTAAAAATCGCAGGCTGCTTGCACATGACCATTCAAACCGCGGTCTTGATCGAAACTTTGATCGAGCTCGGTGCAAAGATTCGTTGGAGCTCTTGCAATATCTTTTCGACTCAAGATCATGCAGCTGTTGCGATCGCAGCGGCGGGGATTCCGGTTTTTGCTTGGAAAGGTGAAACGGAAGAAGAGTTCAACTGGTGTATCGAGCAAACGATTACAGGTTGGGGTAGCGAAGGTTTCGACATGATCTTGGATGATGGTGGCGATCTCACCAACATGATGCACGAACCACGCTTCGAAAAACTGATGAAGAAAATCGTTGGGATCTCAGAAGAGACGACAACAGGCGTTCACAATCTCGAAAAATTACACGCAGCTGGAAAACTCAAAGCACCAGCGATCAACATTAACGACTCGGTCACGAAATCAAAATTCGACAATCTTTACGGTTGCCGTGAATCACTCGCTGACGGGATCAAGCGTGCCACTGACACCATGATCGCAGGTAAAGTCGTGGTTGTTGCAGGTTTTGGCGACGTCGGTAAAGGTTGTGCGGACAGCATGCGCGCTTATGGCGCTCGCGTTTTGATCACTGAAATCGATCCGATCTGCGCATTGCAAGCGGCGATGGAAGGTTTTGAAGTCGTCACGATGGATACGGCTGCAGAACTCGGCGACATCTTTGTCACAGCTACTGGTTGCTGCGATATCGTAACTGAAAAGCATTTCAAGAAAATGAAATCCGGCGCGATCGTTTGCAACATTGGTCACTTCGATATCGAAATCGATATGGCATGGTTGAACAAAAATACCAAAATGCGTGAAATCAAACCACAAGTGGACATTCACGAATTCAAAGACGGACGAAACGTTATCGTTTTGGCCAAAGGCCGCCTGGTGAATTTGGGCTGTGCGACTGGTCACCCATCTTTCGTGATGAGTAACTCGTTTACCAACCAAGTCCTTGCTCAAATGGAACTTTGGAACAACCGCGCGACTTACCAAGACATCGGCGTTTATCGCTTACCAAAAGAGCTCGATGAAAAAGTAGCAGCTCTTCACTTGGATAAATTGGGCGTTGCCTTGACGAAACTCTCGGACAAACAGGCCAAGTACTTGGGCCTTTCTCCGAAAGGTCCGTTTAAGCCAGACCACTATCGCTATTGAACTAAATAAGTATACTTTGAAGGTCGGCGTGGATTCGCGTCGACCTGTTTCAACTGTCCGTTGCAAATTTTCTGAAGTCCTAAAAACATCTCAAAAACATGGTCCATGCTTCGTTCTAACTTCAACTCGAGTTGTTGAGTGTCGAGTTGTGACTTGCTAGATTTTTTCGCCATAGAGCACTCCTTCCCCATGTCTTAATTATCGACCTGGAAAATGGTGATCTCAATTGATCTCCAGATAAAAGGACCGGTATCCCGAATTCTTGAGATCTCAGTTCGGGGCGAACGCCTCTGTAATATCGACTGGAATTGGTGTTGGGCGACCGGTATTAGGATTTATAAATGCCCAATAGGTCTTTCCCTCGAGGATGAGTTTTTGATCGGATTCACGCATGAGTTGATAGATTCTTAGAGCGCGTGAACTCTCCATGGGCTCGCTCCAGGTGTACATGGTGAGCTCATCACCCAACAAAGCCGATTTAATATAATCGATCTCATGCCGGCGTACAACAAAGACGCCACCCAGTTCACGAAAACGATCAAAGGTAAACCCCAGCGCTTCACAGTGACCGATAGCGACGTCGATCATCCATTTCAAATAAACGACGTTATTGACGTGATTCAGGCCATCGATATCGTCTTTCGCGACAAGAATCGTTTTCTTAAAGTGATTTTTTGGCAGCTCAGTTTTCATAGTGGACATTGAATCTAGCATCCCATACAAAAGGCGACAATATAGGGGAGGGGAACCCATGCGTATTTTTATTTTAGGCCTTTTTGCGTCTTGTCTGGCGCAAGCAGCAGTAGCAAATGATTTGAGCGTCGGTTTTGGCACAAGCATTCCAAAGGAAAGCGGCGCTTCGATTATTGAAAAATCGGGTCCAAGTCGCGCCACCGGTGGGGAGCGATTCACGATTTCGTTTCGTGGTTACAAAACCATCACGAGTGTCCGTCTCACAGACTATTCGGCGAGCCATCAGGGAAAGCTTCTTGTTCGAAGCGCCTTGGCGTTTTACGTTGATAGCAACAACAACGTAAACCAAGTGCAACTCCAGGGACTCACAAGCACGGACCTTCTTGCAGATGGCCATTTCGTGGAAGTCACGCCGAACGCGACTTACTACGAAATTCAATTGATCGTTGAAGGCTTCAGCAATTCAGACGCCGCGATGCTTTTGCAAATCGGTTCAGTTGAGGGAATCCCGACAACGGATTTCGTTATCAAGCGCACGAGCAGTTCCGAAGTGGCCGGTGGATTTCTGGATGAGAGCGACTACGCGAATTTCTCAATTGGTGAATTGGCCAATCTCATGAAGAGCGGAACTCATCCGGCGATCGAAGATCTTGCGGGTCATAGTTTCGTCTGCAGCATCTACGCAAAATCGGGCGCACCGCAAATCGATTTCAAAACTCGCACTTGGTACAACAACAACGGCGCTTTGCAGTCTTCGACAAACTTAGATGGCACGTTAGCCACTTGGTCGCCAACACAAGAAGGTTGGAGCATGCCGATCGTTAACAAAAATGGTTGTGGTCAATACACCACCAACAACCTCATTCGCAAAACTGCGGGTGGTAACATGGTTTCGGAAGTTGAAATCAATCGTTACAACTATCTCGTTCAGTGCGCGAACGCCGGTTACGATTGGAACGCGCAAGCGGCTCAGCTTGACAGTGAGACTTATCCCGCTGTTGTGAACCCGGCCTACCGAGTTCTTTCTTATGAATTCTGTCGTCCTGCTGTACTTCCGAATCCATAAAATTTTCAAAGGGCCTTCTATAATCGAGTAGAGGGCCAAATTGCTTGCCTACGCATGAGTTTGTTGCCAAAAACATTCCACTCTTTAGCTATTTTGAAAATGGGGAACGGGATGCGATTGGGTTTGCTTCTTTGGGTAAGTCTGCTGGGCGGAAACTTCGCGCTCGCGCATGATGTGAACGCTGAATTCAGTCAGCGTTGTGCATTTGAACTCAGCGACAACGTTTTTGCTCGCTACACCGGCGGCCCATTTCCTTACGATCAATTAAAGACCGAACATTTTGAACCTGCGTTTGAATACGCCCTCTCGATCGCGCAAGAGCGAGTCGCTGCGATCAAGAATGATCCTGCCAAACCAACTTTTGAAAACACAGTCGAGAAAATCGAATTCATTTCAGAGCAGATGGATCGCGTGGTCGACGTCATGGAAGCCATTCAAGCCATGAGTTCGACACCTGAGCTCGAAAAAATCGTCAAACGCGTTTTAGCCAAACAGCAAGATTTTGTGAACGATTTAAAATTCGACTCCGTTCTCGCCGAACGGGTGCAAAGAGTTGCCGCACGTGGGCCACTCAATCGTCTCACGGATGAAGAAAAAATGTTGCTCAAAAACACGGAGCGGTTTTTCGTTTCTGTGTCGGATGAACAAAAGAGTCGATTGAAAGAGATCGATAAAGAACTGATCGATACCGCCGAAGATTTCAAAGCGAAACTCCGTAAGCAGATTCAAGACACTTATTTCGAAATCACAGATCCAGCGGATCTCGCTGGTCTTCCGCAAGCTGACATCGATGCCGCTCGGATGGCCGCAAAACAAAGATTTCGACCGTGGAGCTGGGTGATCACACTCAATGCACCAAGTGTTGGTCCGTTTTTGGAATACGCCGACAACCGAGAATGGCGTGAGAAGATTTATAAAGCGCTGCAAACTCGCAATACGACAGGCGAGTATGACAATCGTGAGAACATCATCAAACTTGTCAGCCTCCGAAAAGAGAAGGCAGAAATATTGGGCGAGGAGAATTTTGCTTCCTACCAACTTCGCGACATGATGGCGAAGGACGTAAAGACGGTAAATGAGTTCCTCAATAAACTCGCGGACGCGTATCGTGAGCCTGCCAAAAAAGAAGTTGCCGAACTTAAAGCATTGGCAGGACATGAAATCGAAGCATGGGATGTCGCTTACTACGAAGCAAAATTGCGACAGCAGAAGTATGATCTCGATGAATCGGCTCTTCAACCGTACTTCGAATTCGACAATGTTTTAAAGGGTGCGTTTTTCGCAGCCAAAAAAGCTTATGGTGTTGAATTCAAGCCAGCCAACATTCCAGTGTGGCACGAGACGGTTCGCGCGTTTGAAGTCTTGAGTCGTACGGGAGAATTCTTAGGCTACTATTACTTCGATCCATTTCCGCGAAAAGGCAAAAGTGCGGGAGCGTGGAACACTCGTATTTTGAATGGCGGTTACCACAACGGCGTTTTGGAACGACCACATGTTGTGAACGTTGGAAACTTCACTCCGCCAACCAATCCAGCTGAACCGGCGTTGCTAAGACCAGACGAAGTCAGGACAGTTTTTCACGAGCTCGGTCACGGCCTGCATAATCTCTTATCAAAACTTCGTTATCGTTCGATGTTTGGTAGCACGGTTGCGCGCGATTTCGTTGAGTTGCCTTCACAGCTCAATGAGTTTTTTCGACTCGAACCTGAAGTATTAGAGGTCTACGCGCGCCACTATAAAATAAAAGATGAAAACGGCGAGGGTGTGCGGCTGCCAGAGAACGAAATTCAAAAGATGATCGACTCGGAAAATGTGGGAGTTGCGCTCTTGGGAATGAATCAGGTTTTCTATAGCCGCCTCGATATCGATTATTACTCGGTACCGATGAATGGTCGTACCGTGGATCAGTTCGAAGCGGATGTTCGTCGCGACTATGAAATCATTCCGAAACCATATGCATTGAATTCAACTTCATTCGCGCACATTTTTCCGAATGGTTACGTGTCGAGATATTTTTCGTATCGCTGGTCCGATGGTCTTGCGAGCGATGGATTTGCGCAGTTTCAGAAAAATGCGATCATCGATCCAGAAACGGGAAGAAAGACGGTTTTCAATCCAGCATTCGTTTGGCGCTACCACGTGAATATTCTCGAAATGGGTGGCTCGGTCGATCCTGACATCGCTTACGCTCGCTTCAAAGGTGGGCCACCGGATCCAGATGCGATGTTGCGGCAGCAAGGCATTTTGCCAAAAGAAGCGCCGGTTAGCCGCCGCGGTTTGTTCCATCGCATCTTCAGAAGATAATACAATTCGGTGTGTTTACCGCATTGCTAAGATAGGCACTAAAGGTGACAAAGGCTCATTCAAAGGTGGGCCTTTTTTATGCGCGCTAGAATGTTTTTGATTCTGTTGTTGGGCGTGTGGTTTCAGTCGACGTTCGCAGCCTTAACTCCGATCAAAGAAACTCCACCACTCGAAATCACTGAATCCGAATTCAAATTTATTGAAGGTCATGTCGCTCAACTCCAAGAACGATTGCCGAGCGATAAATATCTTTACGCCTCTTTAGGATCCGCGATGGCTTCATTCGACGCCTACTTCAGTGTCATGGGAATCGACGCGATTGATGTACCTGCATCGGGCTTAAGAAAAGCCCTCAATATCGAATTCCGAACAGCAGAAGATAAAAAACTATTGCGTGATCATTTCTTAAAATTCTTGCCAGCCAAAGAGGTCTTGCATGGCAGAAAAGTTCTCATCATGGATCACGCGCTCACGGGTTTGTCATTGGCGCGAGTTGCAAACTACATCAGAGGATTATTCGGCAAAGACTACCCAATCGAAACACTCGCCTTCGTTTATGAAGACTACGACCGCGACTTCAGCCGAATGATTGATCACAAGATCGTTTTCAAAAACAAAGAACAGCTCACAAGATTTGTCACCAAACGCTACGAGGATTACGCGCCTCATGGCTCAGCCAACATCGTGGATAACCTTCAGCAACTGAGCGAGATCATGCCAAACCCAAAATACGGCTTGTTAGTCACAGCCATGCGAAAGGCACGCGGTTTATACGCGTGCGAACCAAAACTCGATTGAAAGGATGATTTATGAAAAGCGTCTTAGTAACAGCACTCGTCGTCAGCGCGCCGGCAGTGGCATGCGACTTCGAAGCGGCCAGTGTCGCGGCAAAAGCCATTGTTCTAAACAAGTACGGCGACAGTTCGACGGTCTACATCTCGCCCCAAGGCGACAACAAATCGCAAAGTTTTAAATATTACTTTGCCGCGATTCCCGACAGCTCATCAACAGTTGCTGAGATGGGCGAAATTCAGTTGGTCGACGATGGCAAAGGCGGTTGCGGACTCGGTAATTTCCAAGCTCGCCCCGCCGTAAAACTGGAGGAATGATTTCTAAGTCGGCGACGGCGAAGAATCTTTCTTAATGAACTGCATGTAGAACTTCAGCTCATCAATACTCTCTTGCACGTCATCGAGCGCGCGATGATTTTGCTTCTTCGGAAATTTAATTTGGAAGTGACTGTTGTACACGATCTTCCACGCCGAAACGTCGAGCATGCGATAGTGGAGCAAAGCTTCGAGTTGGCGGAAGTACTTCGTAATGAACAGACGATCTTGCCCAATTGAATTGCCGGCAAGAATCGCACGATCGGTTCCAAAGTTGGCTTTTACCAATTGCACGAGCTCTTGTTCGACAACTCCTGGCTCTTTGCCGTTTGGAATTTGATCGGTCAGGCCTGAGCGTTTGTGATGATCGGTGTTCCAGGCGTCCATGCGATCGAGATAGATTTGTGGTTGCTTGATGATCGCGTGGTATTGCGTGATTGGGTTGAATTGCCAATCCGTCACGATGCAAGCGACCTCGATCGGAACTTCTTTTTCCACATCGAGACCGGTCATTTCCATATCAAGCCACAGCAACATTTTTTCCTCGCGATTCTAGCCGCACAGCGCAAACGGTTCGTTACGATATGAATACGATGAGCGAGCCTTCGTTGGCCACGCCTTTCTCATTCTTTTCATATTGGCAGGGGTAGTGCGCCTTAGTGAGGTAGTCCTTCACCTGCGCCATGACCTTGCCTGAGCCTTTACCGGGGATGATACGCACCCGATTGGCGTTTGCGTGTTTGGTGATGAACGCTTCGACGGCGTCGAACACCTCATCGACCTTGTAGCCATGTAAATCGAGAGTCGGGATTTTGTCGGTTTTGCCCTTTGACATGAGTATGAGCGTAGCAAGATATTTTGAAGGTTAGAAGAGGAGAAATCAGCTTGGAACTGCAATCAAAATGGGCACTTGTGGGCGGAGCCTCGCAAGGCATAGGATCCGCGATCGCACAGATTTTTGCTGAAAATGGTGCGCGCGTAATTCTCATGTCGCGAGGAATTGATAAATTAGAAGCGGTTCGCAAAAGTTTGCCGAATCCTGAACATCACGTGTCTTTTCCCGCTGACCTCGAAGCTTTAGACAAGTTGTCGCCAGCGTTGCAAAAGCTCGTGCGCACGACCGGGCCGATTGAAATCGTCGTGAATAATTCCGGTGGTCCTGCGGCAGGTCCGTTGGTCGCCGCCGACGTATTGGAATTCGAGAAAGGCTTTCGTTCGCACATCTTGGCAAGCCAGCTCATCATGCAAAGTGTTTTGCCTGGGATGAAAGATCGATCTTACGGCCGCTTTATCAACATCATTTCGACGTCGGTGAAAATACCGATTCCAAATCTCGGTGTGAGCAATACGATCCGTGCGGCGATGGCGAACTGGTCAAAAACATTGGCCAGCGAAGTTGGACCGTTTGGAATCACGGTCAATAATATTTTGCCCGGCTACACGAAAACGCCGCGCCTTGAATCATTGGCCAACAACACGGCGAAACGTGAAAGCAAAGATGTTAGCGAAGTGGAACAAAGTTGGATCAATGCGATTCCAGCACGTCGCTTTGCGGAGCCGCGTGAGATCGCCGAAGCGGCGTTGTACTTGGCCTCTAAGCGTGCGGCTTACGTCAACGGTACGCAAATTGTGGTCGATGGCGGCCGCACTGGTTGTCTATGAAGTTTGATGTTTTCTTTTCGATCTGTCAGACCGACGTCGATGGTTACATGCCGTCTGAGCGAGTGATGTTCGAAAACTTCTTTGATCAATTAAAACTCGCCGATGAAATCGGTTACGAGACGGCGTGGGTGGCTGAGACACATTTATCGTGTGAAGTGCAAAAGAGCGGCGCTCAGCCCGTTATCCCGCATTTCAAAGGTGAGATCGGCCTTAACACCGACATCTTGCAACTGACACAAATGGCTTTGACGAAAACCAAGCGTATCGAGTTTGGCTCAGCGATTCGAAATATTCTTTGTAATGGCGGACCAATTGCGCACGCTGAAGCGATTCGTACATTTTCAGCGCTACGCGAGTTTGGTTCGGATGATGATCGTAAATTGAACATCGGCTTTGCGGCCGGTCGGTTTGAGTTTTCGAATCGTCCTTACGGCATCGTTCCGCGTGATGCGATTGAGAAAGTGGCGTGGCCCGTCGTTAAAGGGAAAATCTTTTTAGAAGCGACTGAGATCTTCATGCGCTTGCTTAAAGGAGAGACGCTGTCGAGAAAAGACGTGCGCGCTCAATACTTACGTAAAAAAGATTTTCGCAGCGAAGAAGATTGGAACAAGGTTGCTGAGATCGCAGGTGACGCCCATGAAATTCCACTTCGGCCATTTTTTAATTTCGAACGTTTGGCCGTCATCCCACGTGATGTGAGTCTTCGCCAAATTGGTCTGGTGATTGGTTCGCATGATCCTGAGGCTCAGATTTTAGCGAACGAGTATCTGCCAACCGGCGTGTTCAATCTTTCGATCACGCCACCGGCAGTGATTGAAGAAACCCATAAACGCATGCGCGAAAATTATCATCCGTCGGGTGGTAGCTGGCAAAGATGGATGATGCCAAGAACAGCAATGGTCTTCGTCGACGCAACTCCTGGTCTCTCAGACGAGGCGCGCACACA
>Ga0105239_10004469_pt1 | contig 16717 bp, 15 predicted proteins | sample KBSC44metaG_FD_92761 | JGI IMG/M metagenome (GOLD analysis project Ga0105239, IMG submission 92761) | Corn rhizosphere microbial communities from Kellogg Biological Station, Michigan, USA - KBS C4-4 metaG | ecosystem: Host-associated > Plants > Roots > Rhizosphere > Soil | place: Michigan, USA...
AAGTAAAGAAAACGGCGATTATAAATATGACCGGGAATCGCTGGAAGAAGAGCTTGAAAAATCCAGGAACTTTTGGACTATCGGCATTGGCAAAGCGGGCTGTTATAGCTCTTCTGGGCACGCCCAGTCAGATTACTTGTATGATCCAGCTTCAGGAACTACAGACTGAAATAGATTATGCTGCTGATCCTTAAAAAAGAATGCTTTGGCCTTCTCCTTTAAAGAATAAAGATCTTTTCGCAGGAATGCATCAAAGGAATAGCTCTCCGCACATAAATAATGCAGCTTCAACAAAAGCGCAATATTATAGGAGATCGTGTCTATTGCCGCAGCCGGCGCCTTCGACTCTATAAGACGTATGTATTTGTCGACGTGCTCCTGGGGTTTTGATTCCAGGAAGAATTTAAGATAGGAATCAAGATGGTTGTCCGGAATAATGATCTTTATTTCCTCTTTATAGACCTGCTCGCCTTTCCTGTAATATATAACTTCATTCTCTCCCGCAAACAGCTCATCCACTCCATAGGTCCTGTTGTGTACGATAATTCCCGTCTTTTTAAAGTTCTTATATATGTATTCATAATATTGGATGTCCTTCCAGACAGACACCCCGTTGACGATTCCTTTATAGCCGCTGAGGTTGGCCAATGGGAAGATTATTTTAAAAATATCCAGCTCCTTTTGTTCGTAGATCTGCCTTCTCGCCACGCGAATGATGTCATAATAGATATAGCCAAAGAACATGATCGGCAGGTACATCGACTCATTTGCCATATTATAATCCAGCAGTCTTGAGTATTCCAGCGGTTTTCTTTTAAGGGATTCGGCTTGCAGGGAGTCATAAAAGTTCTGGCTTCCTACATTGCAGGTAACGGCCAGGGTACCAACCTTTTTTATGGGCAGGCTTCTAATCTCATCGTCGTGGTAATGGGATGCCAGTATGGAGGCCATCGTCGAGATATTGATGGTTTTGAACTTATCCCCGCCTGTTCCAAATATGTTAAAATGCGCCTCCGGGAATATTTTCCGGTGGTTATCCTCCAGGTCCTGGATAAGGTCAACAAAATTGTGCTTTTCGACAATAGATTCCCGGCTCATTTTTATCAATGCTGCGCTTATTTCATCGGTGCCCTGCAATTTCCTTAATTCCTTAAATCTCCTGATAAGGTCTTTATTCTTAAAGGGCATTTCTATAAAATGTCCTACTGGCATTGTCACTGTATCCCAGATCTTATCAAAGGGGTCCAATTGAAATTTGGCGGCTTCCGATTTTGTATCCAGGAATATCAATTGATCGGATTCCGTAGAGGGCAAAGAACGTTTGTGATACCCAAAACTGGCATAATTGTCACAAAAGTATAATGAGTAAGGAGGGCGTGTATCGAATATTTTTACCTCAAATTTTAAATTTACCTTTTTTGCCTGGGCATACACGCTGACATTCCTCATTATATTCTCCATTTGTCTCAACCATCCATGCATCAGCTTTTGAAAACATTCCACATATGCGGCCTTATCCTTACACTCGCTGAATCTTGGATCTTCCATATAGTGAACGTACAACTCCATGATCCTTTTTTCAGCAGCCTCGCAGTAAGGGTCGATAAACAGGATCTTTATAACAAGCTTTTCATAATTCCTCTCCTTACAATTGAGCACAAATTTTTTTAATGCCGTCTCAAATTCATCGCCATGATATTCCAGGAGGTTCTCGGCAAAGGTTTCAAGTATCCGCACCTCCCTATATGAGCTGGAGATCTTGGATAAGTACTCGTACACATTGAATTTCGGCGATATCTTTAATTTATTGCTCAACCATCGCTGGATGGTATTTTTGAATATGGCAAATACCGTGAGCGTAAAAATGGCCTCTCCCTCCAATCCATAAATTAACTTCCTGTATTCGGATGCTTTATCCGGCGTGAGCCAGTCCGGGATGAGATTAAAGAACACCAGCAGCAGCACGACGAAAAAGAGAGCCAATATCCTGTACCTGTTTTTTGAAACCCACATGGGTACGGCACGGTAATGCGTTATGGGCCACACAATGCTTAACCCAAATGACCGTACCCAGAATTTTATCCTGGTCAAATTAAAATTAGACCCTGTTTCGTCATAGCTGGACATGAGATATTAGTTTTTTAGGGTTAATTGACCGACCGGCAACCTTCCGGTAAAAAGATTCAAATAGGAGAAAAAGTCTGGTTTGCGGTGGCTATTGAGAAGGGTCGTGCTTATAATAACACGTTAAAACGAGAAGATTCCGGGTGTAAAATGAGCTTTTTTGAGGAAAATTCCATTAAAATAACATATTATAATTACGCCATATGTTTATAGGCCTGCATGGCAGCGCCGACCCGGAAAGTTTGATAAATTCTTTGGAGCAACGGGGGTATAAATGCCATATTGATAATCATGGTGGACAGGTCATATCTTAGCAACGCAGGGCTGGAAACGACGATAAATAGGAAATTGACCAGCCAGTTCAGGGCCGCCAGCATCACCACCCGGTTGACAAGCAAGCCGGCAGTTTTGTGACAACCGCAGAAAAAGTAACCGATGACGCTAAAGATGAACAGAACATTTAACACGGTGAATCCTATTGCGGGCTCCTGCCTGTATAACATCTGTCATATCCCTCTAAGTTTCCTGAGTGTAGCAGCAGTGGCTATCTCTGTCTTAATATGGGTGAACACCAGGATCATTTGCACAAGTTATCCCAGAAGGAAATGTTCTTCAGCAGACTCAAAATCTGGTATTGGCAACAATGTGCAGGTTCGACTCCTGTTCTGGGCACGCTTCAAACGGCATGAAAATCATGCCGTTTTTTTGTTTTCAGATCCAACAATTAAAACGCGATCCTAAAAAATTAAAGTATATTTTGCTTTATTGTATTTATTATTTCAAAAATATGCTTAAATCTACCAGCCTTTTTATTTTGCTTCTTATTATATCTAAATTTTGTATATCTCAGGATTCCTTATCTAAATACAGTTATTTCTTTTTTGGATATACCGACCAATGCAAAGTGATAAACGGACAGCCAAAATGTCGTGTTGTCAAATCCACTTGCTTTTTGGTACGGAAAGCCAACAAATTATATCTTGTTTCTGCAGCACATTCTCTATTTAATTTAAATCATACAGGGCAAACACCACCACCCTACATCTATCCAACTCGTTTTTATTTACGAGTATTTACGAAGGGAAATCACCTTGCAGATACATTACCCTTTAATGTTCCACCCAAACCCGCAAGTGATTATTTTCTTCACAATGTTGACGCATATGCAATCGAAATCAAAATTCCGAACAGGTATATAATCAATACTGTCGATAAATTTTTTTTTAAAATCAGCGACAACTCCTTTAGGAAGTCAATCGAGGCTGTTATGTATGGCTATCTAGATAAGCAAGGAGTCGAAAATTTGCAGCAACCGGCAATGAAATGTACATTTAATCCTAATTCATATTGGGATTCGATAAGTATAACTGAGAATCAAGGCGAATCTGATGCGGGATTAGTTAAGCTTGAAGGCGAAGCGGAAGCTGGCAACTCAGGATCACCTCTTTTTTTAATCTCAGGTAAAGCAAAAATTATTTTTGGAGGGCTCTGTTTTGCAACTAACAACGGCAAAGTATTTTTTATACGACCTGCGGATGTGTTAAAGAAAATTCCTTAACCTTCGTTTATTAAATCAAATATCTTAAATGTTATTTCCAAGCTATAGGCGCCCGATAGTAAAGAACTCGTCAATTAGACGATCCAGCGGGAAGAAGCGATTGGCTATTTCATAGATATCACCTGGGTCCAATTCGCCATCAATCCTGTATAGCTTTTGATATTGACATCCTTTCACTTTAGAATTGTTATCGAATAGCAGTTCCTTATCCCGGATGCTGAAGGAAATTATTGCACAATCAAAGTGTCTAAATTTTCCTTTATCACGGTCAAGAATCCCATGCGCGTAAAAGACCTCATCTACATTTTCTACACCTTGCCACATTTGAAGTGTAATCAATCCATCGTCATCTGCTACAACGCTAGTAAGCATTTCGGCCACTACGCCTTCGGTCAAAAATTGCTGTTGTTCTTCACAATATAACCGCGCTTTTTCTATCCCTGCTCGACGTAGTTTTTCAACAGCTTGTTGGAAAGTCAATCCGAATACTCTTGCCGCGGCATGCATTCCTCTCTGTGTCGTCAGTAACAGTTTAGAAGCCATCCACAAATCAGGCTTATCGAAAAGATAATCTATGATCTTGACCGTTCGCCAATGTGGAAAAAAAAACTTAACACCAATCTTAAAAAGTGTCGGATTTATTACCGAAATCAACTGAGTAGATACCAAATGGTCTTTATCTGTTTTATCTGCAATGGACTCCAAAGCCTGATATGTCTCATGTACTTCAGTCAACAACCAATCTCCCTTTATCCCCGTCTGTTGGACAAGGGCTTTATCTTCTCGAATTAAATCTCCATTTTTAATAAATACACGTACGCCCTTTTCGGTTCTGCCAATGGCATGTCCAACACCCCGACTTTCAATGAAAACATTCATAGCTAACAATTTGTAATTCTTCCGGTTGCAAGTAAAGGCTAGTCCATTTTTTACACCATCCCCTATGCTTCATTAACCAACAAATTCCCATATCCGGCTCAATAAAGAAGTTTTATTAAAACAGTTATATAATCCATTGATCATAAATCTACGCAAAGCTACAAAACTATAGAAGACTGCATCATAACACATCATATCATTCCCGTACTTAGATTAAAAACGGTAGGTTCAAAAAATCTTGATTTGGAAATGAGCCAACGAGACGCTGCCAAAACGGTCTTCTTTTGTCCGGACAAAAGGTCAACCCGGCAAATTGCTAAAAGCCACAAAATCAGCGAATAAGTGGTTAGATAATTGCCCGGTTCTGGGCACAAAACAGGAGAGATCAAAATTATCCTTGGTTTCTACTGTTTTCTTTTTGCCCCAGCCTGATAAAATAGCAACTCCATCCTGTTTTAGCCTCTATAAAGAGCAATCCCTTCGACGTGCCCGTGAAACGACAGCAGCGTATAAAAGCAGCGATGAAACAATGCTGGATGCGGCGATCAGCTATTTACAATCACACGATAGGAAAGCTGTTGAATATATTTATATATCATCATAACTGACCATATACGCAGTTTTTCAATATTCCCGAAAATCCGTTACATTTAAAGTGTCAACCATTATTCACTTATCAAAGAACCTTTGCATTTATGAAAAAGTTAACCTTTCTTTTCCTGGCGCTGTTGGTCGGAATGGTGGGTGCTGTTGCATCAAGAGCAGCCCATCCGCCCATAGGCGTTTGTTGTGGAGAAACCCAGACCATTTGCAAAAAAGTGGGCAATATTACCTTGTACGGCCCCTTTGGGCTGGACACCTGTCCTTAGCGGGTGCAGCAAACGGCCTGTTTGCACAGCCCTTCTGCATTGTTTGAATCCTGGTTTGCGCACCGGGCAAGCTTTTTCCGGGTTGGCCCTGTGCGCTTTTATAACAGCGCCCCTGGCGCAGTTACCGCATTGCCTATACTAAAATGACCATTCATTAAGGATGAAAAGAGCCGTTCGCAACCTGACGTTCCTGTCGGTTGTTTCCCTATGCCTCATTCTATTGCTGGTAAAAAACTCGGACCCCGACCAGCGGTTTATTGTCATCGACCGGACCAATGCTGCCTTTACGGTAAGTCCCGCAGGCAGTATAGCTTTTCCCGGAAAGATCAGCCTCGTGCAGGTATCGGGGCATTATATTTACGGCTATGTACATAAACAGGGGAGCATTTACCGTTATGATCTTCTGCGTCACCGGTTGGAAACGTTTATCGGCGCAGCCGATTCCATGGCAGGAACGACCAATGGGTTACAGGTGGCGCCGGATGCCCCTGTTGTATACCGATTCACTACCAGTGGCAGGCAGGTTTTGCTGTACCGGTTGGACGGCAGCCTGGCCGACAGCATTGTGTGCAATGACCATCCTTATGTAAAGGGGGTAAAAGGCCTGGGCACCGGTACCTTTATCTTCCAGTGGTACGATACGGCAAAAGTGGCTTCCATGTTGAAGCTGGTGCATTATGGTTCGCAGCCCGCCGATTCTGTCATATATACATTTCCGCATTTCGACGATGGTGGTATTTCGGAAGACGGGCAGTTCATCTGCCAGCCGGCAACCGGTGATGTTTATTTCATACCGTTCTACAACAGCAGGATCATACGGTACAACCAGGGGCAGAACCGGCTGTACAACATCGTTACCATCGACAGCACGCCGCCTGCCAATGTAACGCTGCATACCAGCAGCGGCTATTTTATTTCCAGCAAGGCATTGCTGCTGAACAGCGCCGCCACGGCCGACAGCGGACATCTCTACCTGTTGTCGTATGCACGGGCAGGCAATGATGCACAACAACGGGTGAATGTAGATGTGTATGCCGTTGCCGGCAGTCGCTATCAGGGCACCATTTCCCTGCCTGCGCCGCCCACCGGCGCCGTGCTTTCGCTGGCCAAATCGGGCGATACGCTATTTGTATCGTCGGTGGAAAAAGTAATGATGTATAAACTCGAAGCAAGATGAAAAGACCCGCCATTATTACTGCCCTGGCTTTCGCGATATCGGTGCTGTTTGTTTATGCGGCGCTCATCAAGGTGATGGATTACTCCTTTTTTGTGGCCAACCTCCGGAAATCGCCCTTGCTGGCAAATTATAACATGCACGTATTAGCGCCGGTGGTGCTGGGCATCGAAATGCTGGCGGCCGTACTGCTTAATATTGCCGCGGTAAGAAGGGCAGGGTTTTACCTATCTTTTTTCGTCATGCTCACGTTTACACTTTACCTCGTGGTGCTGTACTATTTCTATAAGAACATTCCCTGCGCCTGCGGCGGCATTTTGGGTATGATGCCTTACCCCGTGCACATTGTGTTCAACATCGTTTTTACCCTGATGGCGATGATGGGGGTATTGCTGGACAGCCGGCAGCGGCACAGCCGCGCGGCGGCATGAATTCGTAAATTACATGCCGGACAATTATCCTTGCAGCCACACTACCCCTTGTATACGCAGTGTCCCAATGCAGTTTAGCAATTCATTGTTGGCGTCAGGTGATGAAAAATAGGTGGTGCTATCCTTTCAAACATTAAGAAACCGGCGAACGCCTGATTTTTAATTCCTCTCCTTCTATGTAAAAAGTGTGAATTCGTACCTATTCGAATACAGTATTAGACAATCAGATACTTGCTTGTGCGATCAAATTCAAATCATCGAAAAACTGGTTCGAAAACCCTCCACTCCGGTGCACTTAACCCTCAGTTGATTACAAAGGTCGCAAACATGCGGCCTTTTCTATTTTTCAAAATTTGCCAGTAATTTACAAGTAAAGTGATCACGATTGCATCAGTGATCATCTTAGATTGAGCGAATGGGTTATATAAAGAACTATTGACTATCAAATTTAAGATTTTTTTTGCAGCTGAATGATCTTCGCCGGCATCAATGCCTTGGTACCAGCTAACGCCATTTCCTCCTGGCCCAAGCCCATCGATGACATGCAGCAGATCCTAGCCGGCGGTCCCCTTCCTACCCTTCGGGCCAATTGGGGGAAGCTCAACGAGCGCGGCAAATGCAACGACTTATCCATATATAACCCCAACGAGTGCCCCCTAACCGGGCGAACCGTATTTTCACCCCTCCTCTTGACAATATTATTTTAAATTCTAATCTTTGCGAGTTCTCTATTACTTCTAACCCAAACGATTGAACTTGCAAACACCACAAGGTTTCGAGATCGACTTCGTCTATTTCGCCAACGTACCGCCGTACGACGACGTAAAAAAACATAAGCATAAGGACTTCACCTATCACCTGATTGAAGCCCAGGATGATGAGCTCACCGCCTATCTCTTTAAGATTTTCGACGACGCGCCTACCGACTGCAAGGTCGAGATCCTTTTCACGTCCAACGACAAGCAGGAAAACGAGATCCGGTCCCTAATTCTGAAGATCGCCATGTCGAAAACCGAAAAGCCGAAGGAAGATGCCGCAAATGACCTCAGTATGAAAATGTATGAAGTTACGGACGGCCGTAACGAAACCGGCTTATTCATCATCATGCAGGGCCGGAAGGGCACCAGCACTCGCGTTGTCCTTGCCCGGTTCAAGCGCAACGAAGGGTTACGCAACCAAGGCGGCGACCTTGAGTACATCAAGAACGTTTTTACGAAGTCGAAGCACTACAAGCTGGCCATCTTTGAAGACGTGCCGAGTGACAAGTCCTTTTGGAAAGGCTACGCCATCGACCGACAGAGCACGGCCCAGACCTATAAACCCTTCTCTATTTTTTGGATCGAAGATTTTTTACAGGCCCAGACCGCGCTCACCAGTGTCCAGGGCACCGATCAGCTGTCAAAAATTGTCAAACAGCTCCTGAAACAAACAACGTCCCTGGAGCAGCAGGAGCAAATCATTTCCGCCGTGGTGAACCTGCGGAGCAAGCCCAACGCCCAGGTCAGCATGAAGAGTTTTTGCCAAACCTATTTAACCCCGGAACTGACCGCCATCGTGCAAAAGGAGGTTAACGATGACTTTTTCAACTCTGTCTTCGACGTTAACAAAGAGGTCATGAATAAGGAGCTTGGCGCCACGGTTCTGACGCTGGACGAAGGTATAACGGCCTACGTTCCGACGTTCAAATACGGTAAGCACGTCACCGAAGAGGTCAAGAACGGTAAGAAGACCGTAACCATCCAGGGCGTCCTGAAAGAAAAGCGGGTCAACACCGGAAAGGAGCCCGTGTCCGCGGAGGCCAAACCCAAAAAAGCAAAAAAAAATAAATGAGACCAGACTCCAACGATATAAAAGAGGCCTATATATCTATCTACAAGACGCTGGAGACCATTGCTGGCAACCTCGAAACCCAGCTCGGCGACCAGCTGAGCGGCACCCCGCATATCGATCGGGTCACCTGCCGCGTCAAGGGTATCGATAGTTTCATGACCAAGGCCGAGAAGGTAAATCCCGACGGCAGCCTGAAATACGCCGTACCCATGAAAGAGATCCAGGACATGATCGGCGCAAGGATCATCGTTTACTATAAAACAGACGTCCCTGCCGTGCGGGAATTTGTCAAAAGCCTCTATCGCACCGCCGAATCAACAACCATCGTCCCCGATGACGTCACCAAATTCGGTTACGAGGGATTCCACATGATATGCTTTATCCCGAACAACATTTTCTCCACGCGCGACACCCCTCTGGTCAGTAACTTCTTCGAGCTACAGATAAAAACGCTTCAACAACATGCCTGGTCGCAGGCCGAGCATGGTTTGGGATATAAACCTGGCGTTGTCCTCACACTTGAACAGCAACGCCTGTTGGCCTTCCTTGCCGCACAATCCTGGGCTGCTGACAAGGCGCTGGCGGAGCTGGTCACCGGCCAAGTTGCCGGTGAGGAAGGGTAAATATCTCATCGATGCTAACTTCCATCTGTTTTTGGTAACTTCGTAATATTCTTAGAACACCATGATTATTTTTGAATTTCCCTTTACATATAAGGATGCCGACTATGTGGCAGGCTGCCATTTAATACCACCTCCGCCGGACATGCAATACCATGTTACACCCCGCGACGAAAAGCTGAAAGCCGATCACGGTTATCCGATCATTTTCCACCGCCAGCAACCCTTGCATATTTCATACCCGTCAACTACCCCGTCCGAACACCCTGATGGCGGGATATTGGTACAATCCCTGATCAACGGGCTTACCGATTTCTTGAAAGCAAACCCCCAATACCAATAACCCCGATAGTTACCCACTTCACTACCGATTCGCCAATACATCGTAGACTCTTTAGGCGCTGACGAACTGCAGGTCGCTTCCGATCTTTACAATGATATTGTGAGATGGCGCCTGATGAATATATCTTTTGTCCAAGGCGAACTGAAACACGTTCACAATAAGCGGCAAATACCCCTTTTCCCGGTCGATTAAAATGATTAAATTGTCATTCGCATGATCGACTCCAAAGCCATACGCCCAGGAAACTGGCTTCTGTATATACCAGAAAATCAGTATTGCACCGTAATAAGCGTCGGAGCATATATTGTTGTGAGGGATTACAAGGCCCCGAGGAGCTGCGTCCCCAGTGATCTAACTCCCATCAACATCAATCTTAGAGACCCTACCACCTATGGGTTCAGCGTGGAGTGGACAAAGCAAGGCGCCTCCGGCCTATATGTGTCTCTATCTTTTGCCGACAATATACCCGTTTTAGTAAGTCCCGACGGCGAGGCCCTGCCGGCAAAGTTTGTGCATCAACTACAAAACGCCTATTACCAGTTTACGTGCGAAGAGTTGACCCCAACCCTTTACGGAGCCCCGACACCGTAGATGATACCTGCATTCAGTAAATCCTCCTGGGTCATTTGTCGTAATCGAATCTTCTCGATATTTGTTGAAGAAAAACAAAATACATGAACGACGACGAAACATCGCGGCTTTCCCGTATCATTATGATATTCACCCCTTCAGTCGAAGAAACTGATCACGGCGGCCTTCCTGGCTGAAAAATTCGGCGTAAGCACCAGAACGATCTACCAGGACATTAGAACTTGAACGAGCCGGCGTCCCCATCCGCACCGAAGAAGGGAAAGGATATTACATCAGGGACGAGTACCGCCTTCCCTCATCATGTTCACCGAGGCCAATGGCCTGATCGCGGCCGAGCAGTTTGTTTTAAAAACACCGACGCCTCGCTAATAAAACGCTATACCTAAGCCATCAGTAAGATAAAGGCTGTTCTGCAACCGTCAAAAAAGGAAAAGATAGAATTCTTATCAGACCGCATCGCCGTAAAACCCAAGATCGCCCACAAATACCACCAATACACTCACCATCCTCCAAAATGCCCTCATCGATTTCCGGCTGCTGGAAATCATCTACCTTCAAATGAACGACCCCACCTATCGACAAACTTTTTTACAACTTATTGAAGTCATTACCCGCGTCCTATTGGATCCGGGTAAACGATCAATCTCACTATGTAAACGAATTCTCCAACCCTGACCAATTACACAAATTCACACAGAACGATCGGCTACAGTAATATTCACAATTGGACGGGATTATGACATAACCGACTCCAATCTCTTACCAACGCAGTTGCCCAGAACCACACTTGAAGAATTCCGCCTTTTTCCACTTTATGATATGATGCATCCAGGAAATTTGATAAAACATCAAGCCTCATACTGAATGACTTTGCTTTTTTGCTCTCTGATAAGCACCCAAATACGTTCCAATAGCGCCGGCATAAAAACAATATTAAAGATCATGGTGGACAGTGCAAATCGAAGCATTGCAGGGGCGAAAAAGATAATAAAAGAGAAATTGGCCAGCCAATAGGTAACAACGAAGATTACCGCCCGGTTGACAATTATATCGGCATTCTTGTAACACCCACAGAAAAAGTAACCGGCAATACTCAGTATGAACAGCAAATTTAAGATCGTAACGATGGTGGGAAAATAGGTTATCGAATAAATTCTTCCGTTGTAGGAACCCGACCAGCTTGAGTGGTAGCCAAACCATTCCTTTGTTTCATCTAGTATCTCGACGCCACCCTCAGGAAACACATTCGTGATGTCCACTTTCGGATGGATGAACCAGTTGACGCCCTGCCCAACATACCAGCGGAGAAAGGCAAAAGGGTGCCGTTCTATTAACCAGGCACCATAAGCATGATAAAGTCTTCCGGCAGCAGCCCATCGATGAATCTCTGCAGTGGTGATATAATCACCATAGACTACCCGGTTATATTTTACCAGTGGGCTGTAAGGATTCCACATAAAAAAAGTTTGCAGTATATCATCCGGAAGCAGGTCCGGAGGAGGCAACGAGTCAAGGTCCCGTAAAACAGATCGATGTACATCCTGTAACTCGGGGGGAGGGATATCTGCTTCCCTGTGCGGTATATGACGGTACATGATCAGGGCATTCCCCGCCAGCTGCCAGCCGGAAATGGGGGAAAAGGTCCGCTGACCGATGGATCTTTCAAATAAGTTTTCGGTATAATTCCTGAAACCAATAAAAAGAAGACCTCCAAGCGCCAGGCCAGAGAGCTTCACCCATCTCCGAACTCTTGAGAAAAGAATGAGTGGGACTGTGATCAGGGGATAGAAAATGGCAAAATACCTGATCGCGAATAATAAGAACATAAGAATGATCAGCAGGTAGACATAAGTAGGCTTCGGGTCATAAATATACCACAGGATAAGCGTGAACCATAGCACAGTCAATGCTGCAAAAAGGCCATCACTCAGCACATAGTTGCTGATAAACAGGATAAAAGGGTTCACCAATAGACAAAACAGCATTAAAAGGCTTATCCATTCACCGGGACGAAGAAAATATCTTACCGTAAAATAGCACCAGAGGACAGCACCTTCCAACATTATATATTGCAGAAAAAAAATGGCCCAGTCTCCCTTCGTCAATACATGGACCCACTCCAGGAATTTTGGATAACCGATGGGCCAGGCGCTTATCTCAGAATGATTCATGGCAGCCCGGACATAATGATGACCGTCTCCTATAACAATAGCATTCGGGAATAAGACCTTTAAAAAGAGAAAATGCAAGACAAGGAAGACGACGGAAAAGAGCATTAGCGTGCGATGCTCGCGGAAAACAAAATCCTTAAAACTGCCTGCTTTACTCATGGGATTAGACTTGGGTAGTTAAGATAACAAGTATACATGTTCCATTCAACGTCATTTATGTTCCATTTGACTACGAAAAAAAACAATTCCGATCGTGCTATACTTCCTACCACCGGGAACATCCATACAGATGATATTTGGATCATGGGAAAAACAGCCATCATTATCGGGGCAGGACCGGCAGGGCTTACAGCTGCATATGAACTGTTGGAGCGCACGGAGACCACGCCCATCATCCTTGAAAAGAGCGGTGACATCGGAGGCATCTCAAAAACAGTGAACTATAAGGGTAACCGTATCGACATCGGTGGTCACCGTTTCTTTTCAAAATCGGATAGGGTGATGCAATGGTGGCTGCATTTTTTCCCTTTACAAACCATCGATGAACAGGAACTGACGCTGAAGTACCGGGGACAAACCAGGAGTATCAAGACAGAGTCAGGGCAGCGTACCGGCGACACCGACAAGGTCATGCTAGTACGCCGCCGCCTGTCGCGTATCTATTTCCTAAAGAAATTCTTTTACTATCCACTGCAGCTATCCTTCGACACGTTGTGGAAACTGGGCATTGTACGTACTTTGGGGATCATCATATCCTACCTCCAGAGCCGTCTGTTCCCCCTCAGACCCGAAAAAAGCCTGGAGGATTTTTTTATCAATCGTTTTGGGAGAAAATTATATCGCCTCTTCTTTAAAGATTACACGGAAAAAGTATGGGGGGTGCCTTGTACGGAGATCTCCGCCGAATGGGGGGCACAACGGATAAAAGGCATCTCCATCGGGAAAGCGATCGCTCATGCTGTCAAGTCGCTCAAACATAAAACAGACAGCGAAGATATCCATCAAAAGGACCAGGAAACAAGTATGATCGGTCAATTCCTTTATCCAAAATTCGGCCCTGGCCAGCTGTGGGAGGAGGTGGCCAGACAGGTGGAAGCCAGGGGCGGCCGGATTATTCTTAATCAGGATGTGCGATTCATCGAGACAGAAGGGTGCAATGTCATCACCCTGGAATCCATTGATAGTGTCACGGGGGCAACCAGTCGATGGGAAGGTGACTATTTTTTCTCTACCATGCCTGTACAAGAGCTGATCGCCGGCATGAACGGCACCGTGCCGGCAAACGTAAAACAGGTGGCAGCGGGTCTACAGTACAGGGACTTTATCACGGTAGGTGTATTACTAACCAGGCTGCTCAATCCGGAAAAAGCAACTACGGACAGCAATATATTACCCGACACCTGGATATATATACAGGAGCGGGATGTCAGGATCGGCCGGCTGCAAATCTTCAATAACTGGAGCCCCTATATGGTAAGAGACCCCAATACCGTATGGGTGGGGATGGAATACTTCTGCAATAAGGATGAGGCATTCTGGCAGCTGCCGGACAGTAAGATCCGGGCGATGGCAATCGAAGAATTAAAAAAGATGGGGCTGGCGAGAGTAGACGATGTGCTGGATGCCACTGTGCTGCGAATGGAAAAGACCTACCCGGCTTATTTTGGAACGTATGACAGATTTGAGGAAGTGCGACAATTCACCGATCAATTCACGAATCTATATCTCATCGGCAGAAACGGCATGCACAAGTATAATAATTCGGATCATTCCATGCTCACTGCCATGGTTGCGGTGGACAACATTTGTGCGGGCATTTCTCAAAAAGAAAATATCTGGGCTATCAATACGGAAAACGAATACCATGAAGAAGCGGCAAAGAAGACTGGCACTACTGTCTGAAATAACATCCATCACTTAAACCTTTTTTATGAAACCGAAAATTGCATACTCATTAGCAGTTCTTATTTTAATTACAGCCGTGCTGGCTATTGCTTCACCGGGTAAGGACAACCCCCGACCCCCCAAATATAGCTGTAACCCCAGCATCGATGCATGGGTAAAGAACAACAAACACAGGCTTGAAAATCTTTCCAGGAAAGAAATAGGTGATTTATCAGCGGACAGTGCGGCTGGCGTTTTTGCATGTATGTCCCCGATGCATAAATATACGCTGGTTAAGGAGAAGCTATTAATATCCTATGCATCACTTACGGCTAAAGAAAAACCATATTTTGATGAGTTATTAAAAATGTATTCCGTGAGAGTATATGAAAATGATACCGTCAGAAAAAATTTCCAACAATTCACGGGGCAATGGGAAGAAAAGGTAAAAATAGACTTGCATTGGTCTGGAATCAAAATTGCAGAACTAACAGCAACATTGGCTGATGAACAACAAATAAAAAACAGGCTGGCCAGGTTTAATCATATAATTGACCCGAAATTGAATAATGTGTGTAATTGCACAACTACTGTATGGTGCCAGGCAGTTTTGGGTGCAGGATTCAGATGTGTAACACAGAATCCCTGCGACGGCAACAATAATGATTGTGGCGTATGCTTGTGTCAGGCATGCACTGGATTTTGCATGTAAGCATTAATGGGCAGCTACTCTCATTTCAGCTCCACCATTACCACTGAATGCGCAGGCAATGTCACTATCAGCTCGTTACCTTCTTTGCGGGCGCCCTTAAAATCCGTAAGATGTATATTATTCGGCTGATCGAACGTATTGATGTCATTTACTTTTGCGGATGTCAGTATTTGTCCCCCAATACTTTTGGAAGGTAACCCCTCCAACGATGTGCGGATGGTAATCGATTTATTTGCATCCACATTCACCAGGCTGATGTGTACCGCACCCAGTGAGTCCCGGGAGGCAGAGGCGTTGATGGCCGGAATCTTATTCTTGCCATATACATAATCTGGGCTATTAAATTTCAGGACAAGGGAATGGGCATCCTGGTGCACCTTGTACATGTCGAATACATGATAGGTAGGGGTCAGCAGCATCTTATCGCCTTGGGTAAGAATAAGGGCCTGTACGACGTTGACTATTTGCGCCAAATTGGCCATCTTGATCCTGTCCGCATGGTTATTAAAGATATTCAGCGTGGTGGCGGCCACGAGGCCATCTCGAAGACTGCTTTGCTGATAGTGAAAATCCGGTGATGTCCCGGGTTCTACATCCGTGGAGATACCCCATTCGTCTACGACAAGATTGACTTTTTTCTGCTGATCATACTTATCCATGATGGTTAGATGCTTATTGATCAGCTCTTCTATGTGTAGGCAGGAACGCATATCTCTGGAATAACCATACTCTCCGAAATGGGTAGCAGAAGACTCCACGGTATCCCCATATGCGCCGCAATAGTAATGCAGCCCGATACCCCAGGTGTTACGATACAGTATATTCTTCATAACACCTTCTGTCCAGGCATAATCATCGCCCTCAGGACCACAGGCGACGAGTTTCATAGGCTGACCGTTAAAACGTCTGCTGGCAAACCGGCTATACCGTCTGTATACCTCGGCATAGTATTCGGGGGTAAAATAGCCGCCGCAGCCCCAGCTCTCATTACCTACCCCCCAAAAAGTCACATTATAGGGGTCATTATGGCCGTTTTGTCTGCGAAGGTCTGCAAGCGTACTTTCACCGGGGTAGTTGAGGTATTCCAGCCAGTTTTCCATCTCTTCGGGGGTACCTGTACCGACATTGGCGGATATATAGGGCTCACATCCCAGGAGACGGCAAAGTTCCAGGAATTCATGGGTACCAAAGCTGTTATTATCGACCACCATGCCCCATTGCGTGTTGACCGTTTTTTTACGTTTGTCCCGGGCGCCGACACCATCGCGCCAATGATACTGGTCTGCAAAACAGCCGCCGGGCCAGCGTAAGATGGGTATCTTTATCTTCTTCAGCGCATCTACCACATCCATCCGGAAAGTGTCCTTTTTCCATAAGCCTTCGTAGACACAGCGGCCCAGGTGTTCGGCGAATTGCCCATAGATAAAGCGGCTGATCTGCGGGCCAGCGGTATCGCTGACCAGGAGGGTGACTGTAGTATTTTGAGCAGAGACGGAAGCGCTAATGACAAAAAGAAGGACAAGTAATATCC
>Ga0105239_10004471_pt1 | contig 16709 bp, 19 predicted proteins | sample KBSC44metaG_FD_92761 | JGI IMG/M metagenome (GOLD analysis project Ga0105239, IMG submission 92761) | Corn rhizosphere microbial communities from Kellogg Biological Station, Michigan, USA - KBS C4-4 metaG | ecosystem: Host-associated > Plants > Roots > Rhizosphere > Soil | place: Michigan, USA...
CAGATCTTGAAGATTTTCGCGCGCCTGCCGAATGGCGTCGCCCGCAACATCGACTCCATGGATTTCGAGAAAGTGCCGGCTCATCGGCCGCATCAGGCGTCCGGAGCCGCAGCCGATTTCAAGCGCGCGCCAGTTGCCGCGCTCTTCAGCTTTCAGACGGCCCAGTTCAGCTTCCAGTTCATTGATCACGCTGGTGGCCGCGGCCAGGAACTCACAGTCGCTCTGGCCACGCCGCCCGTAAGCGACGTAGTAACTGGCGTCGATGGTTGGCTCCGGGAAGTCGGAATCGGGCACGGCGGCTACTTGCGGCTGGAAAAACGATCGAGTTCCTGCATGAGCGGGGCAGCCGACTTAGGCGCGGCGATTGAGCCGTCGACGATTTCACGATTCTTCAATGGCTTGCCATAAAGCTCTTCGTTCCAGTCATCGTCTTCGCGCATGGTGGCTCCATTCAAAGCGATGCCGGCGAACAGCCCGCGAGCGCGCGACCAAGCGAGAATTTCAGCCGTCATGCGGGCATCCGTTTCGGCTTGCGCTACCCGGCCCACGGGGCCCGCGGCAACCGTCGCGTCAGCGCCCAGCGTGAATTTATCTCCCAGCAAGCGATCCATGCCTCGATCGTTCATCACCAGCATGAAGACGTCCATCTCGGATGCGCCGATCTGGAAGCCCACGCTGCCGCCTTCGATGCGAATCGAGCCGGGGGCCGACCAGCCCACGCCGTTCTTTTTGCGGCAGGAAACGAAACCCTTGCCATACTTGCCGCCGACGATGAAAGCTCCCTTCTTCAGATCGGGGATGATCACAATACATTCCGCTTTCTCGAGTAGCTCCTGCGGGATCGCTTTGTCGGGGATCCCCATCACTTCCTTGAAGGCCTCGGCGGCGCTGCGCAGACGCTTGGGCGCATCGGATGCGGCGGAAACCGTGGCCGGCAGCAGGGTGGCCAGCAGGGCGGCGAACATTCTCATCTTCATCGAACAACCTCCGTTATGGATTGCTACTCGTCTAATGATGCCAGATCTAATGATGCTAGTTCGGGGGATCGCGTTTCAGCTCTCTCGTTCCATGATGCTGGATACTTCGGCGGAGCGCACGCCGTAGACGCGCCGGATCAGGCGGCAGATTTCCGCGGCCACGCGCTCCGGCCGCTCTTTGTCTTTTTGCGATTCCGGAAGGTCCAGCTCGACCTTCAGATAAACGTGCGTCCGCGCCATTTTCCCATGATACGGATGATACGATAGAGGTGTCCACGCGGTGAATATTCCCTGCAAATTATGCGAAAAACGCAGAGCGCGGAGGCATTGTCCGGGCGTCGAAGGCGAGATCTGTTCGCAATGCTGCGGGTCGCAACGCGAGATCACTATCGAGTGCCCGGCGTCCTGTGAGTATCTGAGGGAAGCCCGCTTTCATGAGCAACCACCGGCGGTGACCGAAGATCAACTGCCGAATCCGGACATCCGGTTGAGCGAAAAGTTTCTGCGCGATACCGAGCCGCTGGTGTTCATGCTGGCGGTGGCGCTGAAGCGCGCGATGGAAGGGGGCGGCGCCGTGGATTTTGACGCGCGGGAGGCGCTGGATGCGGAGATCCGCACCTATCGCACCATGCAAACAGGCTTGATTTATGACACTCGCGCGCCCAATCCATATGCGGCGGCGATTCAGCAAAAGCTGCGTGCGGCGGTGGAAGAATTTCGCAAGCAACTCGTCCAAGAAAGCGGCATGCACACGGTGCGGGATGCAGATGTGCTGGGCGTCCTGGTTTTTTTGCAGCGGTTGGAAATGCGCTATAACAACGGGCGCCGCCGCGGGCGTGCGTTTCGAGATTTTCTGACCGGCTATTTGCCGGAGGCGCCGGCGGTGCTGGTTTGAAACGTACTGGGTTGAGACGTAAAGGCTACGTTGTCTTCGGGCATGGTTCCACCGTGGAATCCGCTAACGATGCGGTGCGCGCGATGGCTGCGGAATTGCAGCGCCGGCAAGGATATGAGGCGGTGCAGGCGGCGTTTCTCGAATTCGGCCAGCCGGACTTGCGCGGTGCGATTGATCGCCTGGCGGGTGAGGGCATAGAACACGTGATCGTGATCCCGTACTTCCTCACGCTAGGGATGCACCTGCAGCGCGATCTGCCGCGCCTGGTGGAGGAGATTCGCGGCATGCATCCAGGGATGGAGATACAGGTTACACCCCCGCTCGACGGACATCCCGCGCTGATCGATGCGCTGCTGGGGCGCGCCCACGAGGCTACCGAAGGGAAATCGGGTGCAAGCGAAACTGATTGAATGGGTGGAGATCGCGCCCGGCGTCCGGCACTTTGTGTTTGAAGCGCAGCAACCGGAGCGGCTGGAATTCGTGCCTGGGCAATTCGTCTCGCTCACCGATTCGGTGGCGTCCCGCAACATCACGCGGGCTTACTCCATCGCTTCGCCGCCCGGCAAGGGCAACCGCTTTGAGCTATGCCTGAACCGCGTCGACGACGGCGTCTTCTCGCCGCATCTGTTTGACCTCTCGCCGGGAGACGTGGTGAATATGCAGCCGCCGCTCGGCACGTTTACGCTGCGTCAGCCGCTGCGGGATTCGTTGCTGGTGGCGACGGGAACCGGCATCGCACCTTTTCGTTCGATATTGAAGGCGGTGCTCCAGCCGGATTCGCCGGCCTTCACGCTGTTGTTCGGCGTGCGGTATGAATCGCACCTGCTGTATCGGCAGGAATTCGAGGCGATGGCCCGGCAGTTTCCGCAGTTCCGCTTTTGGCCGACCTTGACGCAGCCGGCTCCTGACTGGACTGGACGCACGGGCCGGGTGCAGACCCACTTGGCCGAAGCCATCGGCGGGCGGAGCGATGTCGACATCTATCTTTGCGGCTTGCAGCCCATGGTGGACGACGTGCGGCAGATACTGAAGGGGATGGGATTCGATCGCAAGCAGATCCGCTACGAGAAATACGACTGATGGCTCGCACACTTTCACTGACGCTGGCTTTAGTGTTTATCTTCGCGGCGGTGGCCGGGATCATGCTGAAAGTGATGCCCGCGCCGCTCAAGGACAGCGACTACTTGATCATCGGTTCGGTAGCGACGATGGTGTCACTGCTGCTGCTGTTCGTGCTGCTGATTGCGACCTCCGGCAAAACCTCCGGCGTATTTTTCAAGCGACGCAAGAAGGGGTCTTAGGTGTCTCGCTGCTCGGCGCACGGGTATTTGAAGTGACCTGCGGTCAACGCGCTTTGCGCAATTCCACTTGTTTATAAACTGCGCGAGAGTCGGCAAAAGTTGGGAACGCCATGCCGGGGAGCTTGGCGGCGGCGGTGCCGGTAGCCACGCCCCAGCGCAGCGCTTCGGAGAATGACTTTTTCTTTTCCATGCTCCAGGCGAAGGCCGCGACCAGCGCGTCGCCGGCGCCAATAGGGCTCAGGGCCTCGATGCGCGGCGGCAGCGCTTCGAATACTCCTTCAGGAGACGAGCCAATGGCTCCGCGCGCGCCCAGCGAAAGGATCACGCTTTCCGGCCCCATGGCCTGCATGACGTTCACCGCCTCCAGACACTGTCCTCGCGTGATCAACGCGCGGCTGAGCAAGCGCTCGGCTTCATGCTGATTCTGCATGATCACGGTAGGCTTGGCTTCGAGCGCGTGCTGCATGGCAGCGCCATCGGTGTCCAGCAGCGTTTTCACGCCGTGGTGCTTGGCCATTTCGATGATTTCGCAATAGTAGTGGGCCGCGACGCCGGGCTGAATACTGCCGCAGATCATGAGCCATTGGGTTTTAGGAAGGCGCGCTTCCACCTTTTCCTTGATCTCCTGGAGTTCGCTGGCCTCCAGCGGCAACCCCCGCTCATTCAATTTCACAGTGAGGCCAAATTTGTCCGAAATCGTCAAATTCGTCCGACTCTCGGCGCGCACGTGCACCGCGTCATAAGGAAATCCCAAGGCGGTCAGCAGTTTTTCGATGCGCGCGCCGGCCGCACCTCCGGTAGTGAGCACGGCGGCCGTTTTACCCCCAAAAGAATGGATCACCTGCGAAGCATTTATGCCGCGTCCGCCGGCGGCTTCGCTGCGGTCGAGGATGTAACCGCGGTCCTCAAATACAAGGCGATCCGCCGTAATAATGCGATCCAAGGCTGGATTAATGGTTAAGGTGAGGATCAAGTTAACATGGTACCCTGACCGGGCAAGTTCAATCCCATACTCAATTCCGCGCTCTCACAGCGCTGGCCTGCGTATGTTTTTTCTGGGGAACGACCTATCTGGGAATTCGCGTCGCGCTGGAGTCTTTTTCACCGGCCATGTTGATGTGTCTGCGCTACAGCCTTTCGGGAAGCGCTCTGCTGATCGGAGCAAAGTTAACCGGCGCCCATCTTCCCCAGGGCCGTGAAGCATTGCGCACGGCCTTCTATGGATTGCTGACGATTGCGATAGGAACCGGAGCCTTGGCGTACAGCGAGCAATGGATTCCCAGCGGTATGGCGTCCTTATTCGCCAGCCTGCAGCCGTTCTGGCTGGTGGGTGTGGAGGCGCTGTCGCCCGAAGGCGAGCGCCTGCACTGGCCTTCGATCGGCGGAATGCTGGTAGGCATGGCGGGGGTAGCTTTGTTGATGACGCCGGGATCGGGCGGCGTGACCATACAAGCCATGCTGGGCGGCTTCTTCCTGATGCAGTTCGGCGGGCTGATGTGGTCGATCGGCTCCATCGAACAGCGGCGCATGGGAGGCCGCACGCATCCCTTTGTCAGCGGAGGAGTGCAGCAGCTCGCCACCGGAATTGCGTTCGCGTTGCCCGCGTTCCTCGACGGGCGGCATGAGGAGTGGAACGCCAAGGGACTGCTCGCCATCGCGTATCTGGCGGTTTTCGGCGGCATCGTCGGCTACAGCGCGTTCATTTATTCGATGCATCATCTTCCGGTAGCCCTGGTCTCGATTTACACGTACGTCAATCCGATCGTGGCGGTCGCGCTGGGATGGTGGTTCTATCGCGAGCCGTTCGGCTGGCGCGAAACGGTAGCGATGGTGGTGATCTTCGCGGGAGTCGCCATCGTGAAGTTGACCACCCGGCGCAGCCTGCGGCCGGAACAAGAATCAGTCCCGATCGAGTAACTTCGCACCGAGCGAGCCGCCGAAGGTGGGCAACAGGGTCAGGAATACGAACGACTCCAGCAAGGCTTTCGTGATCCCGGCGGCGGTTTGGATCTCTTTCAGCGCTTCCACTACCTCGGGGCGCGTGCTGCCGGCCTGCTGGCGGACTGCATTCGCCAGCTCGGGATTGGTCAGCATCGCGGCGAACGCGGTGAAGAGGAGCGTGGTGATTAGGAAGCCGAAAATGCCGGATATCCAGCCGAGATGCGCCCCGTTCGCCATGGACAGCCGTTGCCCGGTCTTGCGCTTGTAAAGATGCACTGCAAATGCGCCCGAAGCGATGGGAGCGAGGATCGCGACGACCTGCAATCCCGGCAACTGGCCCAACAGCACAAACAGGCACAAGCCTAGCGCCCCGGCCATCAGACCGACGCGCAGGGCGAGGCGGTTATGAAAGCCGATGCGGGCCGGGGGCGGTGGTGCGATCTCGACAGGCGGCGGGAGCGGCTCCTCCACTTCCTCGACGAACACGGGTTCATCGCGCTGCGGCTTGCCGCACTTGTGGCAGAATCGCGCGTCGGGGGGAAGCGTTGCGCCGCAGGTACAAACGTCAGGCACGCCTCCAGTGTGCCACGTTATGCTGAGACTTGCGATGCCCCCTACCATTACCACTCCGGTCACCCTCGACGACATCCGGGCCGCGGCCCAGCGCATAAAGCCTATCGCGCGGCGGACGCCGCTGCTGAATTCGCACAGCTTCGATCGCGAAGCCGGCGCGAAGGTTTTCTTCAAGTGTGAAAACATGCAGAAGGGCGGCGCGTTCAAGATTCGCGGCGCGGCGAATTTCATCTACTCGATTCCGGCTGAGGATCGAGCACGCGGCGTGGTGGCGTTCTCGTCCGGCAATCATGCGCAGGCGGTGGCGATCGCGGCGCGGTCGTTGGGAATTTCGGCGACGCTGGCCATGGCGCAGGATGCGCCTCGCGCCAAAGTGGAGGCGACCCGGGCGCGGGGTGCGCGCATCGTTACCTACGACCGGTTTCGCGAAGATCGCGTGGCGGTGGGGAAGAAACTGGCGGAGGAAACCGGGGCGACGCTGGTGCCCCCTTACGACCATCCCTGGACCATCGCGGGCCAAGGTACGGCGGTGCTGGAACTCCTCGAAGAAGTCCCGGATCTCGACGCAATCGTAGTGTGCATCGGCGGCGGAGGGCTCATGGCGGGAAGCGCGATTGCGGCCAAGAGCGTCCGCCCGAATATCCGCGTGATTGGCGTGGAACCGGCGGATGCAAACGATACTTATCTTTCGCTCGAGGCGGGGAAGCGGGTGGAAATCCCGCCGCCCGCCACCATCGCCGACGGACTGCGCGCGCAGATTCCGGGCGAGCTGACGTTTCCGATCATGCAGCGACTGGTGGACGAAGTCGTCTTGGTGAGCGAAGATGAGATTCGCGCCACGCTGAAGTTTCTGCTCACGCGCCTGAAGATTCTTACCGAGCCGAGCGGTGCTGTCTCAGCCGCGCCGGTGCTTTTCAAGAAGCTGCCGTCAGGGCTGGGACGCGTGGGCGTGGTTCTCTCCGGCGGCAATGTGGATTACGAACTGCTGGCCGGCCTCTAACGGACGTCCGCCTGCTTCGGCGGCGCAAGACCCTCGGTCAGTTCAATATAGGTTCCCCAGGGATCTGTCAGGAATGCGATCTTCAGATTGGTGTTGGGAACTTGCCGCACCGGCACGTCGAATTTAATTCCTTGCGCCTCCAGTTTCTTTGCGAATGCATCGAGATTTTTCACTTCGAAGCCGATGTGATCCAGCGAACGGCCCTTGGTGGGACCCTGCGTTGAAGCGATCGGGCCAAACGATAGATGCACGCTGGGCAGTTCCGCGGTTTCAATCATGCGCGGCTTCAGGACGCAGGCGATGCACGGGCGCTGCGACGCCTCGGCGCCAAAAGTCTTCACATACCAGGCTTGCAGGCCGGGAATGTCGGCGACCGGAGAAAAGTAATGAATGTGGTTCATCTGGATCTCGGTGGGCAAGGATGGCACGCCGTAAACTTCGACGCGGACGCCATCGGGAGCCTCGACGTAAACCTCGTTGGGGTTCGGCGTGGGTTCGAGGGTAATGCCGGCAGCCTTCCATTTCGCCAGTGCCCCGGGCATATCCCGCACTACGAAACCGAAATGATTGACGATGGCCCCGGCGGGAGGAGTCGGGGTGTCGGATTGGCGCAGCATGATGTAGACGCCAGGAAACTCGATCAACTCCAGGGGCCCGTTTTTCGCGATCTTGCCGCCCATCATCGAAACCCAGAATTGCTTTTGGACGGCGACGTCCTTTACTGCCAAGTGGACGTGTCCCATGGTGACGCCGGCTTCGTTCGGAGGAGCAAGCTGCGCCAGCGCCGGCGCAAGGGTCAGGACTGTAATGGCAAAAAAAGAAGTGTAGCGTCGCATGGCCGCATCCAATATATCGATATCTGGTCCCCACCGTATCTGCGTTCGTGGAAAAATTGAAAGATGATTTGGATGATCCTGGCAGCGCTCCTCTGCGCCGATCCGTTTTGGCAGACCAAGCCGGCGCTGGAATGGACCGACGCCGAGCTTTCGCAGTTTCTGGCGGATTCGCCGTGGGCTCAAATGGCCGCGCAGCCGGGCAAAGCCCAGGTGGGCAAGAACGCAGGACAAGGGCAACCGGTGCAAATCTACCTGGCGACCGCGGGGCCGGTGGTGAAAGCTCTTGCCGAACGCGGCCGGCGCATGGAACTGAGGCGTCCGGGCATCACCAAGGCGCTGGCAGAGGACCCTTTGTCCGAAGAGCGCGCTGCGTGGTTCGCCGACTATCGGGCCGCGTACATTATCGTCGCCGCGCGCGTCGGAAACAACGATGCCTTCTCGAGCGGCGAGGAAACCCGCCGCATGGAGCGCGAGAGCGTCATGGAGTCGGGGCACATCCAGGTGAAGGTGAGCGCCACGTTCCCGCCCACGCAAACCGATCCGCATCTGTACCTGGCATTTCTTCGCGAGCCAGTGGCGGCCTCCGACAAGGACCTGAGCTTCGCGTTGTATTTGCCGGGCGTGCCGGGGCCGTACCGGACCGTCACTTTCAAGATGAAAGACATGATGCTGGACGGAAAGCCGGAGATGTAGGCGGCGACCGTCAAAGCAACAGCGGGATGCCGCATTTTGCCGCGGCTCTACGCAGCCCGGCAGCGCCATCACCGGGCCAGGGCGGAGCGCAGCAGCGCGGTCAATCCATTCCATAAAATCTGCACGCCGATGCACACCAGGATGAAAGACGAGAGCCGAATCACAACATTCATCGCCGCATCCCCCAGCGCCGCTGCAATGCGCTCGGCGAAGCGATAACTGAGATAGATCGATACGGCGATCAAAATGGCCCCGAGCAGCAGCCCTACGATCAGCGGCCAGCGCCACTCCGCTCCCTCGGTCCGGTTGGCCCCCACCGTGATTGCCGCCGATATCGAACCGGGGCCCACCGTCAACGGCAGTGTCAACGGATAGAAAGCCTGCCGCATGTAATTGGTCTCGTTGCAGGGCCTTTTCGCGTCCAAGCTCCCGTCGTCATCATCTGAATGGCGGAGTAAAGCCCACCCGGTCGCGATCACTACCAGCCCGCCACTCACTTGCACCACGGGGAGCGAAATCCCAAAGAACCCGAGAATGTGCGTGCCAATGAACAGCGATACCAGCATGAGCACCAGGCCGTTTACGGCAATCGCGCGCGCGAGTTTGGCGCGAGCCAGGTCGGAGAGTCCGCGTGTGAGCATGAGAAAGATGGGGGCGCTCCCCAGCGGATTGACGATGGGGAACAGTGCGCCCACTACCAGTAACATGCTCGCCACCAGTTGGCTGAAACTGCTCGTCACAAGGTAGACCTCATTGGCAGGGGCCGCAGGCAATGGTCAAGTTTGGCTATTTAGGCTGGCTGAACTTGTACATCACAAAAAGAACTACCACGACTGCGGCGAGCACTAGCAGCGGGTGTTCTGTAACGAATTGGAATAGACTATCCATGCGCCCTTTGAGTGGGAGTATATCCCACTCACCGACCGCACGTCTGCTATACTCAAATTTGATTCCTAGCCCTTGCGCCTTCGCTGCTTGCGTTGCGCGCGTCTAAGAAGGAATAAAGATGCCGAAACGCACATTTCAGCCGAACAATCGCAAGCGCGCTAAAGTACACGGGTTCCGTGAGCGCATGAAGACCAAGAACGGGCGCGCTGTGCTCAGCCGCCGCCGCGCGCGCGGCCGCCATAAACTGACTGTCAGCGACGAGAGAGCTGTCCGGTACGCTAAGGCCAGCAGCTAAATCCGCCTCCGGCGGCGCGCTGAAGTTTCCGCACGCTTCGCGGATCCTGCGCTCTGCTGAATTTCGAGCCGTCTATGATAACGGTATCCGCTTTTCCGGTCCCCTGTTCGCGGTCTTTTGCCTGGCCAACCCGGACCCGTCCCGGCGCACGGCTCGACTGGGGCTTACGGTGCCGCGCGCGATCGGTGGAGCGGTGGTCCGCAACCGGATCAAACGGCGCATTCGGGAAGCGTTCCGGCTGCATCGCGCGGAGATCGGACCGCAGTGGGATATCGTGGTCAACCCCCGTCGCGCGGCCCTGGGCGCGTCCTTTCCGGATATCGAGCGGGCGTTGCGGAAGGTGATCGAAAAATGCGGACCTTAGTGGTGGGGATATTACGTATCTATAAGCGATGGGTCTCGCCGACGCTGCCATCGGCGTGCCGGTTCCACCCGACCTGCTCTGAATACATGCTGCAGGCGGTGGAAAAACACGGCGTGGTCCGAGGAATCTGGCTGGGGACGATGCGGCTGCTGCGCTGCCATCCGTTTCATCAAGGAGGATTCGATCCCGTCCGCTAGGGCCGCATTGGGTATGCAATCGGTATGAAAAAAGATATGACCATGGAAGTGCGGCTGCTGATTGCTCTGGTGCTGGTGGGACTGGTGCTGCTGGTCAGCCAGTATTTCATCAAGCCGGTACCCGCGCCCACGGCCACCAAGGAAGGCGCGGCCAAGAGCGCGCAGCCAGTGACTCCGGCCGCAGTCGAAAAACCGGAAGCAGTCATTCCTTCGAGCGCCAGACAGAAAGCCGCAGAGACCGCGGGCGCGGTGCAGGCGGCCAGCGAAGAGACCGTCGCGGTGGATACCGACGTCTATCACGTGGTGTTTTCGAATCGCGGCGCGGTGGTGCGAAGCTGGGTTCTTAAGGATTATAAGGATCACGCGGATAAGCCGCTCGAACTGGTGTACCAGCCTGGCCTGGGACGCGTTCCCGCGCCCTTCGCGGTGGACCTCAAGGGACAGACGCCGGCGACGGATCCCAACACCGCGCTGTTTAAGACCACCCGCTCGGGCGACGGACTCGAAGTTTCTTTCGAATTTTCCGACGGTCGGGCGCTTACCAAGAAGACTTTCCGCTTCACGCAGAAAAGCTATTTGGTGGGAGTCACCTCGGAGATCACGCAGAACGGAACTGCCGTCCCGCACCTGCTCACCTGGCGCGGCGGCTTTGGCGATCCGACGGTGCGCAACCCGGTTTCTATTCAGCACGCCCTGTACTATGATTTGCCCAATAGCAAGCTGTATCAGAAAGCCGCCAGCGATGCGAAGAACGGCCCTATTTCCGCGAGCGGACAATTTTCGTTTATAGGAATCGAAGACAGCTACTTCACAGCCGCATTCCTGCCGGGCGATAACAAGCCCTCGGTGGAGGTAACCACCTTTGCCGACGCTGTTCCCGATGCGGACGGCAAAGACGAGAAGCGCGTGGGCGTCGGCGTGGGCGGCGAAGGACTCAATTCGCTTTCGCTGTTCGTCGGGCCCAAGGACACAGACCTGCTGCGCACGGTGAATCCGAAGCTGGTGCAGGTGGTCGATTGGGGCTTCTTCGGCGTAATCGCGAAGCCGCTGTTCCTGGTTCTCAACTGGACCTCGGATCACTTGGCCCACAACTACGGGTGGTCCATTGTGCTGGTGACGCTGGCGATCAACATCCTGCTGTTCCCGCTGAAGATCACCGGCATGAAATCCTCCAAGAAGATGCAGGCGTTGCAGCCGCAGATCAAGGCCATCAACGACAAATATAAGGGCATCTCCATGAAGGACCCGCGCAAGACCGAGCAGAACCAGGAAGTCATGGATCTGTATAAAAAGAACGGCGTGAATCCGGTGGGCGGGTGTCTGCCCATGCTGTTACAATTGCCGTTCTTGTGGGCGTTCTACAAAGTGTTGGGCGTAGCGATTGAAATGCGCGGCTCGCATTGGCTGTGGGTAACTGATTTGTCGCAGCCCGAAGCGCTGGCGATTCACGTGTTGCCAATCCTGCTGGTGATCACGCAATTCGCCATGCAGAAGATGACGCCGCAGCCGGGCGTGGATCCCACGCAGGCGAAGATGATGATGTTTATGCCGCTGATGTTCGGCTATATGTTCTACTTTGCGTCGGCGGGATTGGTACTATACTGGTTAACCGGCAACGTGGTGGGCATCGTGCAACAGTGGCTCCTGAACAAGACCATGCCCGCTGCGCCCGTGGCGGCGCCGGTTCCTATGAAGAAGGGCAGGAAATAAACGTTGGCCCAAAAGAAATATACGGTCGCCGATACAGGACCCCGCATAGAAGAATTCCTCAAACAGGTTCTTAAACTCGCCGGATTTCAACTCGCCTTTACAGTAGCCGAAGGCGAGACGCCGCATCCGGATTTTGAAAACCCCGACTTGATGGTTCGTTTCACCGGCGCGGACGTGGACTTGCTGCTGGGCAACAAGGCCGAACTGCTGCTGGCGCTGGAGCAGCTGACCATGGAAGCCATCGGCATGGCTCCCGAGGAGCATTCGCGGATCTGCTTCGATGCCAACGATCGCCGCATCCTGCGCATCGAAGAGCTGCGCATGAGCGCGCAGGCCGCCTCCGACCGCGTTAAGAAATCGCGCCAGCCGTTTCACTTCAGCCCCATGAACAGCCGCGAGCGGCGCATCCTGCATCTGGCCTTGCGGGATGAGACCGATGTGCGCAGTGAAAGCGTGGGCGAAGGACCGATTCGCCAGGTGGTGATCGTGCCCGCGGAAATGAAGACGCTGCCGGAGCCGGTGATCCCGCCCAAGCCTCGTCCGGAGCTGGATTCGACGGGTGGCAGGCCGGGATTCCGCGATCGGGGCAGGGGCGGGCGCGATGGCGACCGCCGGGGCGGTCCGTCACGCGGCGGTCCGCGCGGCCCGCGCCGCGATCATCGCTAGTGTAAGTGAAGCTCCACGACACGATTGCCGCGGTATCGACGCCGCCGGGACGGGGCGGTATCGGCATCGTTCGCATTTCCGGACCACAAGCACGGACCATCGCGGAAGCCATGCTGCGGTTTCCGCCGCCTTCTGAAACGGGCTCCTGGAAACCCTGGTCGGCAATGCTGGCGGAGCTTCCGGATGCGGCCGGCCATGCGGTGGATCACGTTGTAGTGACGTATTTCGCAGCTCCGCGCTCTTACACCGCCGAAGACGTGATCGAGATTTCGTGTCATGGCGCTCCGGTGGTGCTGCGTTTTGCGCTGGAGCGCGCCTGTGCTTCGGGAGCGCGTCTGGCTGAACCCGGCGAGTTCACCTTGCGGGCCTATCTCAACGGCCGCATCGACCTGCCGCGAGCGGAAGCGGTTCGCGATCTGATCGACGCGACCACACTCTACCAGGCCCGCATCGCGGCGCAGCAAATCGGCGGATCGGTTTCGCTACGTTTGAAACCGGTGAAGGAGCAACTCCTGGAATTAATCGCGCTGCTGGAAGCAGGCATCGATTTTGCCGAGGATGACATCAGTGTGGCGGCGCCCGAAGAGATCTTGCGGCGTATCGATCCCGTGCTGTCCGCCGTGCGTGCGCTGATCGCAAGTTTCGCCTACGGCAAATTGGTGCATCAGGGATTCACATTAGCGATCGTCGGCCGTCCCAACGTCGGCAAGAGCAGTTTGTTCAACCGGCTACTGGAGCAAGATCGCGCCATCGTTACCGATGTTGCCGGCACCACGCGCGATCTGGTGTCCGAGACGGCGGTGATCGAAGGGATCCCCGTCAAGTTTGTGGACACGGCGGGCATTCGCTCCGGGCAGGACGTCGTCGAGAAACTCGGCATCGAGCGCAGTTATCAGGCGATGGCCGACGCCGACTTGACCGTGGTGGTGGTGGATCTCTCCGCGCCACTTGGCACCGCGGATCGGCAGTTGATTGAAAAAGCCCAGCAGCAGGGAAAAAGTCTTGTCGCCGGGAACAAGTGCGATTTGCCAGTGCAGGCCGACGCATCCGGCGCCCTGCGCGTTTCCGCGCTCACTGGCGAGGGCCTCGCGGAATTGCGCCGCGCCATCATTGACGCCATCGCTCCCGGCGGGCGGCTGGAGCACGAAGGCGGTTTCATCACCAGTCTCCGCCACGAACAGTTATTGCAGGAAACCCGGGAAGCCTTGGAGCAGGCTCGCACCGCAACCACGCACGGCATCCCGCATGAGATGCTGCTGCTGGATTTGTACGCGGCGCTGCGGCCGATCGATGGCATCACCGGCGCCACTACGGCGGACGATATCCTACACCGGATTTTTTCCACCTTCTGCATCGGAAAATAAATGCACGGCGATCCATGACCCGACGCGAATCCGAGCTGCGCGCCATGTTCGCGCTGGCCGCTCCACTGGTGCTGACGGAGCTCGGCTGGATGGCGATGGGGATCGTCGATACCATGTTCGTCGGCCGTGTCAGCGCGGACGCGATCGGCGCGGTCAGCCTCGGCACCTCTGTTTTTTACGCGATCGCGATCTTCGCCAGCGGGCTGTTGCTGGGGCTCGACACGCTGGTTTCGCAATCCTTTGGCGCGGGCGATCTGGATGATTGTCATCATTCACTGGTCAGCGGTGTTTGGCTGGCGCTATTTTTGATTCCCGGCGTGATGGCCGCTGTGTGGCTGTTCGTTCCCTTGATGGCGGCATTTGGCATCGACGCGGGCGTGCTGCGCGATACGACGCCCTACATTCGCGCCCTGAACTGGAGCGCCGCTCCACTTCTGTTGTTTTTCTGCCTGCGGCGTTATCTGCAATCGACCGGGGTGGTGCGTCCGATCCTGCTAATCCTGATCACGGCAAATCTGGTGAACGCCGCGGGTAATTGGGTCTTCGTGTTTGGCAATCTTGGAGCTCCCCGGCTGGGTGCGGAGGGCTCCGGCTGGTCGACCTGCGTTTCGCGAGTGTACATGCTGGCAGCGATGGTCCTCGTCGTCTGGCTGCGCGATTCCAAAGCCTTTCTGGTGAGCTGGCGGCCGGATTGGGGCCGCATCGCCAGGCTGCTGAAACTGGGACTTCCCGCCGCCGGGCAAATTGGTCTGGAGATGTCGGTGTTTGCGACCGTGACCGTGCTGATCGGCAAACTCAGTGCCGAGATTCTCGCCGGACACCAGATCGCATTGACGGTGGCCTCGACCACTTTCATGATGCCACTGGGAATCAGTTCGGCCGCAGCGGTGCGCGTGGGACATGCCATTGGAAGACGCGATCCCGAAGGTGCGTCGCGCTCCGGATGGACGGCGCTGACACTTGGCGCGAGCGTGATGTCGCTGGCGGCGCTGCTGCTCCTCGGTTTTCCGCAGGCGATCGCGCGCCTGTTTACGCCGGAGGCTGCGATCATCGCGGCCGCGGTTCCGCTACTGCGCGTCGCCGCATTCTTTCAGCTCTTCGACGGCTTGCAGATTACAGCGACGGGAGCGTTGCGCGGCGCCGGCGATACCCGCACCCCGATGCTATGTCACTTCGCCGGGTATTGGATCCTGGGCCTGCCGTTAGGCGTATTTCTGTGTTTTCGCGAATCGCTGGGAGCGGTGGGCTTGTGGATGGGTTTATCGGCCGGGCTCATCGTGATCGGACTCATCCTGCTCTGGGCTTGGCGCCGTAAGGCGCGTGGCTTCCGTGAAAGCGCGGCGGTGGCAGGAGTCGAAAAATAAGTGGCCGGCCGCCAGCCAGTGTTACAATGAGGGAATTCGCTCTGAGGTCCTAGGCCAGGTAGCTCAGTTGGTAGAGCGCAGCCCTGAAAAGGCTGGCGTCGGCGGTTCAAGTCCGTCCCTGGCCACCACACTAACCTTCCTATTTTCAACACGCACGGGCCTCCTTTTGCGGCTGTGCCAAATGTGTGCCGTGAATTTTCCGAATTAGGTCGTCCTGCAGCGTCTGAAACTCGGGCGTCCACTTCACGTAGTAACGGCGGATCGTGGCCGGGCTGTCACCGAGAATGCCTGCAACCTTCTCGATCGACCCATCCTTGGCAAGAAGCTCGCTCGCGAGCGTATGACGAAAACGGTGCGGGTGAGCAAACGCACCATGGCAGACACAATCATTGCGAAGCTCTTTTGAGCCTCCGGAATAGTGAACGTCGTAAGTATGGCTAAAAGAAGTGGCCGCATCTGAGTCATGCGGAGGAGGTTCATTGTACTTATATGCTGGGCTGTGGTTGTTCCATACGGCGTCCAGATCTCGTGGGACGGGTTCAAGAGCGCGCTGTAGCGCTTCGCGTTGTCCCTAGCTCTACAGCGACGTCGATCGCTGCTTGTCGATTCGTGACCTGGTTCTTTATGCTGTCGTAGAGGTCGCGCTCCCTAATGAGACCGTATTTAGAGGCCCATACGTGCCTGATGTAAGTAACGAGGAGTGATTCAGTGTCTGCGGCCTCCAGAATTCCGGTCATGGCAATCCAACGTTGTTGAGTCTCTTTGATGCGGTCGCCTGAAAGATGAAACAGATAGTTCTTCAAGAGGTCGGACACGGCCAAATCGAGACCACGATCATTTAAGGTTTCAAAGATCGTGAAGGCATTGGACTCGTCCGGAACCTCGACCCAAATCACTTTGACCTTGGCAGTCAAATACTCGATCCAATCGATGAGGTAGTCACCAGGCGTCTTTGTGCGACCGGCAAGCTCTTTCACGAACTTCGCCGCGATTGTGGCAGCCTCCTCTATGCGTTCGTGCGACTCTCGGGATACCTGGATCTTACGGGCCGGATCATCTGGTCGGCTGAGGATGCGCTTCTGAAAAAAATCATTGTCAGTCTCGTTGAGCTGCATCTTCGCAACGATTTCTTGGGTCCGGAGATCTCGGTTCAGCAGGTACGTGGTCTCAATGCTCTCGACACGTCCCGTGTCTTTCACAGCAAAGAAATAATCACGGATCGCCGCTAAGAGGGCGGAAGTCGTCGCAAGACGTTGTTGTCCGTCCACCACGGCGGCTCTGGGATCAGTGCCCTTCGTAACAACAATGGAACCAAGGAAGTATTCTGAGTCCTTCCGGGTCATCGCCGTTGAAATATCGCTGAAAAGCTCCAAAATATTCTTTTGTCCCCACGCGTAGGATCGCTGATAAGGGGGCACTCCGAGGTTTGTATCGGCCAGCGCATGGCCGATACCGTCTAGCTTCAGCGTGATTTTATCGAGACCCGCCATATTTCAGTCCAACTCCTTCGCGATCGGCGATTCTTCTAGTGGGCTTCCATGAGACGGTGCTCACTGTCAACGAAAATCTTCTGCCCCTTCGACCCAAGCTTCCATACGCATTCTGTGAGCCGGTTATTGCGAAGGCTCGATGCAGGTTGAGTTCA
>Ga0105239_10004473_pt1 | contig 16705 bp, 16 predicted proteins | sample KBSC44metaG_FD_92761 | JGI IMG/M metagenome (GOLD analysis project Ga0105239, IMG submission 92761) | Corn rhizosphere microbial communities from Kellogg Biological Station, Michigan, USA - KBS C4-4 metaG | ecosystem: Host-associated > Plants > Roots > Rhizosphere > Soil | place: Michigan, USA...
GCGTTGATCGCGACGGCGGGCGAACTGGCCGCGGAGGCCGGCATCACCACGTTGGCGGAGGGCGAAGCAGCCGCCGCGGTGCGGCGGGCTTTCAACGCCTGGCTGGACGCCCGCGGTCACCTGGAGTCGGGCGAGATCGCGCTCATCGTGCACCAGGTGCGCGGCACGCTGGCGCGCTGTGGCGACGCCCAGTTCCAGTTCCTGCACCGCGCGAACGCCGACGACTCGCACGCGCCGGTGATCCAGCGGCTCGGCTACAAGATCATGGTGGATGAACAGGGGACGGCGCTCAAGTTCAACGCCTCGACCGACTTCTGCGAAAGGCGGACGACTGAGGAAGCTTCGGAGCGCCATCACGCGATGATCGAATACCTCGTCACGCCGGAGGCCTGGAGCGACGTCGTCTGCAAGGGCCTCGATCCGCAACGGTGCGCCGAGGTGCTCAGAGCACGGGGCCACCTGAAGTGCGACAGCGGGCGCCTGCAACGCAGCCATCGCGTGCCGACGATGGGCAAGGTCCGGTTCTTCCACGTCACGTGCAGCCTCTTCGAGGATGAGCTGTGATGTTCCCGGCGGCGACGGCGCTCACGGAGCGGGAACAAGGGCCGCTCGGCGGCGACAAACGCGGCCGGAACAGCGTGGAAATTCAATAGGTTGCGAACTTGTCGCCGCTGTTCCCGCTGTAGCCGCTGCGTCGCGCTATGGCGACGGTCTGCAGGTCTCGATGCTCGGTCATCGGTCCCACAGCGGAGATGCTGCTGCCGTGAGGGCGCCCGGGCCAAAGCCTGCTGCCAATGGCACCATGTGGCGACTGTTAGAGCCGAGGTCGTGGAGTCAAGAAAGTAATGAATTGACTTCGGTGCTATTACCAGGCCAGTCGAGCCAGGGCCCCGGCAGCGATGTCGCTGCGGAGATGTCCATAGTGCTTTTCGATCATCGCGACGCTTGTGCCCGAGATCTGCGCGACGGTCAACAGGTCGAGGCCATCGTGTACCAAGTCGCTGATGACACTGTGGCGGAGCGTATAGGCAGTGGTCCCGTGCGGCATGCACGCAGTTTCTGCAGCTGCCTTGACGGACCATTTCCAGGCATCCTTGTTCCAGGCTTGTCCGTCCGAACGCGAAAGCAGAGGTGCCCCTGGCAGCTTGTTGTGCGCGGCCTCGGCGAACAATTCCGCCGTCTGATCGGGCAGCTTGATCTTTCGATCTTGCCCTTGTTTGTCTTTGCCGATCTTCAGAACGTTCAATCGACGATCGAAATCCCCGGTATTCAGCGCTGCGATGGCGCCGGGACGAAGTGGCAACAAAGCGAGTCCGCGGAGAAACAACGCGAGATCTGGTGCGGCACATTCGATGAGCCGGCGGCGTTGGGCGAGATCGAGATAGACCTCGCGGCGTCTGTCCGCATTCTTCAACGGCAGGAGCTTCCGGCGCCAAGCGAAATCCGTGCTTACCAAACCGTCGGAGAACGCGAGATTCAAGGCGGCTCTAAAGCATGTCATGTCTCGGTTGAGTGTGCTGTCTGAGCGCTTCTTTCCGCGATTCGGACCGCTGCGCGTCGGAGCATCACGAAGTGCCTTGCGCCAACTTTCGATGTGTGCCGGGAGCAGCTTCGATAAATCGGTGGCAGCGAGCTTCAGGTCGTTCAATACGTAGTTCTTGAACCGCGCCTCGGCATCGTCAGCAGCACGTGCAGTCTTCGTTTGATGAAGGTGTTCGACGTAACGCGAGCACGCGGCACGCACCGTCGTCACTATCGTGCTGCCGCCTTTGTCGAGATGATCGAACCATGCCTGAGCGGCTTTGAGTGCGGCGTCAGCCCGCTGATGGTCGGGGAGGGTGGAAAAATCGCCCAGCGGCTTGCGTAGCTGCTTCCCTGAGCCCGCGTCGAGGGTTCGAGCCGACCACGTCCCCTCGCCGGCGCTGGTCATCTTCCGGTAGCCCAGGTAACGGCCTTTGCTGATGCGTTGCCAGTATGGGTCGCGACGGGGCACGAGGCGGGCTCGTGCGGAGACGGTGTCGAATTTGACAGCCATGAAGGTATGAAAAAAGTATGAAAAACCTCCACGCATATTAGCGAACTTCGGCGGCGCTAAGTCATTGATTTTTATAGAAATCGGTGTGTCAGGATGTGCCAAGAAGTGTGCATTCCCCGCGTTGACATGGTGGGGGTCGTTGGTTCGAGTCCAATCGCGCCTACCAAACGACGCGGTTTTCCGCGAGAGTGCCCACTAACAAGTGGGCATTCTTTTTTCCACGTTTCCACATTCCGTTCCACGGTTCTCCGACAGGCGTCGGGCCGCGCGGCGGCTTACTTCACGACGTGACACGGGCGCCTGGGCCCCAAACGTGGGGCGCATGTGTCCGCTCCGTGCGAATGGGGGCGCAAGGAGTTGCTCACAGCCCAGTGCTGCGTGATGCGCGCCTCCGGGTGGTCACCATCTGCGGCAGCATGGTTCTGAGCAAGGAACCAAACACGCTCTTCGACGCGGAGCTCCGCAGCATCGTGACCTGACGCGGGGCAAGAACGTCGTCGTGCTGAAGGCGATGTGGAGACGGTTCCTGCGCACACATGCGACGCTTTCGCGAAATCATCCGCCTTGGGAACGCTCAGCACGGTCTATTCGATCGTCGCCGACCCCAGTGATCCCAGGCATCGTCTCAACGCGCTGGAACTGGGCGGCAGGGCGCTGCTCGACTTCGGCATTAGCCGCTCTCCTTGGCCTGGCAGATCCTGGGCAAACCCGAGGAAATCGTGTCGATGGCGCGCTTCAATCCCCCGTGGTCGGCTACATCACCGTCCATCGCCCTGTCGGTTGTCGCCGACTCAACGGCCGAACTGGTCGCGCCCAGCCCCGCGACCACGCCGCCGGCGCGCACTTCGCCAATCATCGATGCGCCACCGGGCGCGTTCATGCGCCAGCCAGCCCTCGTGCAGCGACACGCTTGGCTTTGCCGATCCCTCGCATCGGCCACGCCAGCGGCGTCTGAAACTTACATTGCCCAACAGCCCCGCACGCCATCGCACATCGCACGAGCGGCGGTTCGGTCCATCGACGCTTATCTGCCGCGCAAAGTCGGCGCGCTCGGCCGGCGCTGTGCGGCGGCAGATAAACGCTCTCCGATTGCGGGTGCTCCGGCATGAGAACTCGACGCCACCTTGCTGACGTTGAAGCCCAAGATCTGATCGGCCGGTTGGGAGCGACCGGATCAGAGAGCCGGCCGTCGCCGGTCGGCCACAAGCAGTCGTCCGCGACCGGCTGCTGACGGATGCTTCAGCGAGCGCGGAAGAAGAGCTCAGCGCAATCGCTCGTGCGCCTTTCCAACTCGCACGCGCGGCATTTGTTGAGGTAGCCGTCATCAACATCGGCATCGAGTGCCCTGCCCGACGGAGTCCCCTGGTAGGGGAGAATGGTGATTGAACGATTTTGGATACCGCAGGCGCGGAGACCGAACATCATGCGGTGACGCCGAATCGGAGTTGGGTCAGTCATGCCTCACACTGGCGCCACCCAATCCGCACCCAGGGTGACCGATGCGCGGTGAACATGTCACGCAGTTCGCAAAGCTCGCGTCACACTACCGCTCGCGCACCTTTCCGAGCAGGAACGCGTTGAACGGATTGCGGTGCAAAAAGCTTTCTCGATACGCCGGCGGTACATGCTCGGTCGCGGTGCGGAAAATCCAGTCTGCGGCGTGGTGCGCAATCGCGCGGGCGAGCGCGGCGTCGCGCTGTTCGAGCACCTCGGTCAGCGCGCGCCAAACCACCCCGCGGTAGACCAGGCCGGGGCAGAACTCGGCCATCAGCCGCCAGCTGTCTCTGGCGAGCCACACGGCTTGCGAAGTGTCCCCGAGCTTGGCCAGTCGCTGCGCCAGCAGGGCCTGAAAGACAAGCTGCTGGCCATGCATGCCGCTGGCCGATGCGAACTCGACGCCGCGCCGCGCCGCCGCCACGGCTGCGTCGTCCTGCCCGTGGCGGGCCTGGATCCGCCAAGCGGTGAGCAGGGTTCGACCAGTCCACTTGCCCACGGCCTCGGCCGCGGCAACGAGCGCCTGGCGGCGGGCTTCTTCGAGTTGCGCACCCGGCTGCGGGACCTGGGCCCCGACCTCCTTCCAGAAGAGGGCCATGTAGGAACCGGCCGGCGCTCGCGCCTGTGTCAGCAGTTGACGCGCGCGGGTCGGTTGTCCCAGGTCGCAGAAGGCAAAGGCCAGCGGGAGGTGCACTTCCTCAATCTCCGCTGGGCCAGTCGCCGGATCGGAAAGAACTCGCTCGCCGAGCATCAACGACGAGGAGTAGTGGCCCAGCGTCCTGTCGATGACTTGCAGGCGGATGGTGAAGGACCTCAGGATCATCGAGTCTTCCGGGATGTCGTTCAGCAATTGCCTTCCCTCGACGATCGCATCCCGCCCCTCCTGAGCCCGCCCCGTAAAGATGAGCGCGGTCGCGCGCGTCATGAGCAGGTTGGGCAACGCGTGGCTGGCGCCGCTGGCGCGCGTGATGTCGATGGCTCGCTGCCATTGATCGAGAGCGAGTGCCAGGTTTCCGCCGCCTTGCAGCACTTTGGCCATCGCATCCGCGTAGACGATCTGCTGCTCCGCGGAGGCGTGCTCGCTCACCCAGCACTCGATGGGCTGCAACATCTCCTGGGCTTCCCCCGCCTGGCACCGCTCGCACAGCAACTCTGCCAGCAGGGCGCGTGCACCTAGTTCGCAGGCGCGATCGCGCGCGGCCAGTGCCGCAGCGAGCGCCTCTCGACCGGTCTCGGTAGCACGGTCGTACTCGCAGCGCTGCTCCAGCAACGAGGCCAGACTGCGCAGGGTCATCGCGCGCTGGCGATCGCTGGATGCGCTGCGCGCAGCCTGCTCGACCAGGCGCTGAACGTTGTCGAAGGCGCTGGCCATCATGGCCGGGGAGATCAACTCGTTGATCAACGAACACTGGGCGTCTGCGTCACCGGCCTGTCCGTAGATCGCTTGCGCCTGATCCAGGTAGTCGATGCCCTCGCGCAGGCGCAGCGCACGCAGCGCCTGCCGGCCCGCTTCGGCCAGGTACGGCGCCGCGCGAAGCTCTTCGCCAGCGCCCAGCCAGTGCGCGGCCAGTCGAGCAGGTGCGACACCGCCCTCGCGCGCCATCAGCTCTGCGATGCGCCGGTGCAGCGCCCGGGCAATGGGCGGCGGCACCGATGCGCGCGCGGCGTCGAAGATCAGGTCGTGTGCGAAGGCACCATCGCGCAGGACCTGGGCCGATTCGAGTTCGGTCCAAGCTTCAGCGAGGTCCAGCGGATTGACGTCGAGCACCTGTGCCGCCAGCGTTGCCGAAAAGTCTTGGCCTGCCACGGCCGCACAGCGCGCCAAGCGCACTGCGTCGCGCGAAAGCAAGCCAATGCGGCGCTCGATCAATCGCAGAGCGCTGCCGCTAGGCGGAAGCCGCGCCAGCACGCCCACGGCCCCCGCCCCACCGCGATCCGGTTCGCGCTGCAACAACAACGCCTTGAGCGTCTCCAGCAGGAACAACGGGTTGCCGCCGGTGCGGTGGTGCAGTGCACGGGCCAAGCCTGTTGCGTCAACCGCATCAAGTGCCCCAACGCCAACAAGTCCCAACGAGTCGAGCAACTCGGCCACCTGTGCGCTGGTCAAAGGCTGAAGCACGAGAAGCTCGGCACGAAGCCGGGTGGTAAGCGTGGCGACCAGCGCCTGCGCCGCCGGCGCAATCTCCGCGCCGCGGAAGGCGGCCACCCAGCGCAAACCGGGAATACCGGCCAGGTGTTGAGTCATCTCGAGGCTCGCGGTATCAGCGAAGTGCAGATCGTCGAGCGCTACGGCCTCCAGGCCCGCCACCATCGCATCGCGCAAGGTTGATTCGAGCGCGCCGACGAAGCGCGCCTGTGCGCCGCCATCGTTGGCGCCGGAAAGCGTGCGTTGTGGCAATTCGGGCAGCAAGCGCGCGAGTTCCGTTTGGACGCCATCGGCCAGTGCCTCTGTACGGGTCGCGAGCAAGCTGCGCAGCAGGCGGCCGAGCAGGGCATAGGGCACCCGTTCGTCGCCAGGGCGTGCCGACGCTTGCAGCGCTCGGCCGGGTGCCGAGGCGTGAGCCCGCAGCAGATCGTCAACGAGGCGCGTCTTGCCCATGCCCGCTTCACCGACGATGACCACCGCGTCACCGCGCTCCCAGGCGGCCTGTAACAGCGCCCACTCGGCATCGCGGCCGACAAGCCGCGGCGGACGCAGCACAGAAGCGGGCACGACGCGACGCGGCGTTGGCTCTGCCAGCGCTTGCGAGCGCTCGATCTGCGCCAGCAGATCGAGCGTTTCGGTCGAAGGCGTGGCGCCGACATCGTCTTTAAGCGCCCGCTCGCAATGATCAAAGGCGAGCAGCGCGGCCGCGCGGTCGCCTCGCAAGTAGTGCAGCCGCATCAGCCGCCGGTGCGCATGCTCTTGCAACGGCTCCAGGACCAATAGACGTTCGGCGCAGGCAATGGCTTCGGCCAGGCGGCCTTCCAGTTCCAGCGAAGACGCTTCGCCGGCCACCCGCTCGCGCCGCAGGCTCTGAACGTGCTGACGTGTGGCCCTCAGCCAATCAGCGAACTCGGGCAGATCAGCATAGTCGTCGTCGCCGAGCAAGGCGCCGTCCAGCAGCTCGTCGTCGAAGCCTGGCCAGGCCAGCGCTGGCGCGGTGGCCAGCGTCGACGTACCCGAGATCGTCTGGACGCCGAGTTTTCGTTTGAGCGCGTAGATGCGCTGGCGCAGGCGCCCGCGCACGGCTTCGGGAGACTCGTCGGGCCACAACTGCTCTGTGACCCGGGCGCGTGCGGTCGGGCCTTCGATGGCAAGCAGGGCCAGCATGGCTGCGTCGCGGCGTTCCAGCACCACGCATCTGCCATCCGTCGCGACCACTCGAGGAAGGCCACACAAGTGCAGGCTCCAGCGTGGCGCATCAACCACGGAAGCGATGGCCGATGTTGAGTCAGGCATGTGTGAATACTCTGTCTGGGGTGCGTCAGCAGCGCGTCAGAGGAGCAGTGGCGCTGACGAAACTCATGCGATCACAGTCCCTGCAGTTTCGGCGCACCAATCGGCCTCGGACGGGTCAAACGGTTCGAGCATAGATCGAGGGTAGAGCGAAGTCCGTAGAAAGGTTTTGCCTTGCCGACTTCATCTACGGCTTGGCCGCCGCGTAGGTTTCCTGCACGGACCCGCCGGTTCTCGGCCAGCCCCTTGTCGCGAAAGAACCAGTCATGCGGACAACAAGCGAATGAGGTGCAGCCTCGATCTGTGCCACGTGAAGACCTGAAGAGCGCGCGCTGTCGCACTCAGGGCCGAAGCCGTGGAACCACGTTGAGGGTGTACACCAAGTTCTGGTTGAACGTGGTGCCGTTCGTGGCGACCATCTGCAGCGTGTGCACGCCGGGCCGCAAGTTCTCGATCTCAGCGTAATACGTGTCGTCCACCGTGCGATAGATCCCGGCGGGCACCGGACTGGCCCCGCATAACGGCCCAAACAGGTTCTCGGCCGGCAGCGCGGTGGCGAAAACCTCGCTGCGCAGGCGCTTGGCCTTTACGTGCTCGCCATCGAGGGTGACGCTGACCTTCGCCTTATCGGTGAATGCCGCGATGATGGCTCGCAAGTCACGGTCTGAGACGCCGGCCACATCGCCGCAGAAGCCGGGCGCGTAGATGTAGGCACTGCCGGCCACGGCGAACTGCAGCTTGACGCCTTGCGGAATGGTGCAACTGCGGCTGGCCGTGCCGCCGCCAAAGCGGGGTGCCAGGTACCAAGTCGAGCCGCTCTGGCCGACCATGCAATTCTGGCCGGTGATGTCGGTGAATGGGTTCACCGGGGCGGGAATCGAGTAGATCCATTGCACCCACCTCCCATCGCGCAAGTCACTGCCGTCGTCGTCGGCCCAAGCCGTCGCGGCCATGCTCGCGGCCACAGCGAGCGAAGCAGCGCGAAAGAACATCGGCAGTGCTGAACGGCTCATCATGCTTCTCCTGAAGTGGAAGGGCTGAAACGACCCGGCCAAACGGCTTGGGTTGCGCAGGCACTACGGTGGCCTGCTGCACCAGCTTAGGCAGCGTGCGTCAGCACAGCGTCAGCGACACACGGCGTTGCATGCCCGCGGTGGGGCCTTGGGCGATCGACTGAAGGCCCAGTCATGGCGGCAGAGCATGCTAAGCGACGTAGTTCGGCGTACCTGAGACGACGCCGTGATCCGTTGGTGTCACGAAGAGGCACACAAGGCCACTGCAGAAGAAGGCTATGGACTCTGGAGGGCGATCGCAGGTGGCCTCAACGCGTCGCTCCCGATCAGCGGCAGCTGGTGCGTGGGGAACAAATGCGGCGACGCAGCCGGCCGGCTGGCCGGCTGCGACCGATAGCACAGCCCCGCGGATGTCAGCTCCAGACTGGTTGCTGTCACTCAGATTCGGCGGTTCAACGACAGCTGCTACCGGGCCCTGTCTCCGGCCGCGGATGGAGACGTTCGCGACTGGCTCGCTCTGAATCTTCCAGGGCTCTGTCCGGTCACGCGCTTGAACGCCGCACTGAACGCGGTCTCGGACAGGTACCCCACCTGTTCGGCAACGCGTGCGAGGCGGTCGTCGCTCTCTATCAGGGCTCGACACGCCATCTGCATTCGCCAGCGATTCAGATACTCGAGCGGCGTCGTGTCGACGAGTTGCTTGAACCGAACGGCGAAGGCGGTGCGCGACATGCCCGCGATTGTCGCGAGGCCTTGCACGGTCCAGGGGTTCGCCAGGTCCGCGTGCATCGACGACAGAGCGGCCCCGATACGGGGATCCCGCATGGCGCCCAGCCACCCCTTCGGCTGCGGCGAGTTGTCGAGAAACACGCGCAGGACCTGCACCAGCACAAGGTTGGCAAGACTGGCTCTGGCGACGGTCGATCCGAGGCGCAGGTCGGCGCCACTCTCGCAACGCAGAAGGTCGAGAAGGCGGGCAAGCGCCGCCGTGCCCGGTTCTTCGGCGCGTACGTGGATGAGCGGCGGCAAGTGACGCAGCAGCATGTCGCCGGCGTCGCCTGAAAAGCTGAACCGGCCGCTGACCAGGCTCACGAGCGCACCCTCATCTCCATAGCGCACGACGCCATCGACGCCTCGGTTGGCTCGGTACGCTTCGCGACCGTCCCGCGCCGGCTCCTGCGGCGCACTAGACGATTGAAACGGCCGCCCGTTCGTCAGCAGGTAGAAGTCACCGGCCTTCAGCGCGGTCCAGGCCCGATTCGTCCCGGGTATCTTCAGATGCAGGGTGCCGGCGAGCACGCAACCGAACTTGATCTGCGCGGCGTACTGCGGGAAGCGCAAGGTCCACCGGCCTCGCCCTTCAAATCGGCTCGACAGCATGCTGTCGACCCGCAGCAACGCCAGGACATCGGACAGAGGGTCCATGTTTGTACGAATCAATAGGAAGCGTGGACGACGGATTATTGAGGAGTACCCCGGGTGCGGCGAAGATTCCCTTCATGAGTTCCACCTCCATCGCCCGTTACGCCATCGTCCTGGGACTGATCACCGCTGTAGGGCCTGCGGGAATCGACATGTACTTGCCCAGCTTGCCGTCGATCGGTCGCGCCTTGAACGCCTCCCCGCCGATGGCCCAGGCGACGCTGATGGCCTTCTACCTCGCCCTCGGTGCGGGCCAGTTGGTTGCCGGCCCGCTGTCGGACATGTTCGGCCGCAAACCGCCGATGTACATCGGGCTGGGAGCGTTTCTCGCCGCCAGCATCGGGTGCGCGTTGGCGCCAAACGTCGAGGCGCTGGTGACGTTCCGGCTTCTTCAGGGTTTGGGCGCGTGCGCGGCGATGGTCACGCCCCGCGCGGTCGTTCGCGACCTGTACACCGGCCCGAGCGCGGCCCGACTCATGTCGCTGCTGCTAACCGTGTACAGCGTTTCACCGATACTGGCGCCGCTGGCTGGTAGCGCGATCAGCGATCTGACAGGCTGGCGCGGCGTGTTCTGGGCTCTTGCGTTGGTGGCAGTGTCTGCATTGGCGATGATTGCCACGCGGCTGCCCGAGACGCGTCCTGTCAAAGATCGTCTCGAAAGCACCTTCGGAGGTGCACTGTCGGGCTACCGGACATTGCTGAGCGATGGGCACTTCCTTACCCTGGCACTCATCGCGTCGTGCTGCCTCGCGACCTTCTTCGTTTACGTCGCGAACTCGTCGTTCGTGTTCATCGGACACTACGGCGTGACCCCGCGTGTCTACGCATTTCTGTTCGCGCTCAATGCAGTGACCCTGGTGCTCGTCTCGCAATTCAATGGCTGGTTGACGGCACGATTGGGTCTGCGGGAGACGGTGCGAGTTGCAGTCGTTTGTCAGGCGGTCACGATCGCGTCGCTGCTGGCGCTGACATGGGCGGGCGTCGACCGCCTGGAATTTCTCGTGACGGCGCTACTCGTCGTCTACGGACTCAACGGTGTCATCGTCCCGTCGACGCTCGTGCTGGCCATGGAAGGGCACGCCTCGCTGGCCGGCAGTGCATCGGCGTCGATCGGGATGCTCAACTTCGCGGGCGGTGCTTTGGCCATGGCGCTGGTCGCCCCCTTCTCCAACGGCACGCCGTTGCCCATGATTACCGGCATTTCGGCCTGTTCGGCAGCGGCGCTGGGCCTGGCCCTGTATGCACTTCGGTGAGCCAGGCTCAGTACCGTCCCGACCGCAGCGAGCGGCAGCCGGTGGAAATCGCTATGCGTTGCCGTCGATCAGCATTTGAAACAGCGGGGCCAATGTCCGAACCACTGACTTCGACTTCGAATCCGCCAACGCTGGCAACGCGATCATCTGTCGCATGAGCTGGACACCGGCAATCAGGCTGAGCATCAGAGCAGCGCGCTGCGCTGCGAGATCGCCGCCAAGAGCCGTTGCGATGGCCTTCTGTTGGTGTCGTTCGATCAACTCGCGTGATATTTCGGCCGCGCGCCGACTCGACGCGGAACGCAGCAGGATCTGGAAGCCTTCCATAGGGGTATCGCTTGCGCCGGTGATGCCGAGCAGCGTCTTGGCAATTTCCTCGCCTGTCGCCCCTGAACTCAGGATCTTGGGCAGCACGACGGCGGTTCTCGCCATGCCTTCGGCGACGGCCTCAGCGAATAAGTTCTCTTTGGATCCGAAGTAGCGATTGACCAGCATCGCCGTGACCCCGGCGCGCGCTGCGATCTCGCGCACTCCGGCGCCGTCGTACCCCATCTCGGCAAACGCCTCGCGCGCGGACGTCAGGATGGCCCGGCGCGTGGCGGTGGCATCGCGGCGACGTGGTGTTGTGTCTGTCATCCTTGAATTGTCATCGAAATCTACAGACGTAGACATGCGGGGTGTTTCCGGCTAAAGTCTACGCATGTAGACAAACGCCGGGCCGACCGGAATTTCGAGATCGCCATGGAAGACAACACGTTGGTTCTGGTCACAGGCGGAACAGGCTTCATCGCCCAGCATTGCATCCTGACGCTGTTGAGCGCGGGCTATCGGGTGCGCACCACGGTGCGTACGGCGTCCCGTGAAGCCGAGGTGCGGGCCCAGCTGAGAGCCGGGGGCGCGGGGCCCGGTGTACCTCTTTCGTTCGCCACGACGGACCTGACTCGCGACGACGGCTGGGCCGAAGCTGCGGCCGGGTGCACGTACGTGCTTCATGGCGCTTCTCCGACGCCATCCGGAGATCAGGTCGATGAGGACGACTGGATCAAGCCAGCGGTTGAAGGCAACATCCGGGTCCTGCGGGCGGCGCGCGACGCCGGCGCAAGGCGGGTGGTGCTGACGTCCGCGTTCGGAGCCGTGGGGATGGGGCACAAGCCGATGAACCGTCCGTTCAATGAGAGCGACTGGACCAGACTGACCACCAAGGTCGCCCCGTACCAGAAGTCGAAGACGCTCTCCGAGCGTGCGGCGTGGGACTTCATTCGCGACGAAGGTCGCGGGCTCGAACTCGCAGCTGTCAACCCGACCGCAGTCCTCGGACCGGTGCTCGGGCCTGACTTCTCTCACTCCATCCGACTGATCAAGAACCTCATGGATGGCATGCCAGGCTGCCCAAAGGTCAACTCGGGTTTCGTCGACGTGCGCGATCTTGCCGATCTGCACCTGCGCGCGATGATCGACCCTGCTGCGAGAGGTGAGCGCTTTCTGGCGATCGCAGGTGAGAGCATGTGGATGGACGATGTCGCGAAGGTGCTTCGACAAAGAATGGGCGAGGCGGCAAGCAAAGTTCCGACGCGGACGATTCCCAACACCGTCGTTCGGCTCGGGGCGATCACCAATCCTGCCCTGAAGTCACTCGTTCCTTTTCTCGGTCTGAACATGAACGCGACGAGCGAGAAGGCCGTTCGCCTGCTCGGTTGGTCGCCACGGCCGCCGGAAGAGGCCATCGTCGCCTCGGCCGAGAGCCTGCTCCGCCTTGGCTTGCTGGAACTCCGAGATCGGGCACCGTAGCAGGCGGCCGTGAGCAGTCGCTCGCGGATGACAGCTGATGGCCGAGAGCGGGTTTTCCCTATGCTCACCGAAAGCTGTCAGTGGCCGCTTGGCCCCTCACATCAAGCGACAGCTTCCCGGCACGGTCGCGGCCTCACGCTCTCGGCCAGTTCCTGTCGCCCAGGACAGGCCGCTTTCGGGCGAGTCGCATCTCTCACAGCCCGTCCAGCGGGTTTCGAAAGCTACGGCCACCCCTGTTGAGGACAAGGGTGTCGGCTTTTCGCAAACCTCACGTCGTCAACTCGAAGCGACGGTCGAGGCCGACCTGGAGCAGTGCAACGTACGCTCCAGCACGCGGCGTCCGAGAGGCTCGGCAGACGTGGTCACGCGCGACCTCAATCGCTGGCTCGAACGCAACAAGCACCTCGCGCAGGACATCACGCAGCGCCAGCGCTCGCCCAAGCCGCACGATTCTCGGCAGCGTTGAGTATGCTCCTATCATGCAGCGCGCCGCCGCGATCATCGGTTCCGCGATCTTCCTGGTCATCGCTCCGGGCACGCTCGCCGTGTACGTCCCTCGGTACCTCACGCACTGGCACTTCGCGCCTCCGCTATTCCCAATCGCGCGCGTGCTCGGCGCCGCCCTGATCGTCGCCGGGTTGCCCATCTTGCTCGATTCGTTCGCTCGCTTCGCGTTGGAGGGCCTCGGCACACCGGCGCCCGTGATGCCTCCCAAGCGCCTCGTCGTCACCGGGTTCTATCGCTACGTCCGCAATCCGATGTACGTCGCAGTCACGACGTTGATCGCCGGCCAGGGCTTCCTGTTCGGGAGCGTCACGGTGCTGGAGTACGGCGCGATCGTGTGGGCCGGATTCTTCTTGTTCGTTGTTGCCTACGAAGAGCCTGCGCTGGGCGAGCAGTTCGCCGACGAGTACAAGTGCTACCGGGCGAATGTGAGGCGATGGTTACCGCGCATCACCCCATGGCGCGGGTAGGTGTTAAGAACGCTGCGTGCGCGTCGTCGTCCAGCATTGCAGCCGCTACCACTATCCGAGACCGGCGCTGCTAGGCCCGTAGCTGATCCGGTTGCGGCCGGCCGATCGCACGCGCGCGCGGATCGAGAGCTATCAGCTGGTCGAGCCGGACGGCCGACGCTCGCCAGCGCCGGACTCGGCCATGAGCAGACCGTCCTCAATGTCAGCTGATCGCGCCTCAACGACGCTTCTTCGAGACTCGAGCGATCAATTCATCGACCCTGGATAGAAAGAGCTTCAACGTCACGGAAGTGTTTGACTTGTGGTACGCAAGCATCAAAGGGATCGTTGGAGCACCGCCGCCCTTGATGGGTCGAGCGACGACTGACAAAGGCAGGAAATTCTCGGCATAGACGGGTAGCAGGGCAAACCCACGCGTTGACGCAACCAGCGAGATTGCCATCGCCAGATTGTCAGCTTCATGCTCGCGCGTGACGTTGAGCCCAGTGCGATCAACGTAGTCGTCGATGACGATGCGCAAGGCCGGCGCGGTACCGGATACATTGATGAACGGCTCGCCGGCGAGCGCGGCCGGGTCGATCGCCTTACGAGAGGCCAGATGGTGGTCGCTCGGAAGCACGATGACCAACGGCTCCTCGATCACGACGCGGAACACAAGATCGCCGGTGCCTTGCTCCTGGCGCATGAATGCGGCATCGAGCGTTCCATTCAGCAAGCCCTTTGCCAGATCGGGCGAGAACTGGCTCGACACCGTGACGTTCAGCTTGGGCAATTCGTCGCGCAACACATGCATCGCCTCGGGGAGCCAGTCCATCTCCTGGCCGGTCAGGAAACCCAGCGCGAACGCGGCCTTCGGTGGCTGCGCGGCACGTCGAGCCGCGAGGCTTGCTGCGTCGACCTGAGACAACGCCAGACGCGCGTGATCTAGGAAGGCGCGGCCTGCCGCAGTGAGCTCGATGCCACGGGCACCGCGCGTCATCAACGGCGTGCCGACCTCGTATTCCAGGTCACGCAGTTGCCGGCTCAACGAGGGCTGCGCTGTGTGCAGCTTCTGCGTCGCGGCGACGGTCATGCTGCCCGCTTCCGCGACGGCGACAAAGTAGCGGAGGTGACGAAGTTCCAATTTGCCAGACCATGCCTGTGAGGTATGAGACCCAGCTTACAAAGTCTTTGTGCACTCCGCAAGACAGCCCTAGATTCCTCTCACCCGCAGCGATGCTGCATCAACCAGGAATCGATCATGACCTACCTCACAGGCAAGACTGCCCTCGTCACCGGCGCCTCCCGCGGCATGGGCAAGGCCGCCGCGCTGGCGCTCGCCAAGGCCGGCGCCCAAGTACTCGTCCACTACGGCCGCGGCGCGGAAGAAGCGAATGCAGTTGTCGTCGAGATCCGCCAGGCCGGCGGCAAGGCCGATGCGGTTGCCGCCGACATGAGCGCAGCCGACGGGCCACAGCAACTCGCGCGCCACGTCCGTGAAGTGATCGGTGGCCGGCTCGACATCCTGGTTGCGAACGCCGGCATCTCCGTCGGCGCGACGATCGAGGACACGACGGTCGAAGACTTCGACCGCATGTTCGCCGTGAACGTGCGCGCGCCATACTTCCTCGTCCAGCAGCTGCTGCCCATTCTCGGCAAGGGCAGCAGCGTGGTGCTGCTGTCATCGTTGGCCGCGCACGCCTCGGTCGGCGCGTTGTCGGCCTATGCCGCGACAAAAGGGGCGATCGACACGCTGGTCAAGCACTTCGCGTCGGCACTCGGCGAGCGCGGGATCCGCGTCAACGCGGTCGCGCCGGGCGTGGTCGACACTGACATGTCGAAGTTCGCGCGCACCGACGCCGGCCGCGATTTCACGTTGGGGATGCAGGCGCTCAAGCGCGTCGCGCAGCCCGACGACGTCGGTGATGTCGTCGCCTTCCTGGCCTCCGACGCGGCGCGCTGGATCACCGGCGACACCTTGCACGTCGACGGAGGCTCCAAGCTCTGAACTCAGACTCCAACCATCGCAAGGTTCAGTCATGCAGACGATGACGCTCTACCAAGCGGCCTCTTCGCCCAACTCACGGCGCGTTCGCATCTTCCTGGCCGAGAGGGGCATCAACGTCCCGCTCGTCGCAGCCGACCTCGGCAAAGGCGAGCACACCGAGGCCTATCGCGCGATCAACTCGCGGCGCGTGGTACCGACGCTCGTGCTCGAGGACGGCACATCGATCGGCGAGGTGCTCGCCATCTGGCGCTACCTCGAGGAGACGCACCTCCGCTCCTCGGCACGACGCCGAAGGAGCAGGCGCTGATCATGATGTGGGAGCGGCGCGTCGAGCAGGAGGCATTCGCGTCCGTGATGGAGGCCGTGCGCAACCAGGCGCCCGGTTTGAAGGGGCGCGCGATCGCCGGGCCGCACGACTATGCGCAAATCCCCGCGCTGGTCGATCGCAACAGACTGCGATTGCTGAACTTCTATGCCGACCTCGACGCGAGACTGCAGGAGTCGGCCTTCGTCCCCGGCGATGCGTTCTCCGTCGCGGACATCACTGCGCTTGTGACGATCGACTTCGTGGCCAAGGCGCCGAGCCTTCCGTTCTCGGATAAGCAATTGGCGATCAAGCGCTGGAATGCCGAGGTTTCTCGCCGGCCCGGGACGGGCGCTTAAGCGGCCCGACCCGGGACCGATGCGGGACGCGATCGGGGTTGGGGCGTTCTCGCCCAGAGGCAGACAACTTTGCCGAGCGGAGTGCGTTGCTCCCGTGGAGCGTGTCGCAGGCGGGCGCCGGTTGGATCGGTGCCTGGGTTCGGCGTAATTCGCGGCAGCGCGGTGGATACACAGTCCCGGAGGTCCGATTCCGACCGTCTGGACTGGCCCCTCGAAGGACAGCACTGGGTCGTCCGGCGACAACCACGCCGCGAAGCTGAGCGATCGATGACCGCCAGAAAGCGGACCGTGACCAATGAGCGACGGCACCCAATTGGCCGAGACGGTACAGCGGCAGTACCCTTTTGGCGATGCTTTCTGGGTGCCCCTGGCCAGAGGTCACGGTGGCAAACTCAGACGGTACGTTCATGACGCGGATAGCGTGCAGCGGACTCACTTCCGCGGCCTGAACGATCCCTTTGGAGATCGCCTGCACCCATGTTTCATGTATGGACGCCCCCGGCTTGTCAAGCTTCGCGCATCGTCGACGGTAAGAAGGGGAAGATTGCAGCCATGTATCCGGACTTCGTTCGGGCACATGCCCGCGGTCCCTGATGGAATCCGCTGGCCGACTCCTCGATCAAGAGAGCGCACTCGA
>Ga0105239_10004474_pt1 | contig 16696 bp, 12 predicted proteins | sample KBSC44metaG_FD_92761 | JGI IMG/M metagenome (GOLD analysis project Ga0105239, IMG submission 92761) | Corn rhizosphere microbial communities from Kellogg Biological Station, Michigan, USA - KBS C4-4 metaG | ecosystem: Host-associated > Plants > Roots > Rhizosphere > Soil | place: Michigan, USA...
CGTACCCGCAATGCCGCAGGCGACATGGTGATGCTCGGCAGCGTGGTGGATTTCCGCGACGTTTCCGGCCCCGACCGCGTCGCGCGCTACAATCTCTATCCGACGGCGGAACTGCAGGGCGAAGCGCTGCCGGGCACGAGTTCGGCGACCGCGATCGACACCATGAAGAAACTCGCCGCGGAGACGCTGCCGAGCGGTTTCTCCTACGAATGGACCGACCTGTCCTATCAGCAGGTCACCGGCGGCAATTCAGGCCTCTATGTATTTCCGATCTGCGTGCTGTTCGTATTTCTGGTGCTGGCTGCGCAATATGGCAGCTGGAGCTTGCCGTTCGCGGTGATCCTGATCGTGCCGATGTGCCTGTTAGCTGCGACCATCGGCGTGCGGATCATGGGACAGGACGTCAACATCCTGACCCAGATCGGCTTTGTGGTTCTGGTCGGGCTGGCCGCCAAGAACGCGATTCTGATCGTCGAATTTGCCCGCGACATCGAGCTGGAAGGCCGCGAGCGTCTTGAAGCCGTCATCGAGGCCTGCCGCTTGAGGCTGCGCCCGATCCTGATGACGTCGTTTGCGTTCATTCTCGGTGTGCTGCCGCTGGTGGTTTCATCCGGTTCGGGATCGGAAATGCGGCAGGCGGTCGGCGTCGCCGTGTTCTTCGGCATGCTCGGCGTGACCCTGTTCGGGCTGATCTTCACGCCGATCTTCTACATGATCGTCCGCAACCTCGCCGATCGGCGGTACGGTAGGAAGCCGGCTCCAGCCGGATAGCAGGCAACGATCGTCGATTGCTTGGCCCGAGGACATCAATACTATTGGCTTATCTGAAATATATGGGCGGCTGCAGGGTTATAAAATATCATGCTCGGACCAGAAATTTGTGGGAGGCAAATATGAAATCGGGATTGTTGTCGGCTGCCGTGGCGGCATGCGGTCTTTTGCTTGCCGTTCCGGCGTCGGCACAGGGTGTCAAGATCGGCATCCTCAACGATCAGTCGGGCGTCTACGCGGATTACGGCGGCAAATACTCCTTCGAAGCGGCCAAGATGGCGATTGAGGATTTTGGCGGCAACGTGCTCGGCCAGAAGATCGAGATCGTCTCCGCCGATCATCAGAACAAGCCCGATCTTGCCACCAGCATCGCGCGGCGTTGGTATGAGGTCGAAGGCGTCGACATGATCACCGAGCTGACGACGTCTTCGGTCGCGCTCGCCATTCACGATCTGTCGAAGCAGATGAAGAAGATCGACATCGTCGTCGGTGCGGCAACCTCGCGCCTGACCGGCGACGCCTGCCAGCCCTACGGTTTCCACTGGGCATACGACACCCATGCGCTCGCGGTCGGCACGGGCGGCGCGCTGGTCGAAGCCGGCGGCGATACCTGGTTCTTCTTGACCGCCGACTACGCCTTCGGCTACGCGCTGGAAAAAGACACCGGCGATCTGGTCAAGGAAAAGGGCGGCAAGGTGCTGGGGTCGGTCCGCATTCCCCTGAACTCGTCGGACTTCTCGTCATTCCTGCTGCAGGCGCAAAGCTCGAAGGCGAAAATCATCGGGCTCGCCAATGCCGGGCTCGATACTACCAACTCGATCAAGCAGGCCGCGGAATTCGGCATCGTTGCCGGCGGCCAGAAGCTGGCCGGTCTGCTGCTGACGCTGGCCGAAGTGCATGGCCTCGGGCTGCAGGCTGCGCAGGGTCTGGTGCTGACGGAAGGATTCTATTGGGACCACGACGACAAAACCCGCGAGTTCTCGAATCGCTTTTTCAAGCGAACCGGCCATATGCCCAACATGATTCATGCCGGCACCTATTCGGCGACGCTGCAATATCTGAAGGCGGTAAAAGCAGCCGGCACCAAGGACACCGAGGCTGTCGCCAAGAAACTGAAGGAGCTGCCGGTCGACGATATGTTCGCGAAAGGCGGCAAGGTGCTGGAAAACGGCCGCATGGTGCACGACCTCTATCTGTTCGAGGTCAAGAAGCCGTCGGAGTCCAAGAAGCCCTGGGATTACTACAAGCAGCTCGCCGTGGTGCCGGGCGACAAGGCGTTCCCGTCGGCCAAGGACTCTGGCTGCCCGCTGACGAAGTGAGCGCAAGCTCATCGTGTCCCGGACGCGGTGCAGCGTCACTTCGACGGTGCACCGCCGAGCCGGGATCGCTGTGGACGACCTCGCAAGCTTTATCGCTCCAGATATCTGGCCGGCGGAAATTCGCGCGAATAAACCGGGTTGGCTAGAAAGGCTTGCTTGCCGTAAGTCCAGAATTGACTGACATCCGGGTAGGTCTTGAATACCGAGTTGACGAGCCGGCCATCCTTTCGGGTAACCTTCCGCAAGTAGACGTTGCCCACGACATTGCCAAGATCGTCAAATTTGACGGGCCCCCGCACTGTGTCGACATTGACCGACCGAAGCGCGGCCATCAACGCAGGCTTGTCTTCCACGTTGCCATTGACGGCCTTGACCGCAGCTTCCAGCACCTCCCCGTTGACATAAGTGCTCGCGGCGTAAAATCCCGGATCGTACTTGAACTCTTTGCGAAAAGCCGGCGCAAAGGTCTGGTTCGGCTTCGCGTCCAGTTCCGCCGAATACCAGCACGTGGTGATGATATTAAGCGCTTCGTCACCCATGTTGCGCAGCACCGCTTCGTCCAGCGCAGTCATTCCGCCAATGACCTGCATCTTATCTTTTTGTCCGTATTCCACGAATTGGCGGAGAAAGCGGAAACCATTCGAACCGGCGAGGCCCAAAAAGATGGCGTCTGCATTCTTCAGCTGTCCGACATAGCTGCCGTAATCGGGCACTGTAAGCGGCGGAAACAGCTTTTGGATGATCTGGCCGCCATTGTCCTCGAAGACGCGCTGAAAACCGGCACACATCTCCTGGCCATAGGCGATATCGTCGGCAATGGTAATCATCTTCTTATATTTTAGCTCTTTCGCAGCATATTCGCCCAGGGGATGGGCGCATTGCGAAGACGTGGATGTCGCACGAACGAACCACGGGTTTGCGTTTCGTTGAGTCATGTCTTCCGCTGCGGCGACCGAGAGCGTTGGAATTTTGGCCTGACGAATATAGTCGTCGATCGCCAACGCCTCGAAAGCCGCAAGCGGCCCGATCAGACAATGGACATTGTTCTTTTCCACCATCTCCTGAGCCTTGGTCCGAGCCGTGGCGGGGACGCCCGCGGTATCCGCTGTCACCAACTCGACCTTTCGACCCGACATCGTGTAGTCGCGCTCTTTCAGGAACATATTGAGCGCGAGCTCCATGTCGATGCCGCCGGAAGCCAGCGGTCCGGTCTTGACCGTCAACAGGCCGATACGGATCGGGCCTTCGGCCGCACGCGCGCGATAAGGCGCAACGACGCTCGAGAGGCCGATTCCCGCAACCCCTGTTACAAATCCACGACGTGAAATTCTCATGATGTTTCTCCCTCTCGTGTTCGTACTGCGATCCGACCGGCCGGTCATTGTGATTTATTTTAGCGGCTTGGCACAATTGGAACCAGGACGTGGCTAAAACCCTTTCTGTCGATATGCAGCGTGGTCGTTCCCGCGAACAGCCGGTGCGGTCGATCGCGGGGCTCATCGTGCAGAAAGGGTCCGCATCCCAGCAACTCGTTCTTGAAATTGGAGAGTTTAGCGCCCGTCGTTGACTGCCACTCATAGTCCTTTCCACGAATACTCAACGCGATACGATACCCTTTTGGGACGACGATCGATGTCGGCCATATTTCAATGGCGAGATCGACGGGGATGCCCGGCTGCAACTGCTGCACCTCGTCATGGCTGTGGTAAGGACGGTACGGTCGAGACAAGGTTTCATCGAGCTTGCGGTGGGAGGCGCGTAGCCAACCCTGTGCCACGGGCGTGTGCGGGTCAATCGCGCCTACAAAAGTCACCTCGCGCAGGTCCGAGCTGAAGACCCGGAAGACAACAAAGATATCGGCGTCCTCGGTATTGGAAGAAATTCGCAAGTTCGCCGCCAGCGGTCCTGTGATCTCGGTGTCCTCCGTCAACGGCCTGGACATGAAAGTCACTCCGTCGCCCATCGCTGCAAAGCTGATCTCCGCGTCCTCGGCGGGCGGCTGCGGGGAAAGGGTGTGATCCCTGGGGTCGAGGTAGAACCTGGTCCAAACCGTAGAGGCCAGCGGCCAGTCGGTTTCGTGCCGCTCGACGAAGCGATCGATGTGGCGGACCTGCAGCTGAACTTTCGGCTGTTGAGCCCAATCGTTCGCGTCGCCTTTGAGGTAGAAATCGAAGAATCTTTTCTGCAGTTCGCGCCCGTAATCGGTGTAAAAATGCGTCCAGTGCGCCAGGCCGTGGCACTCCAGCCACTTCTCCTTTGACGCGGCCCGAATATACCCTTCAAAATTTCCCCGCGGGTGCAATCCCTGGCCACCCCAGTTTGCCGCCGACAAAAACGGCACCGTAACTTTGTCCCAGTCGGGCGAACGCGCCTTATGGTAATCGTCGTCGAGGGGATGAGCGAGAATGTCGTCCCCGAAACTCGACCGGTTACGCGCCAATTCATCGTCTGACATTGTTTCGTCGCCGCAAACCAATGCGCCGGTAACCATGCTGCGAGGCCCTCTTTCCCCCAAACCAAACTGTACGGTTTTCACCTGCATGTCGTACCAGTTTGCCCAGAACGTCGAAAGAATGCCGCCATGGTGGGTCATGTCGCGATACCAGTCAGCCGCACCTTCCCAGATACACATGGCCTTCAGATGCCGCGGCTGCAGGGAAGCCACCTGCCACTGGTTGATTGCGTAATAGGAGATGCCATTCAGCCCGACGTTCCCGTTCGACCAGGTCTGAACGCCGGCCCATTCGATGCATTCATAAAAGTCGCGCGTCTCCCGGGGAGAAAAATGATCGACATGTCCGGGCGATCGTCCGGTCCCGCGCGAGTCAACCCGCACGCAGACATAACCATGAGGTACCCATTTTTCCGGGTCGACCACTTCCCAGTTCTGGTATTTGTTGGTTGAGCCGTACGCAACGTCAGGGTGGTTTGCGATCATGCTCTGCCAGGCACTCGGGTAGCCCTTCTGAAAAGCGAGTCCTTTTGCGTAAGGACCATATGTCAGCAGAACCGGCCATTTCCCTTCCGCCTTCGGCCGGAACACGTCTGCTCGCAGCGCCGCGCCGTCGTCCATGACAATCTCGACGTCCCACTCGATGAGCATGTTGTCCTGCTCTACCGGCTCAGCCATTTGCTTGCCCTTCATTTTGCGTGCCGTGTCAGCGACTGCTAGCCTCTCCGCACGCTCGCACCGCCGTCCACCGGCAACGTCACGCCGGTGATGAAGTTGGCCTCGTCGGAAGCCAGGAACAGCGCTGCGTTGGCGACGTCCCAGCCGGTGCCCATCTTCTTTCGCAGTGGCACCTTGGCGTCGCGTTCGGCCTCGACCTCGGCGCGACTTTTGTTGAATTCGCGGGCGCGGGTGTCGACCGCCATCGGCGTGTTCATCAGGCCGGGCAGGATGACGTTGGCGCGGATGCCGTACTGGGCGTTCTGGTAGGCAAGTTGCTCGGTGAAGGCGACCATCGCCGCCTTGGTCGCCTTGTAGGCGACGTAGGGATAGGTGGTGATGACGGCCATCGAAGCGATGTTGATGATGGCGCCGCTGTTCTGCGCGCGCATGATCGGGATCACGTGCTTGGCAGCGAAAATACAGCTCTTGAGGTTGATCGCCACACAGCGATCGAGCGCCTCCTCGGTGATATCGAGCAGTTCGGCGTCGCCGCCGGCCAGGCTGACGCCCACATTGTTGTGCAGGATGTCGATGCGGCCCCAGCGTGCCTGCGCCTCGGCCACCATCGCCTTGATCTCGGCATCCCGGGTGACGTCGGCCTCGAAAGCCACCGCCGTGCCGCCGTTGGCGCCGATCATGTCGACGGTGTCCTGGGCCGATGTGAGATTGTGATCCACGCACAGCACCTTGGCGCCTTCGCGCGCGAAGGTCAGCGCCGTGGCCCGGCCGTTGCCGATGCCTTCGCCGGGGCTCTGGCCGGCGCCGACGACGATGGCGATGCGATCTTTCAGACGCATGTCATTTCACTCCCGGAATTGGGTACTGCATCAACACCTCTTTGTAAGTGGGCTCGTTGTCTATTTTCATGGTGGCGAGCACGCGCACCACGGCGCAGTAGAACGCAATGGTGAGCACGAGGTCGGTCATATGCTCGTCGCTGAGCTCCTGCTTGATCGCGGCGAAGGTAGCATCCGACATCGCCAGCTCGCGCACCATCTCGCGGGCGCCTTTCAGGATCGCGCTGGCCAGCGGCTCGAGCGCAGACGGCTTGCCCTCGGTCTCCGCCATCATGTTGCGGATATCCTCGTCGGTGACGCCGAATTCCTTGCCGATCTTGACGTGATGAGTGAATTCGTACTCCGACCTCTCCAACCAGCCCACCTGAAGGATCGCGAGTTCACGCAGGCGCGGATCGAGCTTGCTCTTGAAGCGGATGTAGCCGCCGATGCCGCTGAAGGCGCGCGCCATGTCGGGCGAGTTGACCAGGAGCTTGTGCAGGTTGGTGTTGCGCTTGAGCATGTCGCGATATTCGGGGGCGACCTGATCGGCCTCGAGATAGGGCAGGCGGGCCATTTCGTTGGTTCTCCCTGACGTCATTTCGCTTTCGTTATTGCCATGACGCGTGAGTTTCATCCATGAATAAGGCGCCAGACGATCGCGCCAAGCGCGCCCAGCCAGAGCAGGGTGGCAGCGCCAGCCTGAATGCCAAAGCCGCGCCCACGTTTGTTGGCGGCCTGCGAATAGCCGGTCATGTAAAGGAAGCGGCCAGCGATCCAGACCAGGCCAAGCACGGCCGCGATAGGATCGCTGATGTAGATCGCAAACAGCCAGAGCGAGGGCAGGAAAATCGGCATCCATTCCAGCGTGTTCATCTGCACACGAAACACCCGCTCGAAGTCGGGATTGCCTGACATGGCCGGCGCCTTGATGCCGAATGCAGCTCGGGCCTTCGCCACCTGAGTGCTAGTGAAGAAGTAAAACAGGATGGCCAGGCAGGTGACGAGGGCCGTGAAATGAAACATCGCGAGGATCCCCTTTAGGAACATTGGCCGCGGCCTTAATACCCGGTCATTTCAAGATATCCTACTCCCGTGTGGCTGCCCCTAAAACTGATCGGTCCCTCCCAATAGGGAAAGCTCGTTCCCATCCAGCTCTTCGCATTCAGTGGCGTGGTTTCGATTCTGAGGCCGTGCGCAGGAATAACGATGCTCCACCCGGTCGGCACCTTGCGGCCTTCTACGTCGGTCAGAACTGTCGGCGTCATGCTATTGGCGGTCGACGTGATTTCGCTGGAACGGACGTCCGGCTCGATCCAGTTGCCGAAAAGATCGTTGTGGCCATCTTTCTGACGCAGCCGATACAACATCAGTTTTTCGCCGGAGGCGAGATGCAGCGACAGCCAGTCCCATCCGGTCTGGTCCGAAGCGAGCGGCTGGCTGCTCCACTCCCGATCCATCCATGCCTGTCCGGTAACCTCAACAGGCCTATCGTCGATGGTGACGCTGCCCGTCGCCTTGAAATAAGGCTGGCTGAAATAATACGAGGCCTGCCCGCGCTCCGATTTCCTGCTGTAGCCGGCATCGCCCTGCAGAACCAGCGCGCGATCGGCCTCGAGCCGCAGCGCGAAAGCGAAATTCGCACCCGATGCAGTGAGTTCAAGCGGCGCGACTGTGTCGTCGCGCATCAGGTCGAGCCCGCGCATTTGCCATGAATCGATCCAGGCGAGAAACGGTTTTGCCTCGACGCCGGCTTGTCCGACGCCGCCACGGGCGAAGGCTTCGCTGTATCGGTGGGTGTCCGCGCGGGTCACGGCGGCGTGGCCCATCCAGATTTGCTGGTTGGCCCAGCCTTCCTGTTGTGCGCCCGGCCTCGACGCCAGCCGAAACAAGGTCCACTGTGCGCCGTGGATGACGCCGGCTGAATCCACCAGATTAGCCGTCACATACCACCACTCGATTCGGTAATCCGGATGCGGGCCGTGATCTCCCGGAAAAGCAAATGTCCTGCCGGGAACGACCGGCGCAAATCCCCCGGCGTCGATGCCAAGTCCGGCAAAGCCCTGCGCGCGCGTTGGTCTGCGGCCGAGCCCGAGAACAAGCGCGCTACCAACGAAGGCGCGGCGGGATATAATGACACTATCGCTCATCGGCGAAAATCTTGATCAGGCTTGCCGGCTGCATGCGCGCCAGCTTGAGGACGGGAATTAGCGCGGCCAACAGCGAAGCCATCATCGCCACGCCCAGCAGCTCGAGCAATTGCAGCGGGAAGACATGAAACGGCAGCCGCCAGCCGAATGCCTTCACATTCACCACCGCGATCAGGCACCATGCCACTAATAGACCCAGCGGCAGTGCGAGCAGGGTCGTGATCAGCGCAACCGACATGGTCTTCAAGAGCTCGATCGCTGCCAGCCGCCGCCGCGTGATTCCGACGGCCCATAGCGGCGCAAGTTGCGGCAGGCGGGAATTGCTTAACGTCAGCAGGCTGGTCAGCAAGGCGACGCCGGCAACCCCCAGCGTAAAGGCGTTCAACGCGGCCGTCACGGCGAAGGTGCGGTTGAAGATCCGCGTCGACTCGGCCTTCAGCGACGCCTGGTCCATGAGATTGCGGCCATCGAGCCCAAATTTGCTTTGTAGCGCTGATATCAGCGCCGGCACGGCCGCTGGCGCGACGCGCAGGCCCAATCGCGTGAGCGGGATTCCGGGAAAACGGCGCGTCAACGCCGCGATATTGACGGCAACCTGTCCCTTCGGATTACCGTAATCGGCGTAGATGCCGACGATCTCAAGCGTCCAGTTTCCCCCTGGCGCCGGGAGTTCGACTGAATCGCCAACAGCGAGTTTCAATCGCCGGGCCAGTTGCTCACTGATAAAGCCGGCATCGCCGGGACGAAGCCGGGTCCAGGCGTTTGCGGCGGATTCAAGCAGCGGCCAGCGATCCCTGTAGGTGGCGTGATCGGGAAGGCCAAGAATCTCAATCGGCGCGCCACCGATTTGCGCATCGGCCCGCCCGCCGGGCAGGATCGCCTCCACCTCCGGCCGCTGGCGTAGCCATGCCTTGATCTCGGCAGCCTGGGTATTGTCTTGGGCGTTGAGATAGACGTCGGCCGCGAGCCGTCCGTCCAGCCAGCCGACAAACGTCCGGCTGAAAGTTTCCACCATGGTGCCGACGCCGACATTGACGGCAAGCGCGAGCAAGAGCGCCATCAGCGCCAGCGACAATCCCGAAAGCTGCTGACGGCTGTCGGCCCAGAACCATGCTGCGAGCGCGCGATGGGCACTTCGCTGGCCAAGTGAAAGCACCAGTTCGAGGATCGCAGGCAGCCCCAGCGCTGCGCCAAGCAGCAAGCCTGCGAGCACCGCAAATCCGGAAACAAGCGAATCGCCGTACCACAGAAGACCCCCGGCCGTGGTGAACACGGCAAGCGCCAGCGCGCCCTGCAAAATCAACCATCGGTGCTGCGCCTGCTGCCAGGCCTGGGGCTGCGCGGCGACCAGCACGGGAAGGCGGATTGCTTTCAAGAGGCTGGTGGTCGCAGCCAGCAGCGCGCCGAGAACGCTGATGATGATGCCGGCGACCCACCATTCGCCCTTGAGCGTCAACTCGCCGGGAATTTGCGCGCCGTAGAGGCCGCGCAAGGATGCTGCGACGTCGGGCAGCAGCGACGCGGCGATCAGGTAACCGAAGACCAGGCCTATAATTCCAGCAACCAGCGCCAGCGCGACCAGTTCGATCACCAACACCGCGTTCAGCATGCGTGCGGACACCCCGCAGGCGCGCAGCGTCCGCAGCATCGGCAGCCGTTGCTCGAACGCAAGTCCGATCGCCGAATTGACGATGAACAGTCCGACCACAAAGGACAGCAGGCCAAATGCCGTCAGGTTCAGGTGAAAACTGTCGGTGAGGCGTTCGAGATCGGTTTCCGCATCCGGCTCGATCAGGCGGAGTTTGTTGCCGGTGATGCTTTCGAGCGGCGCGCGCCTGGCTTTGGCCTTGCCGATCAAAAGCCGGGAAACCTGATCCGGCATTTTGAGCAACCGCTGGGCAATGCCGATATCGACCACCAGCACGCCCGGCACAAGTTGCGCCTGCACGCGCAGCGGCGGCAGCAAAGTACCGTCGCTCGAGAGCGGCCTCGCGCCTTCCGGCAGGTCGAGATCGGTTAGCGTTTCAGTCGCCACCAGCATTTCGCCCGGCGGCGTGACGAACGATTGCAGACCTGTTTTTCCAACCGCCGGCGCGTTCCCCACTTCCGCAGGGAGCGTGACCGGCTCGATTCCCAACAGCCGGAACGACCGTCCGCCGATCTGGATCCGGCCTTCGAGAACCGGCGATACCGGCCAGCCGGCGCGGCGTAGGTCGACAAAGAGCTGCTGTGGGAAGGTCGCACCGTCTCGGCCGGCCAACATTGCCGTTCTGGCGCCGCCAAAAGTCGCCGCCGCGCGGTCGTAACTCAAGCGCGCCTGTTGGTTCAGCGCCTGCACGCCGCTCCACAGCGCGGTCGCGGAAATCAATCCGATCAGCAATGTCGCCAGCTGCATCGGATGCCGCCGCCAATGGCTCAATAAAACCGCGAGAATCCACAGAACGCGGCTCATGCAATCAGCCCCGCATGGAGATTGATCTGGCGGTCGAGCGTCGCGGCAAGGCGCACGCTGTGGGTCACCATCAGGAAGCCGCAGCCGGTTCGCTTGACCAGATCGCGCGCGAGCGCGAGCACGTCATCTGCGGTTGCCTCGTCGAGGTTGCCGGTGGGCTCATCGGCGAGCAGAAGCAGCGGTTTTATCGCCAGCGCGCGGCCGATCGCGACCCGCTGCTGCTGGCCGCCGGACAATTGCTCGGGATAGCGCTTGAGCAAATCGCCGAGCCCGAGCCGCTCCACCAGTTCACCGTGCCAGGCGGGATCGTGACGGCCGGCGATACGGGACTGGAACACGAGGTTATCTTCGACATCAAGGCTCGGGATCAGGTTGAACTGCTGAAACACCAGACCAAGCCGGTCGCGCCGCAATGCCGCCCGGTTGGCGTCGGAAAGATCGGAAATCGACGCCTCGCCCAACTTGATCTCGCCACCGTCGGCACGATCCAGTCCTGCGATCAGATGCAACAGCGTGCTCTTGCCGCTGCCGGATTCGCCCGATAGCGCGACGCGCTCGCCCGCCGCGACACTCAGGTTCACACCGCGGAGCACCACGATTTGCTCTCCAGCGGAGCGATAGGTCTTGGTCAGATTCCGAACGCTCAACACGATTGGGTTGCCGGTTGCCATGCCAGGCGTATGCGTTGCCTCACGACGGCTTCTGATATTTCAGCACGAACTCATCGACCGGAATCTGCGGACGGAACACCGCCGCGTCCCGCGGGTCTTCGGGGTGACGCAGGAAATCGGCTTCCGTTGCAAGCTTGAACCCGGCCGCCTCGATTTCCTGGCGGAGCGTGCTTTCCTCGATGCGATGCAGCGTCTTGCCAACCGTTATGCCGTCGCCGGGACGCGCGGAATGGTCGGCAATGACAAGGAAGCCGCCGGGCTTTAGTGCCGCGAACATCTTCTTGTTCATCGCGGCGCGATCGACGGGCATGTAGGTCACATCGTGATAAGCGAAGAAGAACGTGATCAGATCAAGCCCGCTGACGTCAGGCGGTACAGGATCGTCGTAATTGCGGATGACGTGAACGACGTTTTTCATGGCGGGCTGCTGCGCGCGGACGTCGAATTTGTCCTTCACGCGCTCCATCACGGCGGCCGATTCCTGCGCGTACACGCTACCGCCTGGGCCGACGGCGCGCGCCACCAGTTCGGTGCTGTAACCGGCGCCAGCTCCCATATCCAGTACCTTCATTCCTGCCTTGACGCCGGTGAAGGCCAGCATCTTGGCGGGCTGACGGCGCTGATCGGTTAGCCGGTCCGCATCGCTGCGGTCGGCGGAAGCGACAATGGCTTCATAGTCCGGCGCCTTGGCATCCTGCGCCGATACCGCGCTCCATCCCGCGAGCATTGAAAGTGAGGCAAGTACGCCGAGCACGCTCGGCCGATAGAACAATTTCATGAAAAGGCCCTCTGTTGCCCCACAACATAGCAAGACCGTCGTGGGAGATCACGGTCTCAATCGGGTCGGCGACGCGATCGTGATGGGGTTGCATGAGCTTCCGAAACAGCGTCAGACGGCATCCCGCGAGGCGGATGCTTCAGTCGCAGCGCACGCGGGTCCTGACGATGACAAAATGCCCAGTTGCATTGCCGGCGACCCCACGGATAGCATCGGGCCAGGCCGATCAACAGGGCCGGCAAACGATCATCGGGGGGGAACATGACCACGCAACCGACGCCCAAAGGCGCCTGGAAAATCACGTTTCTCCTGTTTCTCTTCATGCTGGTGAATTTCGCCGACAAGATCGTGGTCGGGCTGGCCGGCGTACCGATCATGACCGAGATGAAACTCGAGCCGGAGCAGTTCGGTCTGCTCGGCTCCGCGTTCTTCTTCCTGTTTTCGATCGCCGCCATCGTCGTCGGTTTCATCGTCAATCGCGTCGCCACGCGCTGGGTTCTTCTCGTCCTGGCGGCGGTATGGGCGCTGGCGCAGTTTCCGATGGTCGGTACCGTCAGTTTCACCACGCTCCTGATCTGCCGCGTGATCCTCGGCGCCGGCGAGGGACCGGCGTTTTCGGTGGCGGTTCATGCGATCTACAAATGGTTTCCCGACGAGAAGCGAACCCTCCCCACCGCCATCCTGTCACAGGGCTCGGCGTTCGGCGTGATTCTCGCCGTACCGGCGCTGAACTGGGTAATCGTCAATTATAGCTGGCACTATGCGTTCGGCGCGCTCGGCGTGGTCGGCCTGATGTGGGTCGCGGCCTGGCTGATCATGGGCAAGGAGGGCCCGCTGGTTCAAACCGTTGCGATGGCGGCGGCCGATCCCCGCGTTCCCTATTTCCAGCTCCTGACCTCGCGAACCTTTATCGGCTGCTGCGCGGCTACGTTCGGCGCCTATTGGGCGCTGTCGCTCGGCCTGACCTGGTTCACGCCCTTCATCATCAAGGGTCTCGGCTTCTCGCAAAAGGATGCGGGGTGGATTTCTATCCTGCCGTGGGTGTTCGGCGCTACCATCGTACTGCTTACGGGGTGGATTTCGCAGGTGCTGATGGCGCGCGGGGTTTCTACTCGCGGCGCGCGCGGCGTGCTCGGCGCGGCCCCCTTGGTTGTGGGCGGATTAATCCTTGCGATGCTCCCGCATGTCAATGGCGCGGGGCTGCAGGTCGCCCTGCTGGTGGTGGGCTCCGGGCTTTGCGGATCGATCTATGTGGTCTGTCCGCCGATGCTGGGCGAATTCACGCCGGTGCAGCAGCGCGGCGCCGTGATCGCGATCTACGGCGCGATCTACACGCTTGCCGGAATCCTGGCGCCATCGGTGATGGGCAGCGTGATCCAGCACGCCGCGGTGCCGCTCGACGGCTACATGACCGGCTTCACCATCAACGCCGTCATCATGGTCGCGTCCGGATTGCTCGGCTTGCTGCTGCTGTGGCCCAACAGCGAGCGTGCGCGCTTGCTGGCTCAGGCGGCGCAACCGAAGTTTGCGTGATACCTCTGGTCGTCCCGGCGAGAACAACAGATCGTCGTCCCTGCGAACGCCGGGACCCATAACCACCGGCGTCTCTATTGAGGCGGAAGACAGGCCACCAGTTTTTTACCTGAACGCCGGCGTCACGGCGTATGGGTCCCCGCGTTCGCGGGGACGACCCGAAGTGTTGTAGCGTGTCTGCTTAAAACCTACTGCAAACTGCCCTGCGCGCCGCGCACCAGCCGGCCTGGACGCGCGCCGGTGGCGGCGCCGCCGCGTTGCGTCACCACGCCGGAGACGACGGTGGCGTCATAGCCGTCGACCTGTTGCAGCAGACGGCGGCCGCCCACCGGAAGATCATAGTGCACTTTCGGCGGATGCAGATGAAGCCTGTCGTAATCGATGACGTTGACGTCGGCCTTGTAGCCGGGCGCGATCACGCCGCGATCGTACAACCCGACCGAAAGCGCTGTTTTGCGCGACTGCGCCGCCACCACGAAGGGGATCGACAGCTTTTCGCCGCGCTTGCGGTCGCGGGTCCAGTGCGTCAGCAGGTAAGTCGGGAAGCTGGCGTCGCAAATGATTCCGCAATGGGCGCCGCCGTCGCTCAATCCGGGCACCGAATGCGGATCGCGCAGCATCTCGTGCACGGCATCGAGATTGCCGTCGGCGTAGTTCAGGAACGGCACATAAAGCATGCCGCGGCCGTCATCGGAGAGCATCGCATCATAGGCCAGTCCTTCCGGCTGGCATCCCCTTCGGCGGGCCTGCGCGCCCAAGGCATCTTCCGGCGGCTGTTCGTAATCCGGGGGATCGCCGAGCAAGTACATCTTGTCGTAGTTCGGCCGGAAGAACAGCGGATCGTCGGTCGAGGTCGGCGTCTCGCTCAGGATGGCCGCGCGCACCTCAGGCTGACGCAGCCGCCGCAACCGTTCCGCCAGCGGCAGTTTGGCGATCGCTCTGTAGCTCGGATGGGTCTGGAAGGGGTTGCGCGACAATTCCAGTCCGAGCAACAGCCCCACCGGGCGCGCGGCGATCTGTGCGGTGATGGAAAGGCCGCGGGCGGAAGCCTCATTGATGCTGTCAAGCGTCTGGCGCCAGCGCCGCGGCGCCTTGTCGGCCTGGGTGATGGAAAACGAAATCGGGCATTTGGTGTTTTCCGCCACCCGCAGCATCATCGGCAGGTCTTCGTGGATGCTGCCCTGATCGAGCACGAATTGCAGCACGCTGCGGCCAACCCGGTGCATGGCCCCGGCAATCGCCGTCAGTTCATCTTCGCCGGCCTTCAGCGTCGGTGTGAAGTCGCCGGTGGAGGTGCGGTGGTTGAGCGTGCGCGAGGTCGAGAAACCTAGCGCGCCCGCCCGCACGGCGTCGCCCGCGAGCGCCGCCATGGCCTTGTTATCCTCCGAGGTGGCGGGATCGCGGTTCGCGCCGCGTTCGCCCATGACATAGACGCGCAGCGCCGCGTGCGGCAGTTGCGCGCCAATGTCTACGTCGAAATTGCGCTGCGACAGCCAGTCCATGTAGTCCGGAAAACTTTCCCACGCCCAGGGTATGCCCGCGCTCAGCACCGGCTCCGGGATATCCTCGACGCCTTCCATCAATTGAATCAGCCTGACGTGATCGGCTGGACGGCAGGGCGCGAAACCGACGCCGCAATTGCCCATGATGGCGGTGGTGACGCCGTTCTGCGACGAGGGCGTGATGTCCTGGCTCCAGGTGACCTGACCGTCGTAATGGGTGTGGACGTCGACAAAGCCGGGCGCGACCAGCTTGCCGCGGGCATCGATCTCTTCGGCGCCTTTGCTCGAGACGCGGCCGACTTCCACGATGCGGCCGTCCGAGATCGCGACATCCGCTTCGAACAGGTCGCCGCCAAGGCCGTCGGCGATGCTGCCGCCGCGGATCACGAGGTCTGGGTTATTGGCCATGGCGTTTCATTCCGTGTGAATTTGTTGCCGCATCATGGGTTGTCTCGCGATGCTGTCAACTGCCCGGGATGAGGCTCAGGGCTGCATAAGTCTTACCTCAGCCCCTGCGGAACGGGCCTGCGGGCCGCGGTCGGTGACCAGCGCGAGCAAGACCGTCAGGATCATGAACACGACGGAAGCGCCGAACACCCAGTGCGGCAAGTTCTGATCCATGATCCAGCCAAACAGCAGCGGGCTGACGATGCCGCCGAGGTTGAAACCGGTGGAGACGATGCCGAATGCCCGCCCCGCCGCGCCTGGTGGCGCCGCGTTGCGAACCAGCATATCGCGCGAGGGGGCGATCACGCCGCCGAGGAATCCTGCCGTCCCCATTGCCGCCGTCAGCAGCAACGACGGCAAATTGACCATCGCGATGACGAACACGATGGCGGCGTTGATCGCAAAACAGGCGGCGGCGACTTGTCCGTGGCGCCGGGTGCGGTCGGCGAGAAAGCCGCCCGCCAGCACGCCGACAGCGCTAAAGCCGAGAAACGCCGTCAGCGCAATATTGGCTGACGAGAATGACGCGCCATAGCCGCTCATCAGCGCCACCACGCCGAAATTGCCGATGCCGGCGTTGGACAGGCTCAGCAGCATGAAGAAGATCGTCAGCACGATGATCGCGGGCGTGATGACGCTTTGCCGCGGCGCCCGCATTCCATCGACCTTGCGATCGGCGGCGCTGGCATCGGGAATGCCGACCACGACGAGCAGCAGTGCCACCAGCGGTCCCACAGCGCCGGCCACGATCAGGGCGCCATGGCCTCCGGTCGTGGCAACCAGCGCGGCCACGATGGCGGGCGCGACCGCGCCGCCGAGGAAGCCGGCAAAGGTATGAATCGAAAACGCGCGGCCCATCCGCGCCTCATCCATACGGGCCGAGAGGATCGCATAATCGGCCGGATGATAGACGCTGTTGGCGAGCCCCAGCAGCACGGCGCTGGCGATCAGCCAGGGGTAACTGAGATGCAGGCCCAGCATGATCAGCGCCACGCCGCCGAGCGTGAGGCCCATCAGCAGGACTTTGCGGGCGCCGACATGATCGGCCAGATAGCCCATCGGCGCTTGCGTCAGGCCGGAGATGACGGCAAAGACCGTCAGCGCAAAGCCAAGCTCGATGTAGCC
>Ga0105239_10004475_pt1 | contig 16692 bp, 10 predicted proteins | sample KBSC44metaG_FD_92761 | JGI IMG/M metagenome (GOLD analysis project Ga0105239, IMG submission 92761) | Corn rhizosphere microbial communities from Kellogg Biological Station, Michigan, USA - KBS C4-4 metaG | ecosystem: Host-associated > Plants > Roots > Rhizosphere > Soil | place: Michigan, USA...
GCACCCGTTCAACCCGCCGCACATCATGCCGCTGCTGGAGCTCGTGCCCTCGCCCGCGACGGCGCCCGCGGAGGTGGCCTTCGCGACCGCGTACTTCGTCGCGCTGCGCAGCGGGCACCGCCCCATCACGATCCACAAGGAGACGAAAGGGTTCGTGGCCAACCGCCTGAGCTTCATCCTGTTCCGCGAGGCGTGCCACCTGGTCGCGCAGGGCGTCGTCTCGGCCGCCGAGCTCGACGAGATCATGCGCGCGAGCCTCGGCCCCCGCTGGGCCGTCAAGGGCGTCTTTGAGATGTATGGCTTTGGTGGCGGCGCGAAGGGTATCAAGGGGTTTTTGGACGCCATTGGCCAGAGTATCGCCGAGGTTTGGGATGATGCGGGCGTCTTGCGCTTTGGCGGTGAGCCGGGTGAGGCCCAGGGTTGGATCGAGACGGTCGTCGCCCAGACGGATCAGGCGTATGGCTTGCCTACTGCGCGGGGCATTCGCGCCAGGGACGCTGGGCTCAGGGCCGTGGTTGAGTGCCAGATGGAGATGGATGCTGAAGGGAAGGGAGAGCGGGAGGGAGGAGGAGGAGGTGGTGGTGGTGGTGAGCACTAGTTGAGAAGGAGGTGCGGCTACTATACATCATTTATGTATCAATGTTTTTGCAGCCTTCTCCTGTTCATGGGTTTGGGCGGGGTGCATATGTGTCTACATACAAGAAGAGTCTCGTGTTTGCCCCATAGAAACATTGATTCTATTCCAGAAGAGGGATCTAATCCAGAGCTAGCTAAATAGGTTAGGCACCTATACCATACCCAGGTGCTTTGGATGATAAAGCTCTCAGTACCACACTCTTGAATACTAAGTAGCATTCCTCACCGCGCTTGTTTCTTCGTCAGACCGTATTATTTCTTAGCCTGGTTACAGTATTGTTCAAGTACACGATGCACGGATCCGTCTACCATCCTTCCACGTTGCTACTTAACTTCCTTTCGGACAAAGAAGCTTGACTCTCTCATCTTCTCCGCCCAGCCAACTCAAAATTAGTGCGAGATGAACACATTACCACCACGATCCACACTGACAACACAGCCATACGGTTTCCTCAACACAATCACATCTGTAATAGCGTCGAGATGTGTGCGTATGGCGTGCTGTTGAGTGGCACTGATAATGGTATTTCTCAACGGCCTCGACACTGGGTTCGTCTGCGCGGCACGGGAGCCTTGCTTTGTACTGGCACTGCCAACCCCAGAAGGAGTTGTTGGTAGTGGCGTACTTCGTCCGGATTGGGCAGGGTTGGGACTGGCTTGCCCTGAGTGATCTCGACGGGAGGATTTCTTCGGTGTTCCTCTTGCACTGCCACTGCCGGTCAAGGTTGATGATTCTTCGGGAAACTTCTCCTCTACCAGTGCAATTTGAGCTCCAGCGTTGAGGGACAACGGATGAGTGACTTCATAGGTGGGCTTCCTGGTTTTGCCATCGTCAGTGTACATCATAGGTCCGGATACGATGAAGCTATTTTCTGGACGTGCAATATCCCAATACCGGACAGCACGGTCGGCGCCGCCAGTGAACAAGAAGGCCGCTTTTTTAGGGTTTTCGGGCTGTGCCGAGTTTTGGAGGTAGTCATGTAGGATGTACATGCCAGGAATTGGAGGTGATTCGGATAATGCGAGTGACGGTGAAGCTGATATGGTCTTGTCGGGTGATTTACTGGATACGGCTGTCGAAGTTGAGTGTGGGGACTCACTGAGTTTCGAATCTTCGTCAATATCTCGAGATAACCGAGCGAGTATCTTCTCACCAGCTTCGTCGTCTGGAGAGTAAGTCTCGTAAGGACGAGGAATAGTATGGCTGACAACGACAAATGTGCTCGTTCGCAATACTTCACGACACACTAGTTTCTCGATATCCCAGACAGTAATTTCACCACCTGCACTCACCATTACCCATCGTCCGTGGCCTTTCGTCGGATGAATTAGAATGCGATCAATCCGGCTGCTCGTTTGGATTCCAATGCTGCGAAGTCGGAGTTTGAATCTCAAGTCCCATAGATCGAGTACGCCATGACTAGTACCTAACAATAGCCAGTGATGCTTCTTATCAACACAGAATGTAGTTGGGGTTCCATGTGAGACTGGGTTGACCATACTATGGATGATTTCCATGTTTTTCAGGTCAATCGCAAGAATGCGGCATCTGCTCGTTGCTGCGAGCAGGATTGATTGTGAGGTCGCAGTTCGGTAGTGATGAAGCCAAACTGCATATTCTGATTCTAGGTGAAAGTCTTGAGGTGTCAAGGCTTCCCCAACAAATCTGTTGAAAGGTATTTGGTAATCGCGTACGAGTGAAGGTTTACCATATCTCGAACTTCCGCCACCTTCGACACTCTTGTAATCAATTCTCACAGCATGAATGCTTCCGTCATCCGCGCCGCTGATGAATGTGTGAGTTCCGTCAACGAAGCATAAGCTTTTGACCTTTGCGCCATCTGCGTGCTTATGCGTATGCCTTGACCGAGGAGTCACGTTCTTTTCTAACCTAATGGTGTCCCAGACTTTGCAAGTACCATCGTCGGATGCAGTGACGAAGAAAGCATGGTCAGGAGCAGCACAGACCCGGTTGATCGAAGCAGTGTGTTCTCGGAAAATGGTCATCAATTGCCGTGTAGGTCGCCATGGTTCGGTCGAAAATTGAAGCTCTTGCTGGGCCGCTTTGCTATTATTCTGCTGGATGATCTCTGTCGCCCTCTTAATTGGCGTTCGAGTATCTGCAGAAGGACGTGGCTGACCAAAATCAAGTAAGTCGACGGGAAAGTTCTCCATAAAATGATTGTCCAGTAATTTCAAAACGTTGACATCATTCCCTGTGTAAGAATGATTCAACTCAAACATTGGTGTCCTTCTTCCTGGACTAGGTGATGCTGAACCTGATTTGTCTGCCATGTTTGCTGTTACGGTCAATGTTGACGGGCCTGCTGTGGGTTTGCGATGAATGGGTCCGTCAACTTTTCCAAAGACATTTTCGGAAGTCGTCGATATTTCAGCATCCGCTTTTGCTGAATTTGCACGCCCAAGCAAATTAATGCCGCTGTTTCGATGCCTAAGTCCAAGTGTAGGATTGCGACGGAATGAGAGGCTAGCGCTGTTGGGTGAGCTCCCGTCGACAGAAAGACTAGGTCGTGAAGATTGCCCACCAGATGCATGTTCAGTATTAATAGTGGGAGTGTTGTCTGGTTTGCGGGAGGTGGCTGCATGAGAACGAATGTCAATAGCTTTCGAGGACACTGGTGGTGTCGCTGTATCGCTTGCGGTAGACACCCCCGAAGGAGATGTCCTCCTCGAAGGTCGCTCATCTATATTGGACGATGCATCAAGCAGAGCATCTGCAAGACTATGTCGCTCATCTTGTCTCGATCTCTGTTTGGGCTTTCTAGGTCGACTGCTCGTCTCCCGAATGGTGTCCCTCTGGTCGAAGAAAATATTTTGTGGCGTGACATCGATTTGATTGAGGGAAATGATATTATTCAGCCTGCGATATTTCTCCTCGAGGTCTTCGTTATTTTTGTGTTTGGATACTTTGAGAAGATACTCGCGTAGTGCAAGAAGCTTTATTTCATCTTCTGCCCCCAGCCCGAGATTTCTAAGGCTCTGCAGGGAGGACTGGTCGTCCTTGTCCTTTTGTGACGCCTTTACTCGTGTTGAAAGTCGGTTTGTGAGAGCCGTAGGATTCTGGGGATGACTTGGATCTGATAAAGTGAAAGCACCATCGTGACTTGCAGCGGTCCAGAAAAGGCTGTTACTCCTTCTGGCTGCCCAGTTCAGGGCTGCATCAAACACGGTTTTGGTCAGAGGTCTTTTCAAATTATCCAAAATCCGGTCTTCAGTCAATTCTGTGATTCTTGTCTTCATAAAAGGATCGATGATAGGCAGAATGAGGCAGTTTTGATCCGCGTTTGAAATGTATTTGCAGGATAAGACGATAAACTGCGCAGCGCTTTCACGGACCCATGAGCTAGGATGGACCAAGAACCGTGCGGCCATACCGATCAATTCCCACGTTACTGACTTTTGAAAGAGACCTAGGTCAGCCATACGTGCAAGTGACCGCCACACCTTCTCAACAACAAATGCTTCCGGGTCAGTCAATGATCCAACCATCACAGGAAGGATGAATTGCTCCAGGCTTGAGGTGCCGACATATGTTGCTATGCCGACCAGAGCTTCAAAGAATGAGCATCTCAGAATCCAATCTTTGTCGTTCAAGTAAGTATTCAAGTGAGTGAGAATCACATCACTTGATTTGGAGCTGCCGAAGAAAATACATAATCGTGACACGGAACCTAGCAATGCTCTTCTGACAGAAGGCTCAGGATCAGTGATGAGAGCAACGGTTGCCTCTTCAAAGTGTGGGACCAATTCGGCTCGAGCCACGTCGTAAAGTCCATGATATGATGTTTCTGGAGCCCATTCTTCAGCTCGTAGGGCAGGTAGTCGACCATCGGCACGTATTGCATGGATCATGTCGAGAATTCGAGATGATGATAATGCTAAAGATGCTAGACAAGACGCGTAAGCTGATCGAACCAGGACGCTGGGTGTATTATTCGGTGTTACAACAAATTGTCGTAGTTTTGGAAATACGTATTCCGGGAAGACGTAAGCATTGATGGGGGTGATCGTTTGGACCATTTCAAATATTGCTGTAAGCGCATATATTGCTGCAGTCTTGACCACATCTGAAGGGTCTGAGAGAAGTCCTACGATGTAAGGGAGTATTCGGTCAAGCTTTGCTTCATCTGCAAGCCGTTCTGCAAATGCAACCAGCAAATCGCATGCTTTTAGCCTCGCGGAGGCCTTTGCTGTACTTCTAAGGCTCGAGACGACCAGGGTGAGAAAAAGCAAACTTCCATCGTACAAAGCTGGATTTGCATCAGGAGATTTAATCCGATTGCTGGATCGTAAGGCTAGAGGAGATTTCGAAGTCGATTGACTTGAGCTGGGACCGTAGCCAAGAAAGAAGGAGATCTTGTCGAAGTCATAATATACTCGATCGATCTTCTCATCAGACTCAATCAAGCGCGAAGTGTCCAACCCAACGATCTTGGAAGCCGTTGCTGGCCTGGTAAGATCAAACATGTACTGGTGCAAAAAGCTGTAGAAGTACTCGGGGAAGATCTTGGACCTGTAAAAGGACAAATGTTGTTCTGCACTGTAGCGCTTCTCCGGGTCCAATTCAATCATATTCAGTATCATGGCTCGAATTTCGGGATCTTCGATTTTGTTAAGCTGTGTATGCTCCGGGCTGTAGTCTCCAGATCGATACTTGAATATTTGGCTGAGTGAGAAGATAGGACCCTCGAGAAAGATCTCAGCAATGGTACATCCAACGCTGAATATGTCCATTGCCCAGTTCAGCTCGGACTGCAAATCTCCCATAGTAGTGGTGGTGAAACGCTCTGGGGCGATGTAGCAAGTCCTCCGGGCAGAAGTGTCAAAGTAGAAGGAGAAATCTGCTGGGTTGTCCTCTGGTAGATTTGTTGGTTTGAAAGCGGAAGAGAAATCTGTTAGGTACAGCCAATTCCACGAGGTGACAAGAAGATTCTCGGTCTTTATATCTCCGTGATGGATATTTCGTGCATGGCAGTCACGCACAGCACAGAGCAGCTGGAATGCCAACCATTTCTTTTCAATGTCCTCGAGAAATGGTCTCGTACTCATTCGATCATAGACTGAGCTGAACATGTACTGGCGAACAAGAAAGCCGGCACTACCGACCTCGACGAGTTTCTGATATGCTAGTGCATTCGGAATATCTGCAATGATGCTTCGTTCTTCGGTTATCTGACGAACGTATTCGCGTACTTCAAAGGAGGCGTATGGTTTCATGACGGCCTTGACAAAGACGAAACCATCCTGACTTCTTGCCCTGATGCTTTTCATGAACCGAGCTGAAGCTAGGGTCTTCTCATGAACAAGATCGGCAAGCTCTGGAACATCAATGCTGGCAGACGCTGCCGACAGCGTTGTCATGGAATAGCCTTGACCCATGGTGGAGACAGCAGCTTCTTCTCACAAATAATGATTGTTACCTAGAGGGATCTTAAGGGTTGGGCGACAGGAACCGAGATTGGGCTCTCTTAACCCCATAGTTTTTCTCAATTACCGATGAGAAAGAAGCGAGAGGGGTTTCATGGTTCTGTTCGCTCACAATATAATGGTATGGAATATCAGATGGGGAAGGGTTGATATGTGTGACCCGACACGGAAGGCGCGCCCGCGCCGCGCTATGTCAGCGTTTGAGTCTGTGGAAGATAAATGAAACAATGGCGGCTGTAAGACGATCGGTGGTGTTTACAAGTGGCAAACTCAAGGCTAGCGAGTAGTTACTGGGTGGACCAAGAGATGCAATCTGTAATGGGATCGTTTAGACTGAGATCTATCATCTGATTCATCTCATGGATGGCATGGGTTAGGATTAATTAACTTGGGGGATTGCGGTTTGGCATCAGTGGTCAACAGGCTGCAATTTGGGGTTCATATGACTGTCATTTGAGTCATCTGAGTCATGTGACCCGAATTAGAGGTAATATGTTAATCCGGTGCCGACATCTGCATTCCATCCCTCATCTGTCACGTGTGCACTTTCACCCACGGGCAATGGGAGGGCGAAATGCCCCGTTCCATTCCACATCCCCACTGTAAATTCATTCTAGAGCAGCACCAGGCATTCCGAGGCCTGTGCTGGCTCCTCTGCTTGACCCCTGTACCCCCTGATACCCCTGCTCATTTCTGCAACGTGGACCGTCTTCGATTGTCGTCATATCACACACCAGCATTCACTACTGCTGCTGTTAGGTAGTCTTTCCTTTTGAGAATGCCCAACACCACCATTCGCGTCCGTTTGAAATACAGTCAGATCACTCAGATCACTCAGATCACTCCCTCTGTCCACCCTCTTTACCAGACCTCCCGTGACACATCATCAACAGACGTATATTATTCACCGCCCGATCCTCCACCAAACGACGAGAAGAGACCAGGCATCAGGGTTGGCTTTCGTGACGAATGACGTTTGGCTCAGAACTATCCTTTACCCACAAACACTCGAACGAGTTCCTGGTGCAAATATGCGGGTGGTGATTGCGGTAGCAGCACAAGACATTCACAGTGATAATGTCGGACAATGGCAGCAATCAGTCGAGGCGCTCCTCATCTCAAACCTCCAACGCTTCCAATGAGATTAAAAAACCGAAGACTCTTCGTGGAGTCCCCAAACGACATGGTTCCAAAACATCCACCAAATCAAACGAACTCGAAGATCCTGCCTTGACATCCTTCCCTTCCTTTACACCCGAAGCCGACATCAAGCCATCGAGAAGTGGGCAAGAGGTGGCAGCCAAACCAACTAGAACAATCTCCCAGAAAGCTAGAGACAGAAAGTTGACTCTTGCCGGCTTGACCAGTGCATCACCTTCATTCAACAAACAAAATGCCCTGTTCGATGACTCCCCACGGTCTTCCTTGGATATTCCGGGATCCCTGCATCTCGGGAGCGACGAGCACATTGAGCGACTCATAGCTAGAACGGGTGCTGTTAAATTGGTACGCCAATATGCTGCTGATCTCGCCCAGCGAGATGCAGAGATATCAGCCCTGCGGGTGCGAGCAGACAATCGAGAACGAGAATTGAAGAAACTACTACGAGAAGTGAATGTATCAACCTCAGATGTCGAGAAACGTCTTCTTCGACTTGAACAAGGTACAGGAGCCTCAGAAGCCTCGAGTTTTCTGAAATCAGGGCAAGGTGCAGACCGTGTAGTCTCGGCTACATCACTTGATGGCATGATGAGTGAAGCGATGGCAGATGGTCTTGTCACCGACAGCCCCGTTGAAGGATTCCCCATTTTCGACACAGGCCCTGGATTGCCGAGCTCAAAGTCTGAAACACAGAGTAATCGGAGCAGGACAGGATCACAAGAGACCAGCCAGTTGAAAGGCAGCGGAACACCAAGCCGAGCGAACAGTATTCTTAGTGAGAGCAGTCAAGACATGGACGCTACTATCCGGCCTCGTGGTTCAGCTTCAACTTCAAGCAAACCGTCAGCACTCCAGAACATATTCCAAGCCCCTTCACAGTCGTCATCGAGCTACTTCATCGGTGGGAAGCCAGGTAGAAAGCCGAAGCTGGGTGACGAGGCTAGTGTCCGGTCCAACCAGTCTGGCAGGTCCTTCGCTTCTTGGACTCAGATCTTCAGTGGGAGATCTCAAAATACTAGATCTCGAGCATCCTCACTAGGACAAGATGCTATACCTGCAGCAGCAGCAGCAGCAGAGGTTGAGCCAGCACCAAGCGGGCCGAGCGGCCTATCCAAAATTCGAACAAATCCATCCCTAGCTGCCAACAAGTCTACGCAATCGCTTCCGGCTACCGCAAACCAAAAGGGGCGACCTGGACCCAAGCGAACCACAACAGCGAGTAGACTTTCTGCTAGCCCAAACCATGCCAGAAAGGAATCAAATGCGAGCAGCCTTCCACCGACCGTTGAATTGGATTCGATGATTGAAAGCTCAGAGTTGCCACCAACCATGACCAATAATACTGGCGACAACTATGGACTCCTAACCGATCGATTTGGTTTCATCTACGATCAGAAACGAAAACGTCAGACCTTGCAAATGAGGCAGAACAAAATAAATAAACCGAGTGGAGCAGAGACCATTGCAAGCTTCCGCACTGGCGAAAGCCCACAAGCAGAGGGGGTGTTGATGGAAAGACCACTGACTCCTGCATCCATCGACGAAGATGTTCCTAAGAAATCGTGGCAAGATTATCTTAAAGTGTCTTCAACTTTAACCCCAGGACGTCCAAAAGAACTCTTGTCACACACTCCATCTGCTGGAGCTGTTGTGACAGTTAATACTTTCGATGCAGAAGGCACAATCACACCTCCCCGCCATCGAGAAACTACCGTTTCCATATCTGCCTCGAAAGCCCTACCGTCACTAAGTGGAGTTACAGAGCCACGGTCATCTACTGTGAATGCTACTTCGGGTGACTTCTCACCTGATTCAGACAATGACAACCCAAGTGACTCCGGGCCGGCAAGGCTGTTGCTTGAACAATTGACGGAACTACATAATTCTCTTCAGGCAGAGCGAGATGCCCGATGGAATGACTTTTTACGTCGTGTAAGAGCCGAGAGGGCAAACAACGCTGATCGAACCACTAATAATACACCGGAAGCTGAAATAATCAATGGTGAGCTCATTGGGATCGCAACTTTGGGGCGATCTACGAAGACAAAGAACAAGTATCTACATTTCAAATCATTAGTTTTGGCAGGAATCCCAGTATCGCTTCGACCCAAGATCTGGGCCGAGTGTTCAGGCGCAACAGGGCTACGCAATCCCGGATATTACGAAGATCTTGTGGCGCGCTCGAAGGACGGATCGGATATCGATCCAGACATTGCAAACCAGATCAAAGCAGATGTTCGTCGCACTCTGACTGACAATATTTTCTTCCGCCAAGGACCCGGTGTTAGGAGACTTGAGGAATTACTGCGAGCTTACTCAGTGCATAATCCTCGTATTGGGTATTGTCAAGGTAAGGACCTTCTCAACTGAGGAGCGCTCTGCGCATTGCTGACTGGTTTCCCTCATAGGAATGAATCTCATTACCGCCTCACTAATTCTTATTTGTGCAACGGCAGAAGACTGTTTTTGGCTTCTGGTGGCCATCATTGATGTCATTCTTCCAAGCCAGTACTTCAGTTCGACGTTGCTCGTCGCAAGGGCTGATCAAGTTGTTCTTCGGCAATATGTTTCTGAAGTGTTACCAAGATTAAGTGCTAAACTTGACGAGCTCGGTGTTGAATTGGAAGCCTGCACCTTTCACTGGTTTCTATCATTGTATGCCGGTGTTTTGACTGGTGGTGAAGCCCTCTATCGTGTCTGGGATGTTATGTGAGTTGTATCTTCTGATTTCGTTGCATTGAGTGTGCGAGCTAATCATAATCCTCATAGTCTTTGCCTCAACAGCTCTGATGCGACCCCATTCACCTCCAATCCGTCACGAAACCTCGCCGTCGATATATCTGCCCTCAATATCGGCAGTGCACCGGCCACGCCAGTGACTCCCAATATGCCAGACATGCAGCACGAGGAAGATGAGCATGATGGGACTAGCTCGCCTTTCCTATTCCAACTAGCCCTAGCCCTTCTGAAGCTCAACGAGAATGCCATACTAGCACTCACTTCGGCAGCCCAGGTGTACACCTACATCAATCATAACATGACCAATCATGCCATTAGTATTGATCAACTCGTTCAAGCGAGTGAAGCATTACGAACAAGCGTAAAGAGAAGTGAGGTGCTCGAGAAACGTAGAGCGGCGATCAAAGAACTTGGTGTTTAGGCGAAGGAAATATCAACTTGAAAATTACTTTTTGGCAGAACTCGCACCTCTTTGGTGGAGAATCTGCTCTTGGTGTGCTGATAGGATAAAGAGCGGTACGAGACGGATTACAGCAGTGATGAGGGCTTTGGAACCTGAAGATCTCACAATCACATCACCGCAAGCTCACGGGAAGAGTTAACACCATCCAAATCACGCAAACCACGAAAAACTTGAGAAAAGAGGAATGATTGCCACCTGTCAGGGGTGATCCACCGAATTATGACCAGGCGAAGAGAACCGACGAAACAAGCCAGGCGAGGAAGAGGGTGAAATGGACAATGAGAATTTGGGCACTCGCGTCCTTTCGCTGGATCGGATGGGATAGGAAAGCGCGAAAAGACCCCTCGCCGGCGGTCAACCGGATGATGCGTCGACGTCTTCCGTCGACTCAACTCCCAACTGTCCTGCTTGAGGTGGCACGGCACGGCACTGCATGGCGTCAAGTTGAAGTTTAGCGTTTCATTGCTTTTTCAAGGGGTGTTTTTCGTTATCAGTTTGCTTTTGTTATTCTTGCGCGTTCAAGAATCAACACCACGACGGCTTCCTTCCACTACTAGAACAGGGTGTGTCGAATACTCACTTCACTACCTGCCCTTCCTTTCCACAATGATGGCACTGGGAAGACATACCCCATATGCACAAACGCACATTTTTCTTATGGCCCTATCTACATACATACATCTATAGCTGCTAGCTAGCCTCCTACCCTGCCGCGTTTAGTCTAGTTTTATGATACCCACCCAGCCAACATGGAACATGAAAAGTTGACAATGAAAAAGTCCAAAAATGAGATTGAAATCTTGAAATGTTAAATTGGATGTTGAACTTGTTGTCCCTCTCAGCGAAATGATCCATCTCAAGCCACGAGCCCATGAAATGCAGCGCTATCAGTCAGCAATACATACATGAGGAAGATAGAAGCTCAGTTCAGCTTCGCGGTGCGTATTGTGAGCTCGCTGCCTACTTAGAAGGGAAACTGAAACTCAGAGTAATATGAGGCAATCGGCCAGCCAGCAATACCAAGAGATATCGCCATGGCGGGCGGCAAAAACGCAGAGCGCGGCCCTGGGGACTTGTCTGGAGCCCGATCAATATCGGCTGAAGATACTCTGAAGCTTGACCTTGTAGAGACTGACATCCATGCAGGCACTCTTTCCTACCTCTCCCCACCACTTCTACCGACGTCTCCATTCGAACCATGCCCCTACAAGTACATCTGTGCCGCTGTCAATGCCATGCTGATGCTTGCATAAAGTCACCATTGGCATACTTGCCCTCCGTCACGTCACAAACGATCCCGTCGAAAGCACCTAGGTGTACTTTCGGTAGGGGAAATGGGGATTAGTCGGACAATGCTGGGAAAGATATCGTCTCCGTCGCCCGCCGAACCGTCATCATCTGGTTGGAGTCGTTGGACCACGCCAACTGAGTCTTGATGAGTAACGTCTCGGGCTTTAATATCATGTGTTAATTCAGTTTCTGTTCCTACAACACTGTTCGCCCTGAGGGATAACTTACCTTCGAAAGTCAAAGTCTCCTTACTCCGTATCCTCCTGACTAATCTGGCAATCCTTGATGCAGCCGGCGCCCAGACGCTAGGCCAGTGGCTGACTTGCCTAGATATCTTAATATAAGTCTAACGAGAATCTCGGAGCGTCCTAGCAATGCTTATGTCCTCCACAGGCGCGTGCACGCAACATTGTGGTTGTCCTCGTTTCTCCGACATGGTATATCTATGCGATTTTGGGATGCTGCTGCCTTTACACATATAATATGTTGATGAACTCTGAAGTGGATCCCCAGATGTTGACTCCTGCATTCATGTCACCTCCCAAAGCCACTCCTCTGGCCCAATCTGTTCGCCTACATTCGGAGCTACGACCGAGAAAGTCTCGAACCAAAACGGGATGTTTAACATGTCGCGGTCGCCATAAGAAGTGCGATGAACAAAGATTAGGATCAAGTCTCCAGCCAACATGTGCTTCTTGTCGCAAGAGCGGCCTTGTCTGTCTTTGGCCCCCACAGCCTGCCCGAGAAGTGTCCCGAACGGATTTGTCTGCTAATGAACCGCCGTTGCCGGCAGTAAATACCACAGCGTCATCTCTCACCTCTTGCCGTGGAGTCTCGCCTGGAGAAGGCTGCACGTCTAATCCCCGGCTTGATCCTGTGCTGAATCCACCGTCGTGGCCTACTTTGAGAGGAGGTGTCCTCCAGAGCCCGGGTGCTCGTCTACTTCTGGAACATTACACTTTGAGAACTGCCAACGTTCTTGCCGGCAGGAGGACGGCGGAGAACCCCTTTCTGACCTGCGTTCTCCCACGAGCGCTCGCTGACGAGCTGATTCTCTGCTGTATTCTGGGATTGAGCGCCACACATCGAGCTCATAATGCCGGAAACCAAAGCGCGGACCATCTGTACAGCAAGTACTACGTGATGACTGTGCGGATGCTTCAGGTTGAGCTGGACGCAAATATGAACGGCAAGCGTTCAAATACGCTTCACCTTTTGCTTGCTGTCCTTCTACTGGCCACCACGGAGGTAAGTGATTCGAATTATCCTCGTTTTGAGAGAGAGATCCTCGACTCATCAGGCCAAAGGGCGTAGATGGAAACACAGACGGGGCAGTCTATCATCACCTACGCGTCAGCCGGCCCATCATCTCGACTGTTCTGGCTTCGGCGACCTACCAACTAGACCAAGAGCTGAGGTCTTTCCTGATCGACTTGTATGCCTATCTTGTTCTGGTTTCCAACATCACCTTCACGGGCGATGGTGCATCGCATGGCTTGCTCGATGATCCCTTACTTTCGTCGCTGGAACCGCATCGTTCAGATGGCACTTACGGTAGTATGATGGGTTGTGCTCACGGCTTGTTTGAACTCATCCCGAGTATTTGCCGGTTCGCCTCTACAAGGATGCAGGAAATTCCATACGATGTGGTATCTACCGAAAGCCTCGCACAATACTCTCAGCTCGAACAGAAGATCCGCACGTGGACTGTTCCTGGCGATCTTACCTGCGAAGGGTATTGGTTTGAGCAGCTATCAGCGGCTGCGCACATCTACCAACATGCGCTTCTCCTCTTCTTGCACACCGCGTTCCTCTGCTCGTCCACCGTAGATGATCGGGCCGTCTCCTGGCTCCAGCCCGAAATCGACACTATCTTTTTATTGGCACAGCAGCTACTCACCGCCGAAGACCCATCTCCTTTGGCGAATACCTTGCTTTGGCCGACCATTATTATGGGCTCGTGTCTCCGTCGTCCAGAACAACAACGCTTGTTGTGCACCACACTCATGAACCACAATCTTGCCATCACGGACAAAGCAGCGCTGCTCCTCGATCGTCTCTGGACTGAAGGCACCGAGAATGGCAATCCGTTATTTGGACCTATAGGCTTGAAGTTTGTTATGGACAAGTACCGAATCCATATATGTATGGCTTAGTCTCGACGCTATTCGGAGAGCCTAGGGCTAAAAATCAACTTTGCGACGTTACAGAGCTGACTGCTGCGGTCAAAACCTCTTCAGCAGCACGTTGACCAGATTGAACAGCGCCTTCCATGTATCCGCTCCAGGCAGTCGCCGTCTCTGTTCCCGCCCAGTGCACACGGTCCACTGGTTTCCGCAACCATTCGCCCAATGTCGTCCACATACCGGGCGCCATCCCAGTAACTGGACATCCAGTTGACCACTCTTCATTTATCATGCTGTGGAATGATACCTTCACCGGCTTGGCAGCCTTGTCCCCGTAGCAAGCCTTCAGCTGACTCAAGATTTTCTCTGTCTTTTTCTTCTCAGACATATTTGCAAAGCGATATGCATCGGGACCTACTACAAATGCCATCAGTGTACCCCTACTACGGTCCTCTGGCGAGGCATCAACGACCCATTTTGAAATTCCGTCCGGACTGACGCATTCACCCCGTAAGGAATCGGCATGCCAAAATGGCTCGTCGTATCGCGCAAAGACCTTCCAAGTCGCGCCCATAGGCATATGTTGCAACAACTGTGTCTTCTGAGCCGGCAAAGGCGGCACGAATCGCATTTTGAGAACCAACGGCGGTGGAATAGCTAGAATGATGTGACGAGCGGTGTAGCTCGTTGTCTCCGTGTGTACGATAACATGGTCAAGCGAGCTCTGGTCGACCATCGTCACTGGCTCCTTTTGACGTACCGCGTCACCCAATAGGGCATGAATTTTGTTGGCTATGGCTTGACCGCCTCCCCGAATCAATTGCTGCTGAGCCCCTTGGTCGACCGAGCTGAGAACAGTAAGGCTCCCTCCCGCCTTGGTGTACCAAAGGCCATGCAAGAGACTGACTTGGGAAGCCGCCGCTCCAAATATCGATTCGATGGCCACTCTGAAGAGGCGCTTGCCTGTAGATGTCCAGAACTGATGCCTCATCCATTCCTCTATTGTTGTATTGTCGAGTTTCTCCGCTTCGGGTGTCTCCCATGGCTGTTTCAAGTCGACTTTGTTTGCTAGTGACTCGAATTTACGCATAGCGAGACCAATGTCAATCAATGCCCATAGTGCCACGGGGGGGATCAGCCCTGTATATCTTCGAGCAGAGCCGCCCTGGTAGAATATCGTCTTTCCTTTGGTTGGTGTATTAAAGGTGCGAACATCGAATTCCTTGGCTAATGCATGCATCCTTGGTTGTTGGGCTCCTAGGAACGAACCGCCGTAGTCTTCGTAGGTACCATCAGGGAAGTGCTTGGTATATACTCGACCACCTATACGAGCGCGAGCTTCGAGCACGAGCACGTCTTTCCCGGCTTCTTTGAGTTTTTTTGCTGCAGATAGGCCGGCATAGCCGGCACCGACCACAATGCAATCATATGTGGCCATGTTTGTAAAGAGACAAGATCCCAAAGTGAAGTTATTCGGGCTGCTTGAGAGCAACTGTGCCCGTACAAAACAGTGGAAATGAGGAGAAGGGCGACGGAGATACAGTGGAATGCATTCATCCCGACTCCCAGTCCATATCGTAATGGCATCATGGCTTTTTATACGACTGAAACAACGTCAACTCTAGCATTTCTGGTACAGAGAAGGCATTCCCAACTTCTCGGGTTCTTATTGGTCGCGGCAACACCAGTCTGGGCCGAGCGAGACTAACATTAACAACTCCTTTTCAATCTCGAAAATAGGCCAGGCAATGAACCAGTGTTTAGTACGAAAGTGTAGCGGGATAAGCACGGATGAACTGCAGCGACCCCGCGTAGATCGCGCGTAGATCAACGACCAGCCCCGGCTAGATCAACACCACTGGCTAATTAGACAAGAAACAGGAGTGCTGCTTATCTTCTAGGCGCAAAAAGCTTAGCCTTGAACGATCCAGCCTCGGCTCGCTTAAATACAACCTACTTAGACATCTGAGATGGATACATGTCTGCGACAAGACCTCTCGCGTAACTTGAGACTGTGGCAGCAGATTAGCTGGCCTACCTTCCATCCTATGGCAAGAGATTGCCGGCATTGGGTTGCACTGAAGATCAGCGAGGGTCCATATGAGACGTGTTCCATCGGTTATGCTTTCAAAGAATGACCACTATGACAACATGGGTGGCTTTTCGGAATTTACGGCTGTGGCCTACATGACCTGCTTTTCTTCCCCTGCCCTTACATATCTAGGGACAATTCCTCCTGATGTTTTCTATAAGGGCGTTGGATTTATCATTCTCGTGCGCGCAAATCGTGAAGATTCTGCTGTCCACCATACAGGATGGCTTCCTCAACGACTCCTTCATCTGCGATTTCCATCCCAATCGAGCCGTATTCGAACCCCCCCGGACTGCCCTATAGTTTTTGGGAGCGGAAATCATCGATCGGAATCGCCTGCGCGGTTCTCTTTTTCGACACATGCGTCCTGCCCGTGGGCCTCTTTTACGGGTTATGGTTCGGAACCTCGTTGAGCGCTGCCAGTGGTATGATGTCTGGGAATTTGGGCCATAGCGACCGTCGAATTGGTCACTCTGCCATTGATTAGCGGCTAACCCACCTCATAGTCTTTACCATCATCACCGGGGTGGCTGGCGTCATCGAACTCTTCCACTATTTCTGGCGATTATACGCACTTCTCACGAGAGATCCTTTTCGAAGGCCCATCGGTAGTAGGAGGGGCTGGGTAAATTCTGGCACCTGACAATTTCTATGCCCGTCTCATACCAGCTGACGACAGCTCGATTCTTTCCAAATCATATACACCTTGGTGGTCCTGATCGCCATAGCGGAGCTGA
>Ga0105239_10004477_pt1 | contig 16687 bp, 18 predicted proteins | sample KBSC44metaG_FD_92761 | JGI IMG/M metagenome (GOLD analysis project Ga0105239, IMG submission 92761) | Corn rhizosphere microbial communities from Kellogg Biological Station, Michigan, USA - KBS C4-4 metaG | ecosystem: Host-associated > Plants > Roots > Rhizosphere > Soil | place: Michigan, USA...
AGGGAGAGCGTGTCGCGGCCGCCCGCACACTGAAGATGGATGGCGCGCCGGCAGCGGCCGTGCAGATCGCCGATCAGCGCGGCCTCGACAGGGAAGAGGTTCGACCCTCCGCCGCGGATCAGCGCGACCGACTCGTCGAACCAGCCTTCGTACCGTTCGGCAGCCTCGTCCCATGCCGCGCGGTTGGCGAGATGCATACCCCGTGGGTCAGCCGCTTCGTCGGGCGTGGCCGGTCGGACGTGTGACTCGCGTTCGCGCTCGGGCTTCATCCGGTCGAGTCTAGGTGGCCGCCGATAGTTGACGACGCAACCATCTTGGCGTTACTGTGGACGAAGCACGAAGGAGTTTCGATCACATGCCCGCCATCGTCCCCGATGACATCGCCATCCTCCCGCGGATCCCGACGCCGGATCCGGCTATCGCCCGAGAGCGCACCGTCCGATCGGTGACGACAGCCCCGCACGGGTTCGAAGGGGAGGGGTTCCCGGTCCGCCGGGCCTTCGCGGGCGTCGCGCTCGAGGACCTCGACCCGTTCATCCATCTCGACCAGATGGGTGAGGTCGAGTACGCCCCGGGCGAGGCAAAAGGCACGCCGTGGCACCCGCATCGCGGGTTCGAGACCGTGACATACATGATCGACGGGGTCTTCGAGCACAGCGACTCGAACGGCGGCGGCGGCGTCATCACCAACGGCGACACGCAATGGATGACGGCAGGGTCCGGGATCCTGCACATCGAGAAGCCGCCGGAGGCGCTGGTTCGGAGTGGCGGCCTGTTCCACGGCTTCCAGCTCTGGGTGAACCTGCCGGCGGCACAGAAGTGGGCGCCACCGCGCTACCAGGACATCCGCGCGAGCGAGGTGTCCCTCGTCTCGTCGCCGGACGGCGGCGCACTCGTTCGCGTGATCGCCGGTGACGTCGCAGGCCACGCGGGGCCAGGATCGACCTACAGCCCGATGACCCTCATCCACGCGACGCTCAGCCCTGGCGCGCAGCTCACAGTGCCCTGGCGGATCGACTACAACGCGCTCGTCTACGTGATGAATGGCGATGGAGCGATCGGCTCCGACGGCAAGGGCAGTCCCGTGGGCACGGGTCAGCTCGCGGTCCTCGGGGCCGGCGATGCGATCACGCTGTCTGCGGCCAGCCACCAGGAGAGCCGGAGCCCGACGATGGACGTCCTGGTCCTGGGTGGGCGTCCGATCCATGAGCCCGTGGCGTGGCTCGGCCCGTTCGTCATGAATACGCGCGAAGAAGTCATGCAGGCCGTGTCGGACTACCAGGCCGGTCGCCTCGGCAGCATCCCGGCGGTCCACAGCGCACCGACCCATCTGGTCGAGACGAGGACGTCACCGACCGACCGCTGACCGACCGGTCTTCACGGGCCGGTCAGCGGCTAGAGTGCGCTGGTGTCCGAACCAGCGACGGTCGACGCCCGCCCGGGTGCAGCCGCGAGCGCTGCCGTGCCGGTGGCCGTCGTCGTGGGGCTATTCGTCGCGTCGCTTGCGATGCGGCCACAGATCCTGGCGATCGGACCGCTGCTGCCGTTCATCCGCGAAGACCTGGGCCTGCCAGCCGGCGTAGCGGGTCTGCTCACGACCATCCCGGTCCTATGTATGGGTCTTTTCGCGCCCGTGGGGCCGAGACTGGCAGCAACATTCGGGGCTGGGCGCGCCTTCGTCCTGTGTCTGAGCACGATCGTCGGGTTCGGGCTCGTGCGCGCCTTCTCGCCCGGTGTCCCGCTGGTCCTGGCGACGACACTGGGGATCGGGATCGGGATCGGCTCCGCTGGAGCCATCCCGTCGATGATCGTCTCGCGGCGGTTGCCGACGCGCCCCGCGATGGGGACCGGGGCCTACGCGGGCGGGATCGTCGCCGGGTCGACTTTGGCGTCGGGTCTGGCGGTGCCGCTCGCAGCCGGCGAGGACTGGCGGCGCGCCCTCCTGATCATCTCGCTCGCGTCGATCGGCTCGATCGTGGCCTGGATCGTGCTCGTCGGGCTCGGCGGCCGGCTCGGTGCCCGGAACGCGCGGCGGTTGCCCTTGCGCGATGGGACGGCCTGGCTCCTCATCGTCGTCTTCGGACTCCAGTCGGTGCTGTTCTACGGCATCGTGTCGTGGCTGCCGAACGTCTTCGTCGAGCGCGGCTGGGACCCGGCTCAGGCGGGCGCATTGATCGCCCTGTTCAACGGCATCGGGCTGCTGACCACGATCGGCGTGCCACTGGTTGCCGACCGTATCGGCGGCTCGCGCAGGCGACAACTCATCGCTTCGGCGGCGACCTCCGTGGTCGGCCTGGCCGGTGTGGCCTCGGCCCCGGATCTCGCGTTCTTCTGGGTCACCATCCTCGGCCTGTCGCTCGGAGCCATCTTCCCGCTGGTCTTGACCCTGCCGCTCGACGTCGCGGACGATCCGGCGCGGGTCGGGTCGGTCGCGGCGATGATGCTGCTCGGCGGGTATGTCCTCTCCTCGTTCGGCCCGGTGGTCCTTGGAGCCGCGCGCGATATCACGGGAAACTTCGCGGCGAGTGAGTGGATCCTCGTCGTCGTCGCGGCCGTCGAGGTGGTGGCGTGCGTACCGCTATCGCCGTCACGTCTCCGCCGGGGCATCTCGCGCGACGCCGTCGCCCCGGTGACGTCCTGAGGACATCGCCAAGGGCCCTCGCTTGTCATCGCGCCGGCGGTAGGGGAGAATGCGCCGAGATGACCCGTCACCAGGCGCACCACCACTGCATGTGTCATGCCGCTGCCGAGCAGGGCAGGTGGTGTCTCTAGGCGTGCGTCTTCCCAGCTAGGCCGCACGCCGGCCAAGACCCCCGAACCCCTGCCGAGGTGGCAGGGGTCTTTTCGTTTCTACGGCCCGACCATCCACTCAGCGAGGAAACGCCCGTGACCACGACCACCAGGACCATCGATACCGCGGAGCTCAGGGATCGGCTCGACGATCCGTCCCTCACGATCGTCGATGTCCGCCCGCTCGCCGCATACAACGGCTGGCGCCTCGGCGCGGAGACCCGCGGCGGCCACATCCCGGGCGCCGTTGCGTTCCCGGTCGCGTGGCTCGACAGCGTCGACGAGCCCGAGATCGCTCGGCTGTTCGCGGGCAAGGGCATCACCGCCGACCGCGAGATCGCCGTCTACGGCACGAGCGCTGCCGAGGCGTCCCGGCTGGCCGCGCGGCTGGTCAGCTTCGGCGTCGAGGGAGCTCGCGTCTACGAGCCGGGCTTTGCTGCCTGGGCGGCCGATACGTCGCTCCGGGTCGACCGACTCCCGAAGTACGAGAAGCTCGTCCACATCGACTGGCTGAAGGCCGTTCTCGATGGCGAGACGCCGGAAGCGGCCCCGACCGGCGACTTCCGCCTGTTCCACGTCAACTTCGGGGTTCCGGAGGAGTATGCCGAGGCGCACATCCCGGGTGCGCTCTATCTCGACACGAACTCCCTCGAGGATCCCGCCGACTGGAATCGTCGCTCACCCGAGGAGCTCGACCGGGCGATCCGCTCGCTTGGGATCACCAAGGACACGACGGTCGTCGTCTACGGGCGCGATACCGAAGGTGATGCGAACGAGAAGTGGCCGGGCCGACGCGCGGGTCAGATCGCGGCTACCCGCGCATTGATGATCCTCACGTACGCCGGCGTCGACGATGTCCGGCTGCTCGACGGTGGCTACGACTGGTGGGTCCGTGCCGGCCATCCGGTCGAGACCATCCTCCGCGAACCGTCGCCGGTCGCCGACTTCGGTGCGGTCATCCCCGTTCGTCCCGAGGTCATCGTCGACATCGAGGAGGCCAAGGAGATCATCGCCGACACGGGCGGAGCCGCACTCGTCAGCGTCCGGACGTGGCGCGAGCACATCGGTGCCGTCAGCGGCTACAACTACATCGGCCCAGCGGGACGGATCAGCGGCGACGTGTGGGGCAATTGCGGTAGCGACGCCTACCACATGCAGCACTACCGCAACGTCGACAACACGATGCGCGCCTACCCGGAGATCACGGCCAAATGGGCCGAGGCCGGCATCGTTCCCGAGAAGTGGATCGCCTACTACTGCGGGACCGGCTGGCGTGCGAGCGAGACGTGGTTCTACGCCTTCCTCCAGGACTGGCCGCGCATCGCGGTGTACGACGGTGGCTGGTTCGAGTGGAGCCAGGACCCGGAGAAGAACCCGATCGAGATCGGTGTCCCGGACGCGGAGACGCCCCGGGACGTGTACGTGGCGTAGGACGTTCCTCGGCGCGCGCTCGCGAGGTGCAGGTGCGCGCCGAACGCACGATGGACCGGCACCTGCGGCAACATGCGGCTATGGACCCTGACATGCGCCCCGCCAAAGCCCGTGCCACGGAGAGCGACGCACCGCTGCGGCTCGGCATCATCGGCTGCGGCGATGTGGCGTATCGGCACTACCTGCCCGTGCTCGAGGCGGATGCCGCCCGCGTCAGCATCACCTCAGTCATGGATACGCGCCTCGGTGCGGCGCAGGGGCTGGCCCAGCACATCGCACCGTGGGCGCCCGACGCACGTGCGTTCGACAGCCTCGATGCGATGCTCGAGGCGGGCGGACTCGATGGCGTCATCGATCTCGCACCTGCGCCGCACCACGGTGCCGTGAACGAGGCGGTCCTGGCCGCCGGTGTCTCGCTCTATACCGAGAAGCCGCTCGCCTCTACGGTCGAACAGGCGGATCGCTTGATCGAGATCGCGCAGCAAGCCGACGTGACGTTCCTGTCGGCCCCTGGAGAGGCCGCGACGCGCCGGATGCAGTGGCTCGACGAGCTGGTCAAGTCCGGTCGGTACGGCCGGCCCACCCTCGTGTTCGCACATCACGCCGACCCGGGTCCGGCCGCCTGGCGCGAATACACCGGCGATCCGCGTCCGTTCTACGGGCCCGGCGTCGGTCCGGTCATCGACCACGGCGTGTACCGGCTCCACCAGATGACGTTGCTGCTCGGCCCGGTCGCCCGTGTCCAGGCGATGGGCACGATCAGCAAACCCGAACGCGTGGCCCGTGGTGGGCCACTCAGCGGTCAGCCGGTGTCGGTGACGACACCCGATCACGTGCTCATCAACATGGAGTTCGCGAGCGGCGCCCTCGGTCAACTGCTCGCGAGCTTCGCGACGGCGGCGTCGCTGATGCCATGGCTCGAGGTCCACCTGGAAGGCGCCTCGATCAGCTTCGGCGGGCATTCCTGGGAGATGGACTCACCCGTAAGCCTGTACGTCGACGACGGCACGGTGGAGGCCCAGGAAGGCTGGCAGCACGGTCTCGAGATCCCCGTGGATGAGCTCTCGGTCGTAGAGTCGGGGGCGCGGCATTTCGTCGATGTGCTGCTCGGGGAGGCCGAGCCGGTGCTCACGGCGGAGCATGCCCGGCACGTGCTGGACATCGTCGTGAAGGCCTACGCGTCGATCGAGGATGGCGCGACGCACGCCACCGAGACGACCTTCTGAGGTTCAGGCTCGGTCGAGCAGGAAGAACGTCTCCATCGGCCCCTTGCCCTTGATGTCGACGATCCCGCGGGATTCCAGCCGGTAGCGGTCACGAAGCCGCTCCTCGACGGCGCCGGTGACCTGGATCCGACCAGCGACGCCCGTCGATTCCATCCGGCTCGCGAGGTTCACCGTGTCGCCCCAGACGTCATAGATGCTTCGGCGCTTGCCGACGACGCCCGCCACCACCGAACCCGTGTGGATCCCGATCCTGAACTTCACGCCCAGGCGGGCGGCCGCGTCGTCGTGGTTCACGGCCTCGGCGATATCGATCGCGAGATCCGCCATGCGCTCGAGGTGGTCCGGGTGCCAGATCGGCATACCGCCGACGATCATGTAGGCGTCCCCGATCGTCTTGACCTTTTCCAGGTCGCTCGCGTCGACCAGGGCGTCGAAAACGCCGAACACCTGGTCGAGGAGCCTAACGAGCTCCTGCGGATCCATGGTGCTCGACATCGCCGTGAACCCGACGATGTCTGCGAAGAGCAGCGAGACGTCCTCGTGGCGGTCGGCGATGAGCCCCTCACCCGCGCGGATCCGGTCGGCGATGGGCTCCGGGAGGATGTTGAGCAACAGCTCGAGGTTCTGCTGGTTGGCCGCCTCGAGCTGACGCTGGGCCGTTACATCGGTGCCGTAGACGTTGGTGAACTGGAATTCGGGAACGTCGACCGCCAGGAGCTCGAAGTGGCGCCCGGCACTGTGCACGTGGACCGACCGCCGCTGCCCTTCGCGTGCGGCAACACGAAGCTCGTCAGCCCACCGCTGAGGGAACGGCGATCCCAGTGTCCCGCCCAGGCCGGCGATCAGCTCCTCGGCCGCAGGGTTGACGTAGACGAGCACGCCGTCCATGGAGAGCCTGAAGACCGGATTGGGATTCTGGTCGGGGAACTTCGTGATCGCCCGTTGTGCGGTGACATCGGTCCCGTACACGTTCGTGAAGCCGAGCTCTGGCAGGCGCACGGCCAGCAGTTCGTAGGTCCGAGCGCCCACCCGGACGTCGATCGCCTCGTCGGACGTCATGAGTGTGTCGAGCCACGCTTCCGGGACCGTCTGACCGACCACGAGCCCGAGCGCATCGATGACGGGCTGACTCGCGTCATTCGCGTAGATGAGCTCGCCGTCGTTCGCGACGCGTAAAACAGGATGCGGGTTGGCGCCCGGGAAGAACTCGGTCTTGGGATCGGCCGGTGACACCATCTGCGATAGCCCTCGATGTCGATGCCGCCGAATCCTACGAGACCGTCATCCCTCGAGTCGCCACACCTCGACAGGATCACGCTTGCCCTTGACGGTGATCGCGCCGAGCGCGATGCCCCGCGCGTCGTCGCCGAGCGCCTCCCACGTGGAACGGCCGACGACGATCTGACCGGGCTCTGCCGCGGTCATCAGCCGGGCCGCGGTATTCGTCGCGTCACCGATCACGGCGAAGCTGCGTCGCTCCGCAGCGCCCAGGTCGCCCAGCACCGCCGGACCCGTGTTGATCCCGACCCGGAACGTCGGCCAGCCCGGTCGGCTCGCCGCGATGGGCCGCGCGGCAGCGACGATCGCGCGCGCGGCCCGTGCCGCCCGGCGGGCGTGGTCGGGCTGGTCGCCCTCGGTGTTGAAGATCGCCATGATCCCGTCGCCGGCGAAATGCTCGATGACGCCACCGGCGTCGTCGATCGCCGGGACGACGGCGGCCCAGAACGAGTTCAGCATCTCGAGCACCTCCGTCGGCGGACGGGTCTCCGAGAACGTCGTGAATGCCGCGAGATCGGCGAAGAGCACGCTGACCACGCGTTCCTCGCCTGGCAACGCGGCGCCCGGCTCGTCCGCACGTTTGATCCGTTCCGTGACGACCGAGGGCAGGTACGGCTGGAACGACGCGTCGAGACGACGCAGCTCCTCGGCCGTACCCGCGAGGAGCGCGACTTCCTCCTTCGTGGCGCCCTCGCTGCGCAGTTGGTCGAGCACGCCGTCGACCGGACGGCCCTCGGCCTGCGCCGTCGCGACGGCCGCGATCGCGCCGGCATGCCAGCGATCGATACGAGCGAGCGTCTGCTCCAGGTAGAGCCCGCCGAAGGCCCCGGTCAGGGACCCGCTCCGGCGGTATTCCTCGCGTGCTCCAAGGGCGATGAGCAAGAAGGCGGCAAGCATCAGCACGTGCCATTCCCACCAGGTGAGCTGCCAGTTGCGGCTGACGACGACGGCGATCATCGCTTCGGCGAGGAGAACGAGAGCGACCGAGATCGTGAGCAGGATCGTCCCACCACGCTGGCGATAGAGGCGGTATGTGCGCCACGCAGCGAAGGCATATAGCACGACGGCGACGATGCCCAGGATCGTGAGCAAACCGACGCCCTCGGCCGGCGGTGGGGGACCGTCGAGCGGGGGGAGACGGAGCAGCGAGGCCACGCCCCACAGGACCATCAGGCTGATGAGTGCGGCGAGGATGGCAGGTCGCGCCCGCAGGACGATCGGCCCGCCCGGTCCGGCGATCGAGCTCGTCGATGCCGCGGCGAAGAACGCTGCGAGCACGAGGCCGATCGGCGTCGCGATCGAAAACCCGGCGTTCGGGCTATCGAGCAGGACACCGGGGGTCGCGAGCGCGTGGAGGCCGAGGAACCCGGCCGCCGAGAGGAACGCGAACGAGATCAGCACGAGCCGGGCATCGCGATATCGTCCGGCCGCGACGTTCGTGACGTAGGCCAGCGCGACGCTCACGGCCGCGGTCAGCAGGACGATCCAGAAATGGCTCGGGTGGTGTTCCCACTCCATGTCCAGCTCTGGGCGGGCGAGAAGGAGTGCCAGTCCGAGGAGCGGCAGTGCCACGGCGACCGGGACCACCCACGGCACGTTGCCCGGCCGTTCCTGTCCCCTCGCGGGAGCGTCGGTGGCCATGAAGGCAGCTTACGACCGGCCAAAAGCCCGGCAGCCGGCTCCGGCATCATCCGGACGTGACCGGCGAGACGCTCTCCACCCGCGCCCTGAACCGTGCGCTGCTGGCACGCCAACTGTTGCTCGAACGATCGTCGCTGTCGGTCCCGGACGCAGTCGAGCAGGTCGGTGGGTTGCAGACCCAGTACGCGCCGTCCGGCTACGTCGGCCTCTGGTCCCGTCTCGCCGGGTTCGAACGCGACGACCTGACCCAGGCGCTGGAAGAACGTGTGGTCGTCCAGGCGACACTGCTGCGGGTGACGATCCACGTCGTGTCGCGACGTGAGTACTGGGCGTACGCGCTCGGCGTCCGCGCCGCGCGACGGGAGCAATGGCGGCGAACGGTCGGTCGGATGACCGGGGCAGGGGAGGACGACCTCGCGGCGGCCGCTGATCGGCTGCGGGTGGGGCTTGCCGACGGGCCTCGCGACGTGAAGGAGCTCGGCGACATCGCCACGGGTTTCGTCGGGACCCATGGGCTCTGGGTCGATCTCGTCCGGGTCCCGCCGGCGGGAACGTGGGAGCGCCGTCGTGCGGACCGGTTAGGCCTCGCCGAGGACTGGGTGGGGCCACCGGATACGACCGAGGAGGCCGGACGCACCCACCTCGTCCGTGCCTATCTCCGCGCGTTCGGACCCGGCGCGTGGGCTGACATCGCGGCGTGGGCCGGTCTTTCGGTCACGGCCGTGAAAGCGTCGGCGACCGACCTCGAGCTCGTCCGTTATCGAGACGAGGCGGGGCGCGAGCTCGTCGACCTGCCCGGACAGCCGCTACCCGACGAAGACATGCCCGTGCCGGTGCGGTTCCTGCCGCACTGGGACGCCAACCTGCTCGTCCACGCTCGACGAACGGGGTTGCTGCCCGAGCCGTTCCGCCCGCGGATCTTCTCGACCAAGAACCCGTTCTCCGTTGGAACCTATCTTGTCGATGGCTCCGTCGCCGGCGCGTGGTCGCTGCGGGACGGTCGCATCGTCCTCGATCCCTTCATCGACGTCCCGTCCACGGTGCAGCGCGAGATCGAACGCGAGCGAGAAGCGCTCGAAGCGTTCCACGCCTGATCGGCGGACGGGCGCCGCTGCCATACTCGGCGCATGCGCTTCACCACGACGCTCGACCCGGCCGGCAAGAACGCCGCTGGCTTCCGCGTCCCGCGTGAAGTGGTCGAGGCGCTCGGAAAGGGCAAGCGGCCGCCCGTCATCGTGACGATCAACGGCTACTCGTACCGCAACACGGTCGCGGTCTACGGCGACGAGTTCCTGATCGGTGTGGCACAGGAGCATCGCGGGCCGGCGGGTGTCACGCCCGGCGACACGATCGAGGTCGACCTGCAGCTCGATACGGCGCCACGCGAGGTCGAGGTGCCGGCCGATTTCGCGGCTGCGCTCGATGCGGCGCCCCAGGCGAAGCGGGCGTTCGAGGCGCTGTCGTACAGCAACAAGCGGCGCTACACGCTTTCGATCGAGGACGCGAAGTCGGCCGAGACCCGGCAGCGCCGCATCGAGAAGTCGGTCAGCCAGCTCCGCGACGAGGCGAGCTGACTGCGGCGAACCTCAGGCGGTCGCCGGAGCCGTCCGCATCATCCAGGAGTCGCGGGCGAGCACGATCGCGAGGAACAGGATCAGGAACCCGTTGACCGGGTGGAGCGCCGCCACCGCCGGCTGTGAATCGCGCATCACGACGAAGACCGACTGCAGGATGAACAGCACGAAGATGACCACGGCAAGGATCGTCGGGCGTCGTCCCATCCCACCGAGGAGACCGAGGACCAGCAGCGCGATCGTGAACGGGCTCAGGGTGTAGCCGAGGCTCCGGTGCGTGTCGAACATCGTCGGAGACTCGAAGACACCGCGTCCGGCGAGCCAGACCTGGGCGATGAGCCCGACGACGAATAGCACCGCGACGACGGTGTGCAACGTGCGTGCGATCGATCGCACCGATATAGCCCTCCCTCAGCGCCCCCCGGAGATACCTAGAGACTAGCCGGTGGGGGTCGACAGGAACAGGTGCCAGTACCCCCAGCCGTCCTCCTGGTCGAACGCCTCGTCGACGATCTCCAGCCCTTCGGCGGCGAGCCACTCGCGGACCTGATCGCGACCGGGGTAGAAGTGATAGCCGGCGGTGTCGCCCTCCACGATTTCGCCACGTACGGCCGGGAGCCCGAGCTCGCGGTTTCGGTCCCAGGCTTCGTCGATGTCGTTCTCTTCGACCTCTTCGACCGTCATGTACAGGTACCCGCCCGGCTTCACGGCGCGTCGCAGGTTCCGTACGACGAGCGGCCACTCCTCGGGCGGCACGTTCTCGATCGCGTCGACGGTCATCGCTCCATCGAACTCGGCCTCGAACGCCATCTCCTGCAGCCCGAGCCGCTCTACACGCTCGGCGAGGCCTCGCCGGCGCGCCTGGTCGAGCATGCCGGCCGATTGATCGATCCCGACGACGCGACGACCTGCATCCCGCACTCGTGCGAAGTACTGCCCGGTGCCGCAAGGCGCATCCAGCACGATCCCGTCGGGCGGGCAGCTTGCCAGGAGTCGGTCGATGAACGTCGTGTGGGAGGTCGTCGGGTAGGGCGAGTCGTCGTAGGTCGCCGCGTCAGCGTCGTAGTCCGCCATGACCGCCTCGCGCCGCTCGCGCAGCCAGGCCTCCCGGTCCATCAGGCCACTCTACGCGGGCACAGTCGCGTCGCGAGCATGTTCCGGCATTCCATGGCATCGTTGCGTCAGCAACCACCTGCCATGGGAGGAACCCTGAGATGACCGATGCTGCCGCCTGGGAAGACCAGCTGATCGCCGAGATGCGCGCGAATGGCGGGAAGGTCGACAGCGGCCCGCTCGCCGGGCATCCGCTCCTGATCCTGACAAGCAAGGGCGCCCGCAGCGGCGCCGATCGTCGCTCGATCCTGACCTATCACCGCGACGGGGACGACTACGTCGTGGCCGGCACCGCTGGCGGGTCGAAGAAGGACCCGGCCTGGATCCACAACCTGAAGGCCGAGCCGAAGGTCGATCTCGAAGTCGACAACCAGCGGTCCGGAGCGACCACGACGATCGTCGAAAACGGCGCCGAGCGGGACCGACTGTGGGACGACCATGTTCGGGCGCTCCCGTGGTTCGCCGACTATCCGGCCCAGACCGGCCGGGTCATCCCGATGGTGAGGATCCGCCGCTCCGCCTGAGCGCACCCGCGCATCGTGGGCGCGGGGGGTTGACAAGCGTCATGCATAACCATATGGTTATGGAGCGATGCCTGACAACCAACTCGACGCCGTCTTCGGCGCCCTTGCCGACCCCACCCGCCGCGCCATCCTTGCGCGTTTGGCGGAAGGGGATGCCTCGGTCCTCGAGCTGACGGCACCGTTCCAGGTCTCCCAGCCCGCCATCTCCAAGCACCTTCGCGTGCTCGAGTCGGCGGGCTTGATCTCGCGCAGCCGGAAGGCGACCACGCGTCTCAGCCATCTCGAGGCGAATCCCCTCAGGAAGGCGACGGAGTGGCTCGTCAGTTACCGCGAGTACTGGGAAGAGAGCCATGAGCGTCTGGACGCCCTGCTTGCGGCGCTCCAGGTCGACCGAAGCAAAGAGAGGAAACCCCGATGACCAAGACGCAGATCGATGCCCCGGCCGGCGTGCCCTTCATCGACATCACCCGCGAGTTCGACGCGCCACGCGACCTCGTCTACAAGGCGTATTCGGATCCTGAGCTCATCGTCCAGTGGCTGGGCCCACGGAAGTACACGATGACCCTCGATTCCTGGGACGTCCGCGACGGCGGGACGTGGCGGTACACGCACAGCGACGACCAGGGCAATGCCTACGGCTTCCACGGCGTGTTCCACGGCGAGCAATCGCCTGACGGGATGATCCAGACCTTCGAATTCGAGGGTTGGCCCGGCCACGTATCCCTCGAGTCGCTCGTCTTCGAGGAGCGCGACGGGAAGACGATCCTCCGGAACCACTCCGTCTACCAGTCGGTGGCGGACCGGGACGGGATGATCGAGTCAGGCATGGAAGCGGGGATGAACGAGGGCTTCGAGCGCCTCGAGGAGCTCCTCGCGAAGCTCCGTCAGCCGGTCGCCTGACGATGGACTACAAGCTCGAGCTCGTGCCGATCCCGGTCGCCGATGTCGACCGGGCGAAGGCCTTCTACAGCGAGAAGGTCGGCTTCGCGATCGACGTCGACCACCAGCCGAACGAAGACTTCCGCATCGTCCAGCTGACGCCACCGGGATCGGGTTGCTCGATCATGGTCGGCAAAGGCGCGATCCGGACGGCACCAGGCTCGGTCCAGGGCCTGCAGCTCGTCGTGGAGGACATCGAAGCGGCGCATGCGGAGCTGACGGCTCGCGGTCTCGACATCGGTCCGATCCGTCATTTCGAGAACGGGGAATGGATCGACGGGAAGGGCGGGCAGTGGAACTCCTTCGCCTTCTTCGATGACCCCGACGGCAACGGCTGGTCGCTCCAGGAGCGTGGGTGATGGCTGACCGGGCGCCGATCGAGACCAAGAACCTCGACGGGTACGGGAACGCGGCGTTGCCGTGGCGTCGGCCGAAAGCCCTCCTCGATGCGATCGATCCATCGGCGATGATCACCTGGTTCCTCGGTACGACGGGACCGGATGGTCGGCCACATGCCGCCGGTGTGGGGGCGCTGTGGGTCGACGGTGACCTGTACTTCACGAGTGGCGATGGCACCAAGAAGTCGAAGGACCTGACGGCCAACCCATTCGCCTCGATGGGCGTCAGCCTGGAGGGGATGGATCTCGTCTTCGAAGGCGCGGTCGAGCGAGTGACCGATCGCTCCACGCTCGAGTCGGTCGCCGCGGCATATGCGTCCGGTGGATGGCCGGCTCGCGTGGACGGTGACGCGTTCACGGCGCCGTTCAGCGCGCCAAGTGCCGGGCCAGCCCCTTGGAGTCTGTACCGGCTGGCGTTCGACCGCGTCATCGCCGTCGCCTCGGCTGAGCCGCACGGCGCTACCACCTGGCGGTTCGCCTAACACTCTTCCCGGCCTCCGGCCGGGAAGACATCGAACCTTCCGGCCCTTCGTCGCCGATCCGGTGGCGGAGGGCCTCCGCGCGTCCACTGCGTCCCGCGACCGTGCTGTGGCATGGTCCGCGCATGGCGTCCAGCATCACGGTCCGCACCGCTACGACGGCGGAGCTGACGGCCGCTGACCTCCGGCAGATGCGCACGCTTCTCTGGGAGGCGTTCCCGAAGGGCGAGGATGGCTTCACCGAGGACGACTGGGAGCACGCGATGGGCGGCCGCCACTTCATGGCCGAGGTGTACGGGGCCATCGTGAGCCACGCCAGTGTCATCGAGCGCGAGATCCACGTCGGCGGTGCCCCGCTGCGCACCGGGTATGTCGAGGCGGTCGGGACGCGCCCTGAGCACGAGCGCCGAGGGTTCGGCAGCGCCGTCGTTCGCGCAGCAACCGATCACGTCCTGACGACATATGACTTCGGTGTGCTCGGCACCGGCGAGCACGCCTTCTACGAGCGCTTCGGCTGGCGCACCTGGCTGGGTCGCGCGTACGTCCGGATGCCTGACGGGCCCGAACGAACCCCGGACGAGGAGGGCTACATCATGGTCCTCCGAACCCCTTCGACACCCGAGCTGGACCCGGAAGCGTCGATCAGCTGCGACTGGCGGCCGGGCGATGTCTGGTAGCGATTGGGTCGCCGCCTCGGCGACGACGCTCGCCGACGACATCCGATCGGGGCGACGCTCGTCCGCCGAGGTCGTGACCGCCGTCCTGGAGCGGATCGATGCCGTCAACCCGCGCATCAACGCGGTCGTCCGCCGGATCGACGGCGTGCTCGACGCGGCGCGACGCGCAGACGAAGAGCGGGCGCGCGGGGGATCGACCGGGCCGCTCCACGGGCTGCCCTTCACGATCAAGGACTCGTTCGATACGGCCGGCATCGTCACGACGGCGGGCACGGTGGGCTGGCGCGATCGCGTCCCAGCGACCGATGCGACGGTCGTCGCCCGTCTTCGGGCTGCGGGGGCGATCCTCGTCGGGAAGACGAACACGCCCGAGTTCACATGGTCGGACGAGACCGACAACGACGTCTTCGGCCGGACGTCGAATCCCTACGACGTTTCGCGCACGCCGGGCGGCAGCAGCGGCGGCTCGGCCGCGATCGTGGCGGCGGGAGCATCGCCATTCGATGTCGGCAGTGACACCGGCGACAGCATCCGCCAGCCGGCTCATGTCTGCGGCGTGGCCGGTATCAAGCCGACGACCGGTCGCGTACCGCGGACGGGCCATTCGCCAGACTTCCGGGGGCTCTTCCAGGCCTTCACGCAACTCGGTCCGATCGCCCGATACGTCGAGGATCTCGCGCTGATCCTCCCGATCATCGCAGGACCGGACGGCGTCGACCCGTTCGTCTATCCCGTCGCACTGGGCGATCCCTCGACGGTCCGGATCGGCGGTCTGCGCGTGGCGATGTTCACGGACAACGGTGTCCGCACGCCGACGCGGGCGACCGTCGATGCCGTGCGCGCGGCGGCGTCGGCGCTGGAGGCAGAAGGCGCGGACGTCCGGGAACGCCGGCCGCCACGGATGGATGAGGTCGCGGACGCGTGGCAGTCGTTGATCTCGGCCGATGGGCACGCCTGGCTGAGCCGCCTCATCACCGGGGCGGGAACGGCGGGGCACGGCTCCTACGACACGCGAGGTTGGGTCGAGTTCACCGACGGCCTGCCGGGGCCTGAGCTCACGGCGCTCGTGGAACAGGCGGACGGCGTCCGCTCACGGATGCTCCAGTGGATGCATGACGTGGACGTGATCGTGTGCCCGGCGATGCCGCAGCCGGCGATCCTCCACGGTGGGAGCAACGACCCGGCGTTCGGCGACGGCTATAGCGATGTGCACAACCTCACCGGGTTTCCCGCGGTCGTCGTTCGCGGTGGGACGTCGCCGGAGGGCTTGCCGATCGGCGTGCAGCTCGTCGCTGGGCCGTGGCGCGAGGACGTGGCACTGGCGGCAGCGCGCGTCGTGGAGGCGGCATCCGGAGGCTGGCGACCCCCGCCATCGACGGACGGGGCGTAGGCTGACGGTCGTGTTCGAGTCGCTCGACTACGTGTACATGCCCAGCCGGGATGTCGCCGCCGACGTGGCCTATTTCACCGATGTCCTCGATGCGCGGCTGATCTTCGCGATCGACGGCATGGGAGCACGGGTCGCGATGCTGGAGCTGACCGATGGGCCCCCGCGGCTGCTGCTCGCCGATCACCTCGAGGGCGATCGACCGGTCCTCGTCTATCGCGTGGCCGATCTCGACGGAGTGTCGGACGAGCTGCGCGGTCGCGGCTGGGATGAGGGTCACGGGCTCGAGATCCCACAAGGTCCGGTTCGTTCATTCGCCGGCCCGGGTGGACATCGTCTCGCGATCTATGAGCGGTCCCGACCGAGTGTCGAGCAGTCCTTCGAGGGTCGCCGCGACTTCTGATCAGACCGTGGTCAGGCGTCCCAGATCACCGGCAGTGTCCGTGGCTTTCGGAAGACGAGCCCGGTCGGCGGGGTCGCCCCGTCGGCGAGACGCAACCCTGGCCAGCGATCGACCGCCGCCTCGAGGGCCATCTGTGTCTCGAGGCGCGCGAGGTGGAGTCCGACGCAGGCGTGGGGACCCTGGGCGAAGGCCAGGTGCGATCGCGCCTCCTCGCGTCCGATGTCGAACCGGTCCGGGTCCGGGAACGTCGCAGGGTCACGGTTCGCCGCCGTGAGCGAGACGATCACGAGGTCACCTCGACGGATGTGTGCCCCACCGACCTCGACATCCTCGGTCGCGTAGCGATCCACGCGTCCCGCCGCAGGCTCGAGACGAAGCGATTCCTCGACAGCGTTCGCGATCAGCGTTCGGTCACGCCGGATCCCTTCGAGTGCGCCAGGCGTGGTGAGGACGTGCCAGAACAGCGACGTCGTCATCCCCTCGCTCGTCTCGATCCCGCCGAACATCATCACGGCCGCGTTCGACACGATCTCGGGGCGGGCAAGAGTCGCGGTGGCGTCGGCAAGGACACCGCCGCCGTGGTCGATCGTCGCGCCGACATGTCGATCGAGCGCCGCGACGGCCGCCGGCGCCCGTTCGCCGATCTCACCACCGGCCGACACTCGGTCGACGGCTCCGACGATCTCGTCGTACCAGCCGAGCACGACGGCCGGCTCCACATCGAGCAAGTCGAGTGCCGCGGCGACGACGCGGACGGCCAGCGGACCCGCCAGGTCTCGTCGGACCTCCGCGCCGCCGTCGGGCCGCAAGCCGTCGGCGAGTTCCAG
>Ga0105239_10004480_pt1 | contig 16674 bp, 17 predicted proteins | sample KBSC44metaG_FD_92761 | JGI IMG/M metagenome (GOLD analysis project Ga0105239, IMG submission 92761) | Corn rhizosphere microbial communities from Kellogg Biological Station, Michigan, USA - KBS C4-4 metaG | ecosystem: Host-associated > Plants > Roots > Rhizosphere > Soil | place: Michigan, USA...
AGCAGCGTCTTCTTGTTAACCATTCGTGTGTACCTTCTCTTTCGTATTAAATTGCGCCGAGGAGGTGGTTCCGGGCTGTCCGGGGGGATCAGTGGCTCACACTCGACGCGATGATGCCGGTATAAAAAGTTAGTGCTCGTGCGCAGTTGCCATACTCACGTAGATCATCGTGAGCAAAGAAAAAACGTAGGCCTGAAGAAGCGCCACAAAAACGTGCAGGCCCATAAAAATCACAGGTACAACCAGGTAGGTGAGGGCGATGAAAACTGTAGTGATTTGTTCGCCCGCAAACATGTTGCCGTAAAGACGAACCGTCAGCGAAAGCATGCGGGCAAAGTGTCCGATGATTTCGATGAAGATCATCAGCGGCGCCAGCCAAATTACCGGGCCCAGAAAGTGCTTCAGGTAGTTCCCCGGTCCCAGTTCCCGCACTCCCATCACGTGGTAATAGACCCAGGTCGATAGGGCGAGACCGGCTGGAACGGCGACCTCCATGGTGGGCGATTCGAAGATCGGAATAATCCCAATGAGATTCATGGCTGCGACGAAAACAAACAAGGTTCCGAAGAATGCAGAATATTTTTCGGGATGCGCAACGCCCACTTCGGAAGCCTGAGTCTTAATGAAGCCGTACAGCAACTCGAAGATGTGCTGCAGCTTGCCGGGGTTGTCAACCGACAGCGATCCGCGGACGACGGCGGCGAGAATCATGAGGATCGCCACCACCAGCAACTCCATCACGATCCAGTTTTCCCACGGCCGGGCTTGATTCTCGGCGTGAACTTGAAAGATCCCTAGGATCGCGTTGGCCACACCCGCCAAGTAGTTGTTAAACAGGGCAGTCAGCCACATTTCATGTTCTGGCATGCAAAATTAACTCGTAGAGAATTTCGAGGATCACCGCCGCGAAAGCTGCCAAAAGACCCGCCAACAGTGCCACTGGGGTGATTCCAAGAATCCTCACTATAACATAGGCAGCGGTACCGACGATCGCATAGCGCAAAGCAATCAATACTCCCCAACCACGCGCTTTCGAGGCTGAGCCTCCCATCACGTGGGCCAGGCCGCTGAGCAGGTCGAAATTGACGTAGGAAAGGCCGGCTCCTGCCAGGAATCCGGCGGCGTCCCCTCTCCCGCGTACGAGGAACACAGCTCCGGTTCCAACCAGGCCGACAGCGATCGTGAGGTACTTGATGCGCGTTAGCGCGCGGTCATAATCGAAGGCGCTCATGCCGCGTCGCGGCCCAAAATCCGGATCAACTGAATGATGCCGGAGACCACACCGAGAACCAGAAAGACAAACTGCAGGAATGTAGTCGAGAACAGGTAATCGAGTCCGTAGCCGATCAGGTAGCCGGCGAATGCGCTGGCCGGCATTAGCATGATGACCGGAGAATAGCGCGCCATCAAACGGAAGAAATCGTTCTGCTGCTTGGGATTCACTGCTTAGATTGTAGGATCTCGCGGGCACGCTGGGCGGTCTCGCTGACCAGGAAGCCCATCTTGGGGTGCGACGGCTCTAGATCCACAGGCAGATCGTGCTCCCGCAGCGTCTCGCTGGTGGAGGGACCTACGGAGGCAACTACTACCCGCTTCAGCGCTTCCCGTAGTGGCTGCTCGAGTCCCTCATCCGTGGCAATCCGCAGCAGGTGGACAACCTGGACGGAGGTGGTGAACAGGGCGACATCGAAATCGCCTTGTGCCAGCCGCCGCACTGCTTCGCGCAGGGGGCCGGTATCTTCCGGAAGATCCCACTGGTATACGGGAACGGTGGTAACGTCGGCTCCGCGAGCTCGGAGGCCATTGAGGAGTTCCGGGCTCGAACGCCCGTATTCCTGAACCGCGATCTTGCGCTCGGACCGAGACTCGGTAGCAGAAAGGATCTCGCGCCAGGTGTTGGGTTCCGGCACGGTCACAGCCACCGGCACGTTCCACTCGCGCATTACCGTGGCAGGCTTGGATCCGCGGACCACGACAGCCAACTTGCGGAGTGCGTCGGCGAAGGATCCCGGCGGGTAGCGGGTTTCCAGAATCTGGTTGAGCAGGCGCGAACCGACACCGGTCAGCAGGATCATCATGTCGAATTCGCCCGCGAACAGACGTGTGGCGAACGCGAACGCTTGGGGATTATCTTGAAGCGGGATTTCACGCATGGACGGGGCAATGAAGGGATCGCCACCCCGTGCGCGAATAAGCTTCTCGATCTCGGCGGAACGCCGGCTCTCGAGGGACAGAACACGTAGCCCGTCAAACTGCATCGCGGGCTCTGTTTCTTGCGGCTAGTTAGCCGCGGGTGCAGTCAGCGGAGTGGTGCTGCCACGGTGACAAGTGAAACAGGTGACGTGCGTCTTGCCGTCCGGGAACTTCGCATTGATGTCGTTAACCATCCCGATCATCATGCGGGCGACGTTCTTTGGCGGCTTGGAGTCGTCATCGAATTGGCCCGGACCGATGTGGCAGTAGGTGCAGCCGCCTTTATCGGCGAGCCCGAGTGACGTCACAAACACGTCCATCATCGGACGACCTACTGCGGTCCAGTTTTCTTGAGTGAAAACTTTCAGATTCTTCGGAGGAGCCTTGGGAGCCTTGCCGCCGCCGGGGGCGCCTTTGCCACCCTTATCTTGGGCAAACATAACGAAAGCAGCAAGAACGGCAACAGCAATCATCAGGAGGATTTTGCGCATTTGGTTATTATACTCAGTCCATTGCACAAAGCAACAGCGAGTGTCCGCGAAGGCGTTAACGAACGTTCATTATCGCGTATCTACCGACCGAAATAAGCGGCGTTCTTCTGGGCGAAGTCGGACCACTTCTCGGGCAGATCGTCGAGCGCGAAAATCGCGGAGACGGGACACACGGGGACGCACGCGCCGCAATCGATACACTCGACTGGATCGATATAGATCAGTTCTTCGGTGGCAAACTTGGGATCGTCTTTTTTGGGGTGGATGCAATCCACCGGGCAAGCGTCCACACACGCCGCGTCTTTTGTGCCGATACAGGGTTCTGCTATTACGTAAGCCATACTGGGGTCAATTAAACTTCCTGGGAAAAGGAACTACCTTCATACCACAGCCCGCCGAGCCAGTGCAATTTTCTGGTGGGGACGGGCAGATTCGAACTGCCGACCTGTCGCTTAGGAGGCGACCGAACATCTTTGCCTTTCGTCGCGCACAACGGACTCTGCCTGTGCGCGACCTTCTAGCGGTCCACCGCAATCCTGCGCCCCAGTTTTCTGGTGGGGACGGGCAGATTCGAACTGCCGACCTGTCGCTTAGGAGGCGACCGCTCTATCCAACTGAGCTACGTCCCCGCACTTCAAGGAGCAATTGTTCTGATTGTAGCAGGACCCCAGCGCGCCAATCCCTTTTTGGCGATGTCCCGCCGATAATGCATCCCATCGAAATGAATCTTCTCCACCGCGGCATACGCGTTCGCGGCCGCGGCCGCGAGATCCGGACCGGACGCGGTCACGCCTAACACCCGGCCTCCCGAGGTTTCTAATCCCTTGGGACTCCGCTTCGTCCCTGCCTGGAAGACTTGAGTGCCGCACTTGTCGATCCCTGTAATAAGGTCGCCTGTACGAATCGGCCCGGGGTAGCCGGCGGCTGCCAGAACCACGCAGACGGACGGGTCGGGTTTCCAGCGCAGTGTCGCGCCGGCCAGATCGCCCGCTGCGGCGGCCATGAGGATTTCGCCAAAAGGGCAATCCAGACGGTGCATCAGCGGCTGCGTTTCCGGGTCGCCGAGGCGAACATTAAACTCCAGGACCTTCGGACCGTCAGCAGTCATCATCAAGCCGGCGTACAGAAAGCCGGTGAATCGGGTTGCATCGACCACCGGGCGTATGACGGTTTCCATTACATGCCGCGCATCGGCATCCGATAAAATGCGCCCGTCGCAGTACGCTCCCATTCCACCAGTGTTCGGACCGGTATCGCCCTCGCCAACGGCTTTGTGGTCTTGCGTTGCCTCGAACGGAACGAAATTCTTGCCGTCGCTCAGCACGATGAAGCTCACTTCTTCTCCGCGCAGGAACTCTTCGATTACCAATCGCGGACCGAGTGAGCGAACGGCGGCTTTCGCTTCGTCGCGATCCTGCGCAATGATGACGCCCTTCCCCGCCGCGAGACCGTCGGCTTTGATCACGACAGGAGTGCTGAAGTCGGCAAGCGCGGTAATCCCCGCTTCTACCGACTCCACGCGAGCGTAGCGGGCAGTGGGGATTCCAAGGCGTCGCATGAATTCCTTGGAGTGAATCTTGCTGCCTTCCAACCGGGCGGCTTCCTGAGTCGGTCCAACGATTCTTCGGTGCGACGCGCGAAACTGATCGACCACGCCGGCGACTAATGGCACTTCTGGTCCTACGACGGTGAGATCCGGATTCACGGAATTCGCTGCTGCCAAATAATCTGCTACCGGTAGCTGCTGACCGAGTTCCGCGATCCCCGGATTGCCCGGCGCACCGAATATTTGATGACCTTCTTGCGCTAGACGCCACGCGATTGCGTGCTCGCGGCCGCCGCTTCCGATGATGAGTATCTTCACGGGGAGAACTGCCAGTTTACCGCGGCAAGTTAGAATGTAGCTAACGTTTGTGAATTAGCCATGGCCAAGCCGTATCAGGTGATCGTTGTGGGCGCCGGACATGCCGGCTGCGAAGCTGCGCGGGCTTGCGCACGGCTGGGACTGCATACGGCGATGATCACGATGAACCTCGACCTGATTGCACAAATGTCGTGCAATCCCGCGGTCGGCGGCATCGCCAAAGGGCACCTGGTGCGCGAGATCGATGCTCTCGGCGGCGTGATGGGCGAGGTCACGGATGCCGTCGGGATCCAATTTCGTCTGCTCAACACCAGTCGAGGACCCGCCGTATGGTCGCCGCGCGCGCAGTGCGACAAGAAACAGTATCGCCTCAAGATGCGCGAGGTGCTGGAGGCGGAGCCGAATCTACGGATTATCCAGGCGGAAGTAGCCCGGCTGGTTATCGCAGAGGGAACGCCAAGGCGTGTTACCGGGGTTGAACTTCGCGACGGACGTACTCTGCAGGCTGAATCGATTGTGATTACCACCGGTACGTTCTTGAACGGACTGGCACACGTCGGCGAACAAACGTATAGCTGCGGGCGAAGCGGAGAGGCGCCATCAAACCTGTTGGGCGATCAGCTCCGAACTCTGGGACTGGAGTGGAAACGCTTGAAAACGGGGACCCCGCCGCGGCTTGACGGTCGGACCATCGACTGGTCGTGCTTCGAACCGCAGCATGGCGATGCTGAACCTACACCCTTTTCGTTTCTCACTACAAAAATAGTACGTGAGCAAGTTCCATGTTACGTCGCCTACACAACAGATCAAACCCATCGGATTCTTAGAGATAGCATCGCAAGATCACCCCTCTACAGTGGCCAGATTGAAGGCATCGGCCCGCGATATTGTCCCTCCATCGAAGACAAGATTGTAAAGTTTCCAGACAAGACACGACACCAGCTGTTTCTTGAGCCTGAGGGCTTGGACACCTACGAGATTTACGTGAACGGGATGTCCACCAGCATGCCCATCGACATTCAAACGCGTATGCTCGCTTCGGTCCCGGGATTAGAAGACGCCGAGATGATCCGGCCTGGTTATGCAATCGAGTATGATGCCATCGATCCTCGCGAGCTGAAGCACACCCTAGAGCTTAAGAACATAGACGGATTGTTCCTGGCTGGTCAAATCAACGGGACCTCCGGCTACGAAGAGGCCGCTTGCCAGGGTCTGATCGCTGGTTTGAATGCGGCGCAGCGCGTAGGATCGTCGGAACCCGTCATTGTCGGGCGGAGCGAAGGATACATTGGAATTCTAGTCAGTGACCTGATCACCAAGGGTGCGGACGAGCCATATCGTATGTTCACCTCGCGTGCGGAGTTCCGGTTGCACCTTCGGATCGACAACGCCGACGAACGCCTGACTGCGCTCGGCCGTCGCGCGGGCCTAGTGACAGACAAACGCTGGGAGCTATATACGAGGAAGCAGGCGCAGAAAATGCAGTTGCGCACGCACTGCGAAACGGCGCGCTGGCCGTCGGACGATCGCCCGGTGCTGGCCGACTGGCTGCGAAGGCCGGACAGTCGAATTGGGAATGTTCCCAACCTTCCGGGTGAGGACTGGGTGCATGGTGTCTTGCAAACGGTGGAAACAGAGTTCAAGTACGCCGGTTACATTGCGCAGCAGCAAAAGCTGGTCGTTCGGATGAAAGATGCGGAATCTCGGCAAATTCCGGCGGAATTCTCATATTGCGGGGTTCCAGGCCTGTCAAACGAGGCAGCGGAAAGACTTGGTCGAGTTCGGCCAGAGACTCTTGGGCAGGCAAGTCGAATTCCCGGGATCACACCGGCCGCGATCGCGGTTCTAGACGTTTATCTGAGCCTCCAGCAGTAGATGTTCCGAGAGTTGCTCGCGCGCGAGTTCGCACCATACGGTACGCTCAGCCTCGAGCAGCTGGATCAACTGGAATCGCACTACGAGCTATTGCTCCGTTGGAACGCCAAGCTGAATTTGACCCGAATAGATTCCATCGAGGATGCCACGCGGTTGCACTACTGCGAGTCTATGTACTTGGGACAACGGCTGCCTCGGGGTCCTCTCCGAATCGTGGATATCGGCTCGGGCGCTGGTTTTCCAGGAATTCCCATCGCAATCTTACGCCCCGAGGACAAAATTACACTAGTCGAATCGCACAAACGGAAGGCGGTATTCCTCAGTGAGGCGGTTCGAAAACTAACGAACCTCAAAGTAGTCACAGATCGCGCAGAAAATATTAAAGACGAGTTTGATTGGTTGATCTCCCGAGCTGTTACCCCCAGCGACGTCTTCAAGTTACACCTGGCAAACAACTTAGCGATGCTCGTCGGAGCCGAGGATGCTGCGGCTTTCGGGAATTCGGAGCTTCTTCCCTGGGGGGAGAAGCGCTACTTAGTGTTCCACGTGAAACACCCATGATAAGATTCTGAAGACATGGCCAAGGTAATTGCCATCACAAACCAAAAGGGCGGCGTGGGTAAGACTACCACCGCCATAAATCTAGGGGCATCGTTAGCTGCCAATGACTTACGGGTTCTGTTGATCGACTTCGATCCGCAGGGAAACTCAACTAGTGGCTTGGGGGTCGAAAAGACGCCAGAGATCAAAACCGCCTACGACGCACTATTGAGTGGAGTGGACGTAGTCCAAACCATACGCAAAACGGACTGTCCGGGCTTGGATTTGATTCCGGCAGACAAAAACCTGGTGGCGGCCAATCTCGACCTTGTGGACCTTTCGGACCGGGAGTTTAAACTTGATCAGGCGATTCAGGGACTTCGGAATAGCTACGACTACATCCTCCTGGATTGCCCACCTGCACTAGATCTGCTCACGTTAAATGCTCTTGTTGCCGCAGACTCCGTCCTGATTCCGATTCAGTGCGAGTTCTTTGCCCTGGAAGGAATCTCGCAACTTGTTGATACGGTTGAGCGTGTCAAGGAATCATTTTCGCGGTCGCTTGAGATCGAAGGCATACTTTTGACCATGTACGACGAGCGCACCAACCTAGCGCGTCAGGTTGCCGAAGATCTGCGAGAATTCTTTAACGATCAGGTATTTACGACCGTCATACCGCGGAGCATTCGCCTCGCAGAAGCCCCGAGCTATGGGAAGCCCATCCTCATGTACGATCCTCGCTCGCGCGGCGCAGAAAGCTATATCAGGCTGGCTAAGGAGATTCTTGAAAATGAACAGCGCCAACGACAAACAACGCAAAGCGCTGGGTAAAGGCCTTTCGGCTCTCCTGCCCGGACGGAATCAACAACCTGCTGCCGCAGTGGCTTCGGTGGCCGCCCCTGCGATTGCTGTCGGTGCTACCAAGCCAGGGACCCTTCCGCTCAACCTGATTCAACCGAACCCGATGCAGCCGCGTACAGTCTTCAATTCCGAGGGGCTTCAGGAGCTCGCCGAGTCTATCCGCGCAAATGGCATCATTCAGCCGCTGATTGTCCGCCAGCTGGGCGACGGCTACCAGATCGTGGCTGGCGAGCGCCGTTGGCGTGCGGCCCGGTTGGCGGAGTTGCAGGAAGTACCCGTGGTGGTTCAGGACGTCGCGGATCGTTCGATGCTGGAGCTAGCCCTCATCGAAAACATCCAGCGGGAGGACCTGAACCCGATCGAAACGGCCCACGCATTCGAACGATTGGGCCGGGAACTCGGACTTTCGCAGGAGGAGATTGGCCGCCGGACAGGCAAGGACCGAACATCCATTGCAAATATCGTTCGCTTGCTCAGGTTGCCCAAAGAAGTTCAGCTCTTGGTGGCGGAACGCCGGGTTTCGATGGGCCACGCGCGGGCACTTCTGGGATTGGCGACTGCGGATGAACAGATTCAATTGGCAGAAAAGGTGGTTGCGCTAGGCCTTTCTGTGCGCCAGGTGGAAGCCCAGGTCCAGGAACTGACATCGGATCGGGACAAACCCGCGCAAGGTTCGCGCAAAGAGCCCACGCAGGACCCTAATGTGCGGGCTGCAGCCGAGGAATTGGAGCGTGCCCTGGGAACACGCGTCAGAATCATCGAGTTGAGCGATCAGCGAGGCCGTATCGAGATCGAGTACTACTCGCAGGCTGACCTCGATCGGCTGTATCAGCAGATCGTCGGAGAACGGTGATGGTGCCGGCGGCTGGACTCGAACCAGCGACCTACGGATTATGAGACCGTCGCTCTAGCCACCTGAGCTACGCCGGCGTTGCTTTACCAGCGTAAGGACCGCCGCTGGAACCTGTCAAGTTTAGTCTACAATTTCTCTAGTGACCGCTCCCGCCGTCGAATTCTCGAACGTATCCAAGAGCTACTCGATCTATGCGGCACCGCGTGATCGCTTAAAGGAACTCGCCACATTCCAAAGACGCAGCTTTCACACTGAATTCTGGGCCTTGCGCGATGTTAGTTTCGATGTACACCGTGGCGAAACCTTCTGCGTGGTCGGTGAAAACGGTTCTGGAAAGAGCACGCTTCTCCAGATTTGCGCAGGAATTATGGCTCCGAGCAGCGGAACCGCAGTGGCACACGGGCGAATCGCAGCGCTCCTCGAGCTTGGCTCAGGTTTCAATCCGGAGTTTTCCGGACGCGACAACGTGTATCTGAACGGTGCGATTTTAGGATTCTCCAGCAAGGACATGGATCGCCGGCTGCCGGAGATTGAAGCCTTCGCCGAGATCGGAGCTTTCATCAACCAGCCGGTGAAAACATATTCAAGCGGTATGGTGGTCCGGCTGGCGTTTGCGGTTGCAATTCACGTGGATCCGGAGATTCTGCTGGTGGACGAAGCTCTAGCGGTGGGGGACGTGTATTTCAGGCAGCGATGCATGCGCAAGGTCCACGAGCTCCGCCAGCGGGGAGTCACCATCTTGTTCGTTTCTCACGCGACGGGAGACGTCAAGGCGCTGGGAGACCGCGCAATGTGGCTCGAGAAGGGAGTGGTGAAAGCGCTCGGGAAAACGGACCTCGTGGTGGCGCAATATCTCGCAGCGATGTCTGAGAAAGACCGGGTTTATCAGGCGCGGGAATTTACTGTCGCAGAAGCACGGGCGCTACCAGCGCCTCAGGAAATCGTTGAAGAAATTCCGAACATCGATCATCGTTTCGGTGACGCCAAGGCGGAGATCATCGGGATCACGGTATTGGATGCGCAAGGCGTTCGGGTTGGATTGCTCCAGCCTAATTCTACAATTGTAGTAAGAATCAGCGTGCGGGCGAAAGAAAATCTGGATCGGCCCATCGTTGGTTTCATGTTTCGTAACCATCTGGGAGTCGATTTCGCGGGCACCAACACAGCCCGCGAGCGCCAGGACCTGCCGCCGATGCTCGCCGGCGACGTCTGCACCGTCGATTTCTACTTGGATCTGCCTGCGCTGTACGCTTCTTCGTTTTCCTTCTCGCCTGCGATTGCCAACGGATCGCTGGAACACTACTCCATGTGCGATTGGATCGATAACGCCGTGGTTCTGCAAATGGAAAGATCGGATCAGCCCATCTACGGACAGTTCCATCTGGACTGCCGGGTCAAAGTCAACGCGAAGCTGGATTCCGGGGTTGTGACGCCGTGAGTGAGTTCACGGGTGAGCGCGTAATTCCCGGTCAAGTGAATGACGATCTGTGGGCCGAACACGTGGCCCGCTACGCGTTCGCGGCGCGCTTCGCTTCGCAGAAAAACGTTTTAGATCTCGGATGTGGCACAGGCTACGGCACCGCACATCTCGCGCACTTCGCTTCCTCCGCTGTAGGCGTCGATCTTGCGCCGGAAGCCATCGCCTACGCCGAATCGCACTACTCTACGGCGAAATTCTTGCAGTGTTCAGCCGCCGCAGTGCCGTTCCCACCAGCTTCGTTTGATCTGATCACAGCCTTCGAAGTAATCGAGCATCTTCCGGACTGGCATAGTCTGCTCGTAGAAGCCCGCCGAGTGCTGCGTGCGACCGGCCTGCTGATTGTCTCCACTCCGAACCAGCGTTACTACGCCGAAACGAGAGCGAAAGCTGGTCCAAACCCTTTCCACTCGCACGAATTCGAATACGCCGAGTTTCGTGCCGCACTCGGCGAATTCTTTCCGCACGTCCAAATCCTGTTTCAAGACCGCGTTGAAGCCTTTGCTTTTTACGGTGGAAATCAGTCTCCCGGGACCGAAGCCGAGATCGGCGGTTCCGCCGGCGATCCTGAGACAGCGAACTTTTTCATCGCGCTCTGCTCCTGCTCCCCTCTTCCACCGGCTGCGGACTTTCTATTTGCGCCCCGCGCAGCAAATCTCCTGCGGGAGCGTGAGGAGCACATTCGTTTACTCGAGCGCGAACTCAGCGAAGTGCGATCGTGGCTGGATCAAACCACGGACGATCGTAATAATCTCTTGGCCACGCATTCCGACCTGCAAAAAAAGTTCGCGGCCGAGCAAGGCCGCTCCGCGGAGATTATTGCGGATCTGAATCAAGAGAACCTGCGCAAGACAAAATGGGCCATCCAGACGGAACAGCGCCTCAATGCGGACCTTGCCAGGCAGACGGCGCAACTGGCGGAAGCCGTGCGTTTGCTCGATCGCGCCGAAGCCACTGTCATCGAACGTACCGAATGGGCGCGACGACTCGAAGCAGAACTCCAAGCGACCGCCGCCCAGCTCGCACTGGTAAGACAGTCCCGATGGTTGAAATTGGGACGTCAAATTGGACTTGGACCGCGGCTTGCACAGGACGTTGAGGAACCCGCGAAATGAGATCGTTCATCGCGGGCGCCTGGAGAGTGCTCCGGGCCCTGCCTCTCGCCGTATTGTCTCCGTTTCTGCTGATCATCTCGGCGCTGGCGCTGCTTCTGTGCGACTTGGTGGCGGCTTTGCGACCGCGACGCCCGCTTTCCCCAGACACTGCACCCGACACCCACGCAGTGAGCGTCGTAATCCCCAACTGGAATGGGCGCGATCTGCTCGAGAAATATCTTCCGTCTGTGATCGAAGCGCTGGCGGACTCTCCGGAAAGCGAAATCATCGTCGTGGACAACGGCTCGCAAGATGGCAGCGCGCAGTTCCTAGACGAGCGTTTTCCTCAAGTCCGCATACTATCCCTCGAACGGAATCTGGGCTTCGGCGGCGGCTCCAATGTCGGCTTTGAGGCGGCTCGCCATGACATCGTCGTGCTCCTGAACAACGACATGCGCGTGGAGCGGAATTTCCTCCAACCCCTGCTCGACGGCTTCACCGACGATAAAACATTTGCCGTCTCCTGCCAGATCTTCTTCTCCGACGCCAACAAGCTGCGGGAAGAGTCCGGTCTGACTGAGGGTTGGTGGCAGCAAGGCGCTCTGCGCGTCGGGCACCGCCTGGAACCTGAGATTAAGGAACTGTATCCGTGCTTCTATGGAGGAGGCGGCTCATGCGCCTTCGACCGCAGGAAGTTTCTGGAGCTGGGCGGCTTCGATGAGCTGCTCAAACCGTTCTATCTGGAAGATACCGACCTAGGCTATCTGGCCTGGAAGCGAGGCTGGAAAGTTCTTTATCAGCCCACCAGCGCAGTCTTTCATGAGCATCGTGGAACCATCGGCAAGCATTTTTCAGACGCTTACATCCAGACTGTGGTGAAGAAGAACTTCCTGCTGTTCACCTGGAAGAACATCCATAGTTGGGGATGGCTCGGGTCACATTTTATCTCTACCTGGGGGGCCGCAACTCTTAGCTGGCTGGCCGGCGATTCACCGGAGCGCACCAGCTTTTCCGCCATTCTTCGAGCGTTCGTCGCTCTGCCTCGCGCGCTGGTCTCGCGTTCGCGGGCGCGACGACTGGCCACCATTACGGACCAGGAAGCCTTCGATCGCCCCCTGGGCGGACACTTTCGCGATGCGTTCGTTCCCTTGCGTAAAGATCCAGCCCGCCTTGCGGTTCTATTCGTATCGCCGTACCCGATCTGTCCTCCGGTGCATGGCGGCGGCGTGTTCATGTATCAAACCGTCCGCGAACTCGCCCGGCTGTGCGATCTGCATCTGATCGTCCTGCTGGATCATGAGCGTGAGCGAGCGGCCCATGCGGAACTGGACGTGATCTGCAAATCGACAAAGTACATCGTGCGGATGGAAGGCCGCCAGAAGGCGCTGGCTTCCGCTGAACCGCACGCTCTTCGCGAATTCCGCAACCGCGACCTGGCCTGGCTGATTCATCGCCAGATCTATACCCATTCGATCGACGTGCTGCAGTTGGAATACCTGGTGATGGGGCAGTATGCGGGGGGGTTCAAGCGCATTCCCAGCATCTTGTTCGAGCACGATGTCTATTTCCAATCGATCGCGCGACGCCTGCCGTACATGAGCAGTGTGGTCGAACGCACGGTATCGCGCTGGGAGTACCTGCGCGCGATTCGTTACGAGCTCAAGCTGCTGCCGAAGCTGGATCGCGTTCAAGTGTGCAGCCGCGATAACGCTGATTACCTCCGGTCGTTCCTTCCAGAACTAAACGGCCGAGTGGATGACGGCTATCGCGCCGGCATCGACACATCCGGCTATGACTTCCAGCCGTCGGGACGCGAGCCCTTTACGCTTCTATTCCTCGGTAGCTTCCGTCACCTGCCGAATGTGGAGGCGCTGCAATGGTTCTTGCAAGAGGTATTTCCGCGCATCCGCAAGGAAGAACCTCGAGCCCGGCTGGTGATCGTGGGCTCCGATCCGCCTCCGCGGCATTCGCTGCGGGACTCGGAAGCCATCGAGATGATCGGATTTGTGGAGGATGTGCGCGAGCCACTGATGCGCTACTCCCTGTTTGTCTGCCCGATTCTGGCGGGCTCCGGTGTACGCGTAAAACTTCTGGAGGCGTTTGCCGCAGGTATTCCCGTAGTCTCCACTCGACTGGGCGCGGAAGGTCTGGCTGATAAAGACGGTGACATTTGCGCGCTGGCCGACGATCCGGCCGAGTTCGCCGGTCACGTGGTCCGGTTGCTGCGGAATTCCGAGGAAGCTCAGGCGTTGGCCGAGCGCGCGCGGGCCGACGTTGTCGCTAAACGCGATATGCGGGCGATGACAGGGCGGCTGGTCGAGTGTTATCGCACCGAGGTAGCGACCATGCGGTCGTAGCGCCTTACTTGCTCTTGTGGACCTTGGCCAGACGGTCCACGATCCTGGCGGCAGCGTGATTGAGATCTTCGGCTTGGGAACTCTTGGGCCGCTCGAAGGTACTCCACACAACATCGCGGGTGTTTCGATCCACCAGGAAAATCACGCCGCGGCTCCCGGAGAGCGGTCGCATGGCTGGATGGGCAAAGTCGACTTCGCCGACCTTGTCGCCTTTGTCCTTCTTCGCAGAATCGAACAGAGTTGCGAAGCTTTCCTCAAATCGTGCTCCGATCCCGTCAGTGAAAATCGCATCCGCCTTCTTGGGGTCGGTGACCACTTGCAGGACTCCCTCGGACGTCAGCCGCAGGGCCAGATACTGATCGAGTCCGTTGGCCATGGGGAGCATGTATACCGTCTTCACACCGGAAACCTGCGCGTTTGCGGCAGGAATCGAAAACATGGCAGTCAGGGTCGCGGTCAAAAGCCACTTCATGCAACCCATGATACCCAACGGCTATGCTGGTGAAGCGGTCGAATGTATAAGGAACAGAAAATCACGGTAATTATGCCGTGTTTAAACGAAGAACAGGGAGTAGAGCAGATCCTGATGCGGATGCCGGATTTCGTCGACCAGGTGATCGTGGTCGACAACGGGTCCACGGATCGGACTTCCGAGGTAGCAGCCAGATTTGGCGCACAAGTGATTCGCGAGGATGCTCGCGGATACGGGCGTAGTTATAAAACGGGCTTCGCCGCGGCCACGGGGGATATCATCATCACGCTCGACGGCGATCACAGCTATCCGCCCGACGCGATTTCCTATCTTCTGGAAGCGTTCCTGCATCTCAAGGTCGATTTCTTGAACGCGTCCCGATTCCCGGTGCGCGACGGGACCGCCATGAGCTGGAAACACTGGTTCGGGAACCTGATCCTGTCGCTGGCAATGTCCGTCCTCTATTTCCGCTGGGTGCGCGATTCGCAATCCGGGATGTGGGTATTTCGTCGATCGATCCTGAGCAAGATGAAGCTGGAATCCGACGGAATGGCCTTCTCTGAAGAAATCAAGATCGAGGCGCTAAAGACTGCGCGAAACGGCTTCGCGGAGATCTCGATTCTATACAGCTCCCGGCTGGGGGAGATCAAACTGAATCCTTGGCGCGACGGCTTCTATAACTTGTGGTTCCTGGTGAAGAAGCGGTTCTCATGAAGGTGGCCGCCGTAGTTCCTCACTGGAACCGGAGGGATCTTCTGCAGGCGCTGTTGGCCAATCTGCGCGAACAGACGCGCCCGTTCGACGAAATCATCGTGGTGGACAACGGCTCGGAGGACGATTCCGTAGCCGTGGCGGAGCGCGCCGGCGCTCGCGTGATTCGCCTCAAAAGCAATCTTGGATTCGCTCCCGCCGTGAACCGCGGCATCGCGGCTACCGATGCGGACTGGATCGCGATCCTGAATAACGACGTCACCCTCGATCCGGCCTGGCTGGCCAGCCTGCTGGCCGCCGCGCAGGAAAGCGACGTGTGGTTCGCGACCGGTAAAACGCTGACGGCCGCCGATCCGTCAGTGATCGATGGTGCGTTCGATGCAATTTCACGCGGAGCGTGCGCGTACCGCTGCGGCTCGGGCAAACCGGACGGACTCTTCTGGAATCAGCCACGCCGGATCCGCATGGCTCCCATGACCGCTGCTCTATTCCGGCGAAAACTGTTCGAAGAAGTCGGTTCGCTGGATGAAAGATTCGAATCCTATCTCGAGGATGTCGATTTCGGAATCCGATGCGCGGTCCAGGGGCGGGCGGGCATTTTCGCTCCAAGTGCAATTGCGTACCACCTGGGCAGTTCGACATGGGGAGCGTGGAATAAATACGCAGGGCGGCTGATTGCACGCGACCAGCTGTTGGTGACAGCAAAGTACTTCCGCGATTTATCGCGGTGGGCTATCGTGGCCGGGCAATTGCTGTGGGGATTGGTAGCTCTCCGCCACGGGTGTGCAAATGCTTACCTTAAGGGTAAGATTGCGGGCATGCGGCTTGCCCGTACGATACCGTCGGAGAGTTCGGCGTCCAGAAATATCGAATCATTCGTTAGGGAAAGTGATCATACCATTGGTGAGATCCAGCAGCAGACCGGGTTCGACCGTTACTGGAGGGCCTATTTCTGGCTGTCGGGGCCGTAATTGTCACCTACAACTCGGCGGAGGTCATCTTGAGTTGCCTTGACGGACTGGCTGAGATGGCTCGCGGTGTGGACGTCACCGTGGTGGACAACGCCTCTTCGGATCAGACTTTGAGAACCGTTGGGCAGCGTACCGGTGTCAGGATCATCGCCAACCAGGAAAATCGCGGGTTCGCGGGCGCCGCGAACCAGGGATTCCGCGAAACCCAAGGCGGCCAGATTCTGCTGCTCAATCCGGATGTTCGCCTGAGAACGTCTGTGGTCGCCCTGGTCGAAGCCTGCCAGGAACACGGCTTGGCCGCGGGGCAGCTTACCGGTGCCGATGGCGATCCCCAGGCTGGATTCACCATCCGGCGCCTTCCGACGCCGGGGTCAATGATATTCGAGTTGCTGGGTCTTAACTGGCTTTGGCCTGGTAATCCGGTCAACCGCGGCTATCGATACCTGGATCGGGATTTGAACCAAGGGGGTCCCGTAGAACAGCCGGCGGGCGCCTTCTTGATGATCCGCCGCGACATCTGGGAGCGTCTGGGCGGCTTCGACGAGAGCTTTCATCCAGTTTGGTTCGAGGATGTGGATTTCTGCCGCCGGGCGGTAGATTCGGGCTATCGGATCGAGTACGTGCCGCAAGTTCGGGCCGAACACACGGGCGGACACTCGGTGAAGAAGCTTTCGCAGGTTCGCATACAAGAGTATTGGTATGATAGCCTTATAAGATATGCCGGAAAGCACTTCCGCCCTTGGCAATACCGGGCAGTTTGCTTGGCGGCGGTGTTTGGCACGGTTCCGCGGATGGTCGCGGGGATGATTCGCGACAAGAACCTTAACCCTGCCGTTAGTTGTTACAAAATAATGCGGTTCGCCGGAAAGCGCCTGGTCCTGCGCTCGCCGCGGTCACTGCAGCCCGGGAATTATA
>Ga0105239_10004484_pt1 | contig 16666 bp, 18 predicted proteins | sample KBSC44metaG_FD_92761 | JGI IMG/M metagenome (GOLD analysis project Ga0105239, IMG submission 92761) | Corn rhizosphere microbial communities from Kellogg Biological Station, Michigan, USA - KBS C4-4 metaG | ecosystem: Host-associated > Plants > Roots > Rhizosphere > Soil | place: Michigan, USA...
CCCGCAGAATTTATAAAACAAAAACCCCGGCTTGAGAGATGGCCGGGGTTTCTTTTTATCTTGTATGCTGAGTGAAATTAATTCATCCTGTATGGGGCGATCAAATAAAATTCGGGGATTTGTACGTTAAATAATTGGTTATCCATTAGGCGGGCCATGTGGTATTCGCCTTTCATGCTGCCCATATCTGTTTTAAGATTACAGCCTGATACGTATTCATGCGCCATGCCTGGCTCAATAACCGGCTGCTGGCCAACCACGCCTTCGCCTTCAACTTCGCGCTTAGCGCCGTTTGAATCAAAAATATACCAGTGCCTGCCCAGTAGCCTAACCGCGTAATTGCCCATATTTTCAATTTTTACCTTGTAGGCAAACATAAAATGGTCATTCGCCGGGTTCGAATACTCGGGTTGGTAAATTGTATCTACCGATACCTTAACGCCGTCTGTAATAACTGTAACCATGTTAACAAATCTCCTTCGCTTCAAATATATATTATCCAGTCAAATATCAAGCCATTTTTAAAAAAAAATTCTCGAGGGTGCTTTGCCTGAGCATATTGTGCGCGAACGCAGCCGGACGATGCTTACTTTTTATTCTTGTAGGCTTCTATACCACTGTTAAGATAACTTACGTAGTTATCTACACTATAGTTTGCGCCTTGCGGAGGAACTAATGTATTTCCGTCGCTATCAATAATTACATAAAAGGGCTGCGAGTTGGTATTGAATTTTACCGTTTCATAATCGCTGTTTTTGCCGCCAATGGTGGTAATTTGTTTCCCGCTGAATGATGAGTTGTAGAATTCCGTCGCCGGCAAAGATCCTTTCTCATCCACATAAAGCTCAAGCAATACAAAATCGTTTTGCATCATTTTTCGAACCCTCGGGTCGGGCCATACATCATTTTCCATTTTTCGGCAATTGGCACAGTTCCAGCCGGTAAAGTCAATCAGTATCGGTTTTTTTAATTCTTTTGATACCTGTAGTGCTTGCTCATAGTCATACCATTCGTTCAGGCCCACATGTTTGCCCCGCTTAAATACATCTTCGTATTTCTTTTCTTTTATCGATACATTTTGAACCGGTTCGGCAGATGCAGAGCCCATTGATCTGCTTAAATCAAAGTCCTGTGTTGCGGGCGGTGGTAAAAATCCGCTTATTACTTTAAGTGGCGCTCCCCACAGGCCCGGGACCATATAAATAACAAATGCAAAAACGCCTATTGCCACAAACGTCCGGAATACCGACATATGCTTGAAATCGCTATCGTGTGAAAATTTAATTTTCCCGATTAAATAAAGTCCCATCAGTAAGCCTAAGGCTATCCACAGCGATAAAAATATTTCGCGGTCGAACCAGTTCCAATGGTAGGCCAAATCGACGTTCGATAGAAATTTAAGGGCAAAGCCAAGCTCCAAAAAGCCTAAAACCACCTTAATGCTGTTAAGCCAGCCGCCAGATTTGGGCAAAGTTTTTAAAGCTGACGGGAACAAAGCAAATATGGTGAACGGTAATGCCAGTGCCAGCGAAAAGCCAAACATACCCATTGCGGGTGCAAGGCGATCTCCTTTTGTTGCGGCTGCGGCTAAAAGACTACCTACAAGGGGACCCGTACACGAAAACGACACGACAACCAAGGTTGCAGCCATAAAAAATATGCCGGCAAGACCTCCGCGATCGGAATTTTGGTCGAGTTTATTGGCCAATGAGCTGGGCAGGTTTATTTCAAACGCACCCAGGAAGGAAATGCCGAAAACTACCAGCAACAGGAAGAAAAATATATTGAAAATACCGTTGGTGGCTAACGCGTTTAGCGCATCGGGGCCGAAAAGCAGTGTTATAATAAAGCCTAATGAAACATAAATTACAATTATCGACAGCCCGTATAACAGGGAATGCAATATTCCTTTTGCCTTTGAACCGGATTTTTTTGTAAAAAAACTAACCGTTAACGGTAACAGTGGATAAATACACGGCATTGTGATGGCCAGCAATCCACCAAGGAACCCGGCAATGAATATTTCCCAAAGCGTTTGCGACTTCTGGCTTACCTCAACGACTTTTGTAGCTGGGGTTGCTTTTTTAAGCTCCGCCTGCTTTTTCTGGAACGCTTTGGCGCTATCAGCCGCGGTAGGTATATCTGTAAACTGCACATCAGCAGACGACACCGTGTCTGCCTTTTTATTTTGAAAGGCTTTTGCCGGATTTGTACCTGTAACTACAAATGCAGCTATGGCAAAAAAAAGAATTAAGTACCGTTTTAAAGGGTACCTGTTAACCGTACGGTTCATTGCTATATGTATTAGTTGCTTATGGGTATGTTAAATTCAACTTCTTCGGGTGGGTTGCATTTATGGTCGTTGCAGGCTACGTAGCCAAGCTTGCCTTTAACCGCAGGCGATTTTGCCGCGCCCAACTTTATTTTTTGCTGAAACACAGCGGCAGTTTCAAAATAACCTATGTTCATGCTAAAAGCCTGTTCATACCTCCAAAGTGGCCTGGGCTCAACAATTTTACCGACCGGTGTATAATCTTTCGATTTTGAAAACTTGAACGAACTTTTAGCAGGCCCACCCTGTTCGGTTTGCGAATAGATGTGCCAGCCTTTTTGTATGGTTGCCTTCAAAAAAACCACAGCGTCTTTATCGCCTGTTTTTTTCGACGCGTACGACCATTTTACCGGGTTGTCTATTTGCGCCCATGCGCTGCCGCCGAAAGCCAGCAACACAGCGAATACCAGGAGGAACTTCTTCATCCTTAATTTTATTTGCCTAATGGAATAGTGAAATCGATGTCTTCAGGAGGAAGGCATTTCTGGTCGTTACAGGTCATGTACTCCAGCTGGCCCTTAACGGCTGTGGCGTTGGCCGATTTTAATTTGATTTTTTGCTGAAACACTACCGATTTTTCAAAATAGGTAACGTCCATTTTAAAAGTGGTTTCGTATTTTTTTATCGGGGTTGGCTGTGTGGGCTGGCCAACAGTTACATAATCTTTTGATTTTGTAAAGGTAAACGAGGTTTTTATTGGTCCGCCATCTTTAACATCGAGGCCATAAATATGCCATTTGTCATCAATGGTGGCTTTTAAAAATACAACAGCCTCGGTGGCGTTGATTTTTTTTGCCGCGTACGACCATTTTACATGCGATTCGATTTGCGCCTTGGCGCCAAAACTTAAAACAAGGGCAGCTGCTGCCAGCAATATTCTTTTCATTTATTTAGTTTTATCAGTTACTTAAATTTAATTTAACGCTAATGTAGCGCTGATTACTGTTTTCATTATGAAGTTGAATGTGAAGAAATGTTAAATTAACAAACCCTGTTAATTTACAAATTCAATTTCCTTCAGGCTAAACTCCAATTCCTCATGCTTATTATTTTCAACGACTAATATACCGTTGTCTTTTACACTTTTGATAGTTCCGGCAAACTGCCCGTCTTTTGACTTGTATTCCTTCTGTTCGTTTAACCAGTATAGTCGTGTTAAATAGGTTTCCCTTACAAATAAAATTTTGCCGGCCTTTAAATTCAAATAATAAGCCTCAATGTGGCGACAAATGTCGGATAATAAAGTTTTTAAATCATAATCCTGTTGTAAGATTTGCTTTACAGACGTAGCATTTGGCAGGTTATCCGGAAATTTTTCCTGGTTTATGTTAAGACCTATGCCAACAATGGCGTTTTTAATTTGTCCGCCCTGTATCATATTTTCAATTAACATGCCGCCCAGTTTACGGTTGCCATAGTAAATATCATTGGGCCATTTGATCTTTAAACTGTCGCCAAGCAATGGATGCAAAGCATCGAAAACTCCTAAACTAACTGCCCTTACAAGGTCGAATTGTTGGGTAACGGGCAAAAACGAAGGTTTTAATAACAGGCTGAAAGTTAAATTTTTACCAGCTTCGGCATGCCATCCGTTCTGCTGCTGGCCCCGGCCGGCTGTTTGGTTTTCTGCCATAATGACTGTTCCCTCAATCACTGGCTTGGAATTTGACGCTAATTGTTTAAGGAAATTGTTTGTTGAGTCAACTTCTTTAATGGTTACAAAATTTTGTCCAACAAATAATCCCGAAAATATGTTATTTTGCAAAGTATAATATTATTAAACACTAAATCGTTCAAAACTAATTCTTTTTGATGGTAAAAAACAAAGCGTTAAATGAATCTGCCTATATTTCAGAGTTGGCGATTCATGGGATCCAGGAAAAAAAGGGAAATGATATTATCAGGTTAGACCTTCGTAATATATTCAGTTCGGTGGCAGATTATTTTGTAATATGCCATGCGGATTCGACCACACAGGTTAAAGCTATAGCCAATAGCATTGAGGATGAGATATACAAGGCTACGCAACAAGACCCTTACCGAAAGGAAGGGCTTGAGTATGGGGAATGGATACTGCTGGATTATATTGACGTAGTTGTGCACGTTTTCAGAACCGATAAGCGCGAGTTTTATGGCATGGAAGACCTTTGGGGCGATGCCGAGATAAAAATGTATAAAAGCGCATAAGCAGCCGCAACAATTGTGTTTGCAAGCGCGTCATCATCATACCCGTGCGAATTATTAAATAAAGATTGTAAGTTTGAGTTTGTAAATTAAATTAGATAACAAGTTGGAAAATCCAAAACCGATAAGGAAAATACCGAATAAAAAGATAACGCCAAAGCCGCCAAAACCCAATATTATGTGGTTTTACGCTATCATTGTAGTAGTGCTGCTGGTTGTTGCCACACTTTTAAATACCACCACTTCAAATACTATACCGTTTCAAAAGTTTGCCGAAATGCTAAAAAAGCATGATGTGCAAAAGGTCGTTGCGTTCCGCAGCGGAGATTTGTTTGTAGCTGAAGTTTATTTGACCAAGGAAGCCCAAAGTAAAGGCGAATATGCCGATGCGAAAAAGGATAATCGTGCATTTAGCATGAATAACACCGATGGCCCGCAATACACATTTTCTGACGCTACTTACGAGGGTATAAAGCAATCGATAAATAACGCTGAAAAAGACTTTGGCTTTACCGAAGACCAAAAGATCCCGGTTATTATTGAAGGTGGACACGAAAGCCTGCTGTCAAACTGGTTTGTGCAGTGTATTATAATGGCAGTACTGTTGGTGGCCGTATGGCTGTTTATTATGCGCCGCATGAGCGGTGGTTCAGGCGGCGGGCCGGGTGGCCAGATATTTAATATAGGCAAGTCAAAAGCTACGCTGTTTGATAAAGAGGCCCAGGTATCGGTTACGTTTAATGACGTGGCCGGTTTGGAAGAAGCCAAACAGGAGGTAATGGAAATTGTCGATTTCCTTAAAAACCCCAAAAAATACACCAATTTGGGTGGTAAAATCCCTAAAGGCGCGTTATTAATAGGTTCGCCGGGTACGGGTAAAACATTGCTGGCAAAAGCCGTTGCAGGCGAAGCACAGGTACCTTTCTTCTCACTTTCAGGTTCTGATTTTGTGGAGATGTTTGTTGGTGTGGGCGCATCACGTGTCCGCGACTTGTTCCGCCAGGCAAAGGACAAAGCACCGTGTATTATATTTATTGACGAGATTGACGCCATTGGCCGTGCCCGTGGTAAAAACAATATTGTTGGTGGCAACGATGAGCGCGAAAACACATTGAACCAGTTGTTGGTTGAAATGGATGGTTTTGGTACCGACTCGGGTATCATCATATTGGCGGCCACCAACCGCCCCGATGTGTTAGACTCTGCTTTATTGCGCCCGGGCCGTTTCGACCGCCAGGTATCAATAGACAAACCGGATTTAATTGGCCGCGAGCAGATATTTAAGGTACACTTAAAGCCGGTTAAGCTTGCTGAAGGTGTTGATGCCAAAAAATTATCGGCACAGACACCGGGTTTTGCAGGTGCCGAAATTGCCAACGTATGTAACGAGGCCGCACTTATTGCCGCACGTAAAAACAAAGAGGCAGTTGAAATGCAGGATTTCCAGGATGCTATTGACCGTGTGATTGGTGGTTTGGAGAAAAAGAACAAAATCATATCGCCCGAAGAAAAACGCATCGTTGCTTACCATGAAGCCGGGCACGCAATTGCAGGCTGGTTTTTGGAGCATGCCGATCCATTGGTTAAGGTATCGATAGTTCCTCGCGGTGTTGCAGCACTGGGTTATGCACAATACCTTCCAAAAGAACAGTTTTTATACACTACCGAACAATTGATTGATGGTATGTGTATGACGCTTGGTGGCCGTGTTGCCGAAGATATTACCTTTGGGAAAATATCAACCGGTGCGCAGAACGATTTGGAGCGTATTACCAAACTTGCTTACGCCATGGTTACCATTTATGGTATGAACGACAAAGTTGGTAACGTATCGTTTAACGATACCCAGGGCGAGTACCAGTTTAACAAGCCATATTCTGAAAAAACTTCGGAACTGATTGACGTGGAAGTGCGTAACCAGATAGCTGAAGTTTACGAAATGACCAAGAAGCTGTTGCTTGATAAACGCGAAGGGTTGATAAAACTGGCTGATAAGCTGTTGGAAAAAGAGATCCTTTTCCAGTCAGACCTTGAAGAAATATTAGGCAAGCGTCCGTTTGATAACCGTACCACATATGATGAATTTGTGAACGGCCCGGAAGCCAACCAGGAACCTGCCGCATCGGCACTGGTACCCGAAGGCGTAGCCGACCATTCAGGAACTTTTAACAGGAACCCTGAAGAGAAGGACTTAACCGGGAAAGAATAAGTTGGTGAGCAGAGAGTAGTGAATGGAGAGTAGTGAGTGGTAGCAGTGAGTTTAAATTCACATATTTCCATTTATTACTCTCCATTTTTCTATTCACCCCTCACCATTCACCACTCACCAAATGAGAGACATAACCACATCTAAGGAAAAGCTGTTAAAAAAGATCCGTAAGGCGCTTTTGGAGAAAAGGGACAACCCGTATCCTAACCTTGAAGATTTGCCGCATTACCCGCCGACAGACGAACCTCTTGATGTGTTATTTGCTGAACAATTTACGGCAATATCGGGCCAGTTTTTATTTTGTGAGGACGAGGTACAGTTTATAGAGAACTTATTGCAGCTTGCCGAAGAGCGTAAATGGCATAAAATATATTGCTGGGAGCCCGCCCTGCAGGAAGTGCTTGCCCGCTACGAATATCCTTATTACGAAACCGACAAGGATTTTGACCAGGCCGACGTTGGCTTTACACTTTGCGAGGCGCTGGTGGCCCGCAATGGCAGCATTTTGCTTTCGAACGGTAACATGGCCGGTCGCCGGTTAAGCATCTACCCGCCGGTGCATATCGTGTTGGCGTATACATCGCAAATGGTGCTCGATATAAAAGACGGGTTGAAACTGCTGAAAGCCAAATACGAAAACAATTTACCGTCGATGATAAGCAACGTAACAGGCCCGAGCCGCACTGCCGACATCGAAAAGACGCTGGTATTAGGCGCGCATGGGCCTAAGGAGTTGTTTGTTTTTTTGCTGGAGGGGTAAGAAAAAAAGATACAAGATTGTAAGAATCAGGAATAAAGAAAATAGCAGTTAATATTTTGTTCTTGATTCTTGACTTCTTGAATCTTGTCTCTTACTCAGTTCAACTTCAAATCTTCCAATTTGCTTTCTTCCAAAACTAAACGCTGGCTGATTTTGCCGGGGCCGTAGTGCCATTTTATCAGCCTGATGCAGCTATCCGCAATTTCAATACCTGTTATGTCTCCATCATCGAAACAACAGCATCCACTATTAAAATAGGTATCCAAATATCCTTTAAAATCAGGAGGCCGGTTGGTTTTTAAGTGCAGGGCGTCAATTTTAGCCTGTAGTGCCGCTTCCTGTTTGGCATCATCATTTTTTTTCGCAATCCCTAATTTCTCGTATAAAGCTTCTAACTGGGTTAACGACCTGAATACGGGCTGGTGCGTATGCCCGGTTATCAGTAACAGGTTTTTTCGCTTCGAGCTCCATTCATACATTATTTGGTTGTGATCGGTCTTTAACTGGTCGTTGTTTGCGGGGGTGTTAGGGTTTATGCGCAAATACGCCTGGAACGGTCCCCATATGTCGGATACAAACCACTTGCTGAACCAATTACCGTCACTTTGCAAATCCCCCTGGTGACCGTGGGTCATGTATATTTCCAAAGGGCTGCCATTAACAGTTGTTGTAAGTATAGCACCTTCATAAATTTTAACCTGCTGGTGGTATATACTTTGCAGCCCAACCGGTGCCAGCGGATCATTTGCCCAATACAAATCGTGGTTGCCAAATATTTTCACGAAAGCGTTACGTTGAATGAACTTCTGCTCGGCCTCGAAAGTTGTTTTATTGTGCCGTTTTACCGTAACGAACAGGTTCTCCCATAATTCTTCACTATCGCCCAGGTTAATGTAGCAGAAATTGTTTGTGTAATAATAATCCAGGGCGGCAAGATAGTTTTTAGCAGCATTTGCAAAAACATCGGCGCCGTCGCGTGCGCCTTTATGCTGATCGGACAGAATGATAAATTTATCTTTCGCGACATCGAACTGTAGTGCCAGGCCGGCTTTGTCTTTGCCGGCACTAATTTCAGCGTGCAACTTGCTCAGCGCTTTGTCAACCCGCTTTCTGTCAGGCCTTGACGAAAGCTTGTTGGCCAGCCTCACCGCCGGCCCGGTAAAAATATTTTGTAAAAATTTACGCATCAGTGCTTTAACAGGGGTTATGGGGTTTTGTTTAATCTTTAGCCAACGCTCACTGAAGGCTCCGGGCATCGCAAAGCAAGCAGTATCCCGGATTTTTCGATACTAATTTTTTTTGAATTTTTCACCCCGTTAAATAACGGTATTTGCTGCGTTAAAACACGGTAAAAAAACAGTTAATAAACGGGGGTTGTTTAATAGTTAAAACCCTATATTGGAGCCATATTTACTAACCCTTTAATCAATTTAAACATGTCAGCAGTAATCGACAAACCAACCGCAAAGGACTTGATCGCGGCTTATCAAACCCAAAATTCGGGCACAGGCGGCCCGGCCCTAAAAACAGGCGAAGGCGCGTTCCTGAACGGGTTTTTTATTCCCCGCCGCGTTTTGGACGCTATTCTAAGTGATAGAGACACCATTGGTGTAAGCGTGCATTTTGCCAAGCACCCCGATTTTCCCACGTCTACTGACAATATTTTTACCCTGGTTCTGGCCGGCGCCGAAATAAACCCGGATTACCCTGAAGTAAACGGGGCCGCACCGTATGTAGCCCGCTACGAGACCTGGGACCAGTTGAGCCCATGCCCGCCATATTGCACTGACCTTTGTTGATAGCAGATCATGAGCTTTGATAGCATATACATTGTATATCTAATAATATTATTGATAATTACTATAGTCGGCTTTACGCGTTATAAAAGCTTGAACAAGGGCTTCCGTGTTTTAACAATATTAATTTTATGTACCCTAATTAGCGAAAGCATAAAAAAGATATATGGCAAGGTATATCACAATAATATGCCGGTAGCGCACATTTGGGGAGTGGCGGAGCTCGCGCTGTATTCTGCAACTTTTTATTATTTGCTGAACAACTCGAAAATCAAAAAGGCGATTGTTGTCGCTGTAGCATTAATGACGGCATTGGAAATCTGGAATGTGTTGTTCTTTGAAAACCTGCTTCAATTTCCTTCGCTTATATTGAACATTTCGCAGATTGTATATGTGCTTTATTCTCTGCTATTGTTTCGGCAAATGCTGTTGGTTCCGGCGGAACAGAGTCTTTTTAAGCAAAGCTTATTTTGGTTTAACCTGAACATGCTATTTTATGGTACTACCATGTTTTTGAATTTTGCTTTAACCAGCTATTTTATTCAAAATAAATTGGATATGTCGGCACTTTATTATTTCAGTATCGTTGTCAATTTCATATTTTATATTTTAATTGGTATATCAATTTTAATAGACAATAAAAAGGCAGACATAATGAATATCAGTAATGGCAAATAATGCCCCGAATCCCAGTGAGCTGTATTTTATTTTTTTTTCAGCAACAGCTTTTTTTGTTTTCCTGGCAGGGTTTATTATATACTTTATAATATTATACCAAAAAAAGCAAACACAAAACAAAGCCGAGCGGGAAATTTTGGAGGCTAATTTTAAACAGGAGTTTTTAAAGGCGCGGCTTGAGATACAAGAGGAAACATTTACATACGTTGGGCGCGAACTACATGATAATATAAACCAGGTACTTTCATTCGTAAAGCTTAACCTGGCGATGATTAAAGTTGAAGAATCGGCCCAGCAAACAAAAATCAATGAAAACCGCGATTTAGTTGCGCAGGTAATTACTGATCTGCGCGATTTATCAAAGAGCCTAAGTTTTGAACATATCACAAAGCTTGGGCTTGTAAAAACTATTGAAAACGAGGTTGACAAACTGAATAAAAGCGGGCTTGTTGAGGCAGAACTGGTTATAACAGGTGATATTTACCCGATGGGAGAGCAGCGTGAACTGGTATTGTTTCGCATTTTCCAGGAAGCAGTTAATAATACTATTAAACATTCTGGTGCAAATCATCTAAAAATTAGTTTGCAGTATATTCCTGAAATGTTTAATTTAACACTCGAAGACGATGGGGTTGGTTTCTCGGCCAACTCCCTCGACCACAGCCGTGGTTCAGGTTTGATGAATATTGAAAACAGGGCTACCGTAATTGGTGCGGTGGCAAGTATAAGCAGTTCGGCCGGGAATGGCTGTTCAGTTAAAGTTAACCTAAACCCTTTACTACAAATACAATATATAGATGGAAAATATCCAAATCGCCTTGGTTGATGATCACCGCCTTTTCAGAAGTGGGATAGCATCATTAATAGGTAATTTTAAGGGATTTAATATACTTTTTGAAGCAAGCAACGGGGAAGAAATGGTACGTAAAATTTCGTCCAAACTAAAGCCGGATGTTGTGCTGCTTGATATACATATGCCGGTAATGGATGGTGCTGCTACAGCGCTTTGGCTAAAAGAGAACTACCCCGAAATAAGAATCATAGTTTTATCGATGCTGGAGGACCCGGAAAAGGTGTTGACCATGCTTAAGCTTGGCGCTAAGGGTTACTTGCTGAAAGATTCGGAACCGCACGAGTTTGAGCTGGCCTTACAAAAGGTATCATCGGGCGAGGTTTATTACCCCGAATTTGTTACCCGCTTGTTAATAAACTCATTTAATGAGCATATTGACCAGGTTACTTTGCAGATACGCGAACTCGAGTTTATAAAGCTTGCTGCCTCAGAACTTACCTATAAAGAAATAGCTACGCAAATGTGCATCAGCATACGAACAGTTGATGGCTATCGCGACCAATTATTTGAAAAATTGAATGTTAAAAGCCGCATCGGCCTGGTGCTATATGCCATAAAAAACAAATTGATAGACGTATAATTTGCTAATATTTTTAGTAAATTTGCCTCTATGGCACATGAGGGTAACGATGAGTTTTTTAAAGGACGCGGCGCACAGGTAAATACGCACAACAAGTTTTTAAAGAGTAAATATGTTTTAGAACATATTGAAGGTTTGGATGAGCCGCTGCTGGAAAATACTGCCACGCAACTTTTTGAAGAATCGCCCAAAAAAATAGTAAGCGAATCAAACAGCCCTGATTTAAGCCACATGTACTCTATAAACCCTTACCAGGGTTGCGAGCATGGCTGTATTTATTGTTACGCACGTAACACGCATGAATACTACGGATTTAGCGCCGGGCTTGATTTTGAACGTAAAATAATTGTTAAGCGTAACGCGCCCGAACTGCTGGAGCAATATTTCAACAAAAAAAACTACCAGCCGGTGTGCATTATGCTGTCGGGGAATACCGATTGTTACCAGCCGGTTGAACGGCGGTTGAAAATTACCCGTTCATTGCTCGAGCTTTTTTTGAAGTATAAGAACCCGGTGAGCATCATCACCAAAAATAACGTTATACTGCGCGACCTGGATATCCTTACCGAACTGGCGGCCATGCGGCTGGTACATGTAAACGTATCTATCACCTCATTAAACGAGCAGCTGCGGCAAAAGCTGGAACCGCGCACCGTTACGGCCACCGGGCGGTTAGCGGTTATTCAAAAACTTACTGAAAAAGGAATCCCCTGCCGGGTGATGGCGGCCCCAATAATTCCCGGGTTGAACAGTAACGAAGTGCCGGCTATTATTAAAGCGGCTGCCGACAGGGGGGCGGTATCCGCAGGATTTACGATAGTGAGGCTGAATGGAAGTATCAGCGAAATTTTTACCGACTGGATAAATAAGGCCTTTCCCGATAGGGCTGAAAAGGTGTTGAATATGATAAAATCGTGTCACGACGGGAACCTTAACGACAGCAACTTCGGTCGCCGGATGAGCGGTGAAGGAAAAATTGCCGAATCGATACACCAGATGTTCAGGATGGCCTGTACCCGCTTTATGGCCGACAGGGATATGCCGGAGTTTGACTACAGCCTGTTTGTGCCGAAGAATGGGAAGCAGACGAGTATGTTTTAAACCGTTGATTACAAATGATTACGTTGATTTCGCTGATTTTGTGGGGTTATGATTAGCGCCGGGGTTTAATAAATAATTCAACCAGCACCCCAAACCCTATCCCAACAGCATAGCAAAGCATATCGATCCATAAAAACGTTTGGCCTAACACCAGGCCGCCGATAACGATGTGCCTGATGTTGTTTATCCATGGCGCCTGGTAAAGCTGACTGAATTCGATACTGTAGCTAAAAAGCAGGCTTGCAATAACAGCCAGTTTTGTAGTGTTATTGATGAAGATAAATCTCGCCATAAAATAAACCATCAGTGCCCATAAAATATCGCCGATAAATAAAGGTACCCCGTTTATGTGGCGTGATAAAAGGCCCGTTATAATAGTAGCGGTTATGAGTGCGAGATAGGTTGTACGGGTTTTATGCATAGCAATGTGTTAAACGTGCCAAGTTTTGTAAACTTCGCGCGTTTTCATCTAAATTTCAAAATAAAGCCTTATTTTCGGAATAAAAACTGACAAAAATGAACGTTAACGATATAATTGCCCACCTGCCTAATTTAGATAACAGCGAACGCTCGAAACTACAGGCGGCATTGTTTGATCTGCAAACCGATTTGGACCTGAAAGACGTAATCCGCGAAAACCTCGACGATATAAAAAGTGGTCGCGTTAGTTCGCACCAGGCAGTAATGAACGAGATTAACGCATCGCGCTAATCCCATATATTTGGCCTTTCAATGCCGAGCGTACGCAGGTTAGAAAGTATATTGCCTGCGTGCACCGCTTCATGATAGGCAATCCTTAACAGGTAATCGCCAAGCTTTCGGCGCTGGCCAAGTTCGGGGCGGATAATTTCTATCTCCAGGAGATCCTGCGGCGTAAATGACTTTACCATTTCGAGGTAGTCTTCCCGGTATGGTTGCGCAAATGAAATTTCATCGGCAATGGTGGTATATGGTCGGCCTTCCCAGGGCGAAATCAAATTGCCTTTATCACCACGGCCTTTAATAATTTGCTGATAGATATACGGGCTCTCGAGCACATGGCGTACGGTTTCAATTAAACTCATGGCATCTTTATCGGGCTGCCAGTGGTAAAACTTTTCGGGGATACTGTCCCATAACTTAATGCTGCGGCGGCGTATTTCCTCATAATTTAAAATGATGAGTTCGTTAGGTGTCATAATATTTTAAGATGTAATACTTTGCGCCTCGGTCTATATATCTCCGTTTTTCCGCATCCAGGCTACTACGGCTTTTATTTCTCCATAGGTAAAGTCATCGCCCAAAACTTCTTTTATAGGCGATAGTTTTTCGGCGCCATAGCTTAAGACGATATCTTTAATTGCGGGTATTTTTTCAGATTTCACCAACTCGGTTACATCCATTTCGCCTTTGTAAATATAAAAGCTTAAATGACCTTCAATAGTGGTTGCGGCAAGCCCGCGCAGTGCAGCAATTTCCGAAACCGGCTTGCCGGCGCGATATAATGTAAAGCTTTCTTTGGCGGTATCCGATGATCGGTTTGCAGCCCTTTCTGTAGGTGTTTTACGCTCCCGCTTGGCCGACTTTTGTTTTATTTTAGATACCAGGCCATTCTTTTCGGCGTAGGTTTTAAGCGGAAGTAAAAACTCGCGACCATACCGCGCCAGCTTCACATCGCCAAAGCCGGATATCAGTCTTAATTCATCCAGCGTTTGCGGGAAGTAGGTGGCCATTTCCTGCAGGCTTGCATCTGACAGGATAATATAAGGCGGAACATTTTCAAGCCGGGCGATATCAGCGCGCAGGCTTCGCAACTCTGCAAACAACGATGCCTCGAATGGTAAAGCAGCAACAGGCTGGCGCTCTTCGATAACTTCGGTTTCAACAAGCTCAACTTTTTCCAACCCTTTTAATACCGCTTCGCTTTTTTCGGTGAGCTTTAATATGGGGTACATATCTTCGGTTACCTGTAAATAGCCCTGGGCTGCCAATTCACGCAGGTAGCGCTGCCATTCGGGTTTGCTGATATCGGCGCCTATGCCGTAAGTTTTAAGCTGTTTGTGCTCTTCCCATATTTTTTCACTTTTCGATCCGCGTAAAAAATCGATCACGTAGGTGCTGCCAAATCGTTCTTTAAGCCGCGATACTGCCGATAAGGCCTTTTGTGCGATAAGGGTAGCGTCAAAGCGTTTGAAATCCGTTAAACAAAAATCGCAGGAGCCGCAGTTTGGCGGGAAATCCTCATCAAAATATTTCAGTAAAAACTGGCGGCGGCAGGCACGCAACTGGCAATACTTTACCATATCGTCCAGCTTTTTAAGCATGATGCGGCTTTGCTCCGGATTGTCGTCCACCATGGCAAACTGTTTCAGCTTTATGGCGTCGCCGGGCGAGTAAAGCAGCAGCGCGTTTGATGGCAGCCCATCGCGCCCTGCACGGCCGGTTTCCTGGTAATAGCCTTCGATGTTTTTTGGCAGATCAACATGCACCACGTAACGCACGTTTGATTTATTGATACCCATGCCGAAAGCTATGGTAGCCACAATTATCCGCACTTCATCGCGCAAAAAAGCTTCCTGGGTGCGGGCCTTAACAGCATTGTCCAGCCCTGCATGGTAGGGTTCGGCTAAAAAGCCCTCTTCCTTAAGATCAGCAGCCAGGCTCTCGGTTGATTTACGCGACAGACAATAAATAATACCTGAATCCTCTTTGCGCTCTTCCAAAAAACCGAGCAGCTGGTTAAAGCTATCTCTTTTAGGGGTTACTTTATAGGTGATATTTTCGCGGTTAAAGGATGATATAAATACGGCAGGGTTGCGCAGGTTTAACTTTTCGAGAATATCCTTTTTGGTGAGCTTATCGGCAGTGGCTGTTAGGGCTATAACCGGGACGTTTGGGAACTCGAGCTTAAAGCCTGAAAGCATCAGGTACTCGGGCCTGAAATCGTGCCCCCAGTGCGAGATGCAATGCGCTTCATCAATAGCAATTAACGAAACAGGCAGCGTTTTTAAAAAATCAATCAGCTTGCTGTCCTTACCAAATAATCGCTCGGGAGCAAGGTACAGCAATTTGATCTGGTTGTTCTTTAACCGGGTGCTGATGTCGATATGTTCCTGGGTCGACTGGCTTGAATTGATAAACGCAGCGGATATGCCGTTAACATTTAGGGCATCTACCTGGTCCTTCATCAAGGCAATCAATGGCGAGATAACGATGGTTAAACCATCAAGCAACACGGCCGGCAACTGGTAACATAAAGATTTACCGCCACCGGTAGGCATCAGCGTAAGCACATCCTTTTTGTCCAGGATATGCTGGATGATCTCCTCCTGCCGGTGCCTGAACGCACTGTAGCCAAAATATTTTTGCAGCGCCTGTATGGGTGTCATTTGCGTCTCCGTTTGCATCGGCCCGAATTTAATAAAAAACAGTTTTAAAATGCTAAAAATTTTAGGAAAATAATTCATTGCGCACAGGCCTGCGACCTGTGCTGGTGTATTTCGCCCCTTTGGGGCTCCGGGGTTCTCTTTAAATTCTAAAATTTCGGAAAAAATGATAATGAATAGCATAGGGGCAAAGTATAGCTCCCAGCCCCAAAGGGTGGCTTTCGTCAGCGCAGGTCGCAGGCCTGCGCTTAAGCAATAGCATCAGTCTTTTAATTCATTTTCACACAAAATAATTTTATATTAGCCTTTACTTAACTGACATCCATGATAAAAAAGCTACTCCTGTCACTCCTATTTTCAGGCGTTTTCTGTGCTGCTTTTGGCCAGGCCATCCAATCACCCGAAAAATTTTTAGGTTATAAGCTGGGCGAGCACTTTACCCCGCATTATAAAATTGTTGAATATTTTAAATATGTGGCCCAGGCGTCGAAAAATGTAAAGCTGGTGCAATATGGTTCGACCAACGAGGGACGGCCATTGCTGGCGATGTTTATCGCGTCGGACGAAAATATTGGGAAGCTTGAGGATATCCGCCAGAATAACTTACGCCTGGCAGGACTGGAAACAGTAGCAGGAGGCAACACACCAGGCACCCCGGCAAATAAAGCTGCAGCAACTTCGGCTGCGGGTACAACCAGCGGGCCGGTGATATGCTGGCTAAGTTATAACGTGCACGGCAACGAACCGGCATCGTCGGAAGCTGCTATGTGGACTTTGTTTGATATGGTCGACGCGTCCAATGCGCGTA
>Ga0105239_10004486_pt1 | contig 16660 bp, 15 predicted proteins | sample KBSC44metaG_FD_92761 | JGI IMG/M metagenome (GOLD analysis project Ga0105239, IMG submission 92761) | Corn rhizosphere microbial communities from Kellogg Biological Station, Michigan, USA - KBS C4-4 metaG | ecosystem: Host-associated > Plants > Roots > Rhizosphere > Soil | place: Michigan, USA...
GCATACTACTTTCTGCGATGATTCGATCATCGCTTTTTTCAGTTGCACCACATCCCAGTCGCTGTCGGTAATTCCATCTTTAATACTGATGGCATTTACGCCCAGAAAACACAGGTCGGCCCGTATTCTTTTTATCTGCGTAATAGCCTCGCCACCGGTAGTGATCTTTGAATTTTTCGACACTTTATCGCCAATGGCAATAACATCCACAGAAGGATGCTGCATGTATTCGAGTATAGCCGGAATACTACCCGAAACAAAAGTGGCTTTTAAACGCGGAGGCAATGCCCTTGCCAGTTCAATGATAGTAGTGCCGCCTGTAGTAAGCACAAACATGCCATCATGAATAAGCGAAGCGGCTTTATGTGCGATAGTTTTTTTGTGATCGTGAGAATATACGTTGGAGCTCGAAAAATGTACCTGACTAAAAGAATGCGATAAGGCGCCGCCATGCACTTTGATGATTTTTCCCTCATCGGCCAGTTCCTGCAGATCACGCCGTATGGTATCTTCAGAAACATTCATATCTCTGCTGAGGTTCGATGACATCACCTTATTGTGAAGATTCACCTGATGCAATATGTAAGCTTGTCTTTCTTTTTTGAGCATGGTCGATAAAGGGGTACCTGAGCCTTTTGGCAGGAAAGCTATATAAAATCCTGTATAAAATTGGTAAAAATTTTAAGGCAAGGCTTCCTGTTACTGCCTGAGTGCATGCATTCCTGGCTGAAGTCTGGAAAAACGTTCTTACCGACTTAATGATGTAGCGGGTGTTTTCGGCTCCATGCGAAATACGGCTTTGAAATAATACGTTCCTGGTTCTCTTAACACTCCGGAGATATCCACATTTTTCTCAAAAACTCGTTTAACCTCATCCTGGAATAGTTTTGTCTTTTCTTCATCGGATAAAGTATTAATACCGGCTTTCGATGAAGATTCATAAGCCACTATAGTCTGTTGATAAATTTTTCCGGCAAAGTCAGGTTGTTTGGAATATGACCGAAAATTACTCACATGGCCATTTTCATTAATCGATAAAGAATAATATACAGTTCCTTCTATGTTGTTAGCAGAAGCATTTTTGGGATAGTTGATACTTCTGTTGAAATACCGCGTGAGTTTCTGTAAAACAGAATCTTCCATTATTACCATAGTGGAACCTTGCACTGGTGCGGAAGCATATTGTGCAATAGATTGCGTATGCCGGTTAATGATTGCGGCCGTCTGCATCGGTTCACTTTTATGCAGTATGGTTACAGTAGCGGCCAGTTGGTTCTTATAGTTCACAATGCCTTCCAGTATCTTTTTTGCCACTGCTTCCTGATTGTCGGCATTGCTTATATAAGCAAGATCTTTATCGTTCGAAATATATCCGCACTCCAGTAGTACCGCAGGGCATGAATTGTGTTCCAGCACCCATAAGTTTTGATTTGACCTCTGCCGCAAATTGGGATCGGTTTGGTACATTGAACCAATTGAGTGCACTAAAGCACTTCCCAGTTGTTTTGATGCCTGCACCATGGGCTCGTTGTTTTTGGTGACCCACGCTTCAAACCCGCTGCTTCGTTCGTTAAGCCCGGCATCAGTCGAATTGGTGGAGGAAACGTGAATAGCTACAAATGCATCTGCTTTTGCCTGCTCCGTCATGGCTGTGCGAATTTTTAACCCATCGTGTATATCAGTTGCATTGCCAGGTAATTGATCTGTAGTGCGCGTCATAACAACATTCACATTGTACTGCGGCGCCAGTTGCTGAATCTTCAAACAGATGGCAAGTACCAGGTCCTTCTCCTGCACTTTTCCATCTACACTTAGTGCGCCATGATCAATGCCGCCATGCCCTGCATCAATAACAACCGTAAAAGGTTTGCTGCTATGGCTGCCGGAAACTGCCGGAGCAGAAGTGGCGGGTTGCTGTGCATATAACACAATGGAACAAAAAAGCACCAGACAAACGGGCAGGATCATAAGCCGGCTGATGTAGCTATAACGGGATGAAGAAAGGTTAGTGATCATGGCTATACGGCGTTTTATATGGTTTTGAAAAAAATAGTTGGTAACAGATACTGTACGCAGTTTCATGGTTTGCATTACCAGCAGTTCGGCATAAGCATAGCGATCGTTGCCTGAGATAGCATACTGATCGGCCAGAAATTCATGGATCGCCTTCAACTCTTTTTTTAGCAGATGAAAGAAGGGATTCCACCAGAAAAGGGCGGTGATCACCTCTGCCAGTATAATATCAAAAGAGTGTTTCTGCTTTACATGGAACAGCTCGTGCTGAAATACCTGCTGCCCTTCCTTACTGTTAAAAGGCAGATTGGCATCCCAGAATATCGAACGGAAGAAAGAGAACGGAGTACCCGGCTCGGCGGTGGTATAAAATTTTAATTCACTGATACGCTCGTAGGGATAGCGTCTGGAAATTTTTCTGATGTACAAAAGCGACTTGGCCAGCATAACCAGCAGTATAATAATACCGGCGCCATACAGCAGGTACATGATATTTTCTATGGTGAACAGGTTGTTCAGCCGTTTGGCCGCCCCAACCATTGTATCCTGTTCGCCGTAATTAACCGTCAGTACATCAACCGTCTGGTATACAACCTGATTCATCTGGTTTTCGGGCTGATATAAAACCGGGATCTTTAAAAAGGGAAGTATAACAGACAGCAACAGGGTGGCCTGGAGATAAAAGCGGTTATAGTGATGAAACCGCCGGTTGCGTAAAAAAAGCCAGTAGTAGCCCAGCAAGATGCCGGAGCAAACAAAAACTTTACACAGGTACAGTAAAAAGGTCATTGATTGTGGTTTTTGGCGTTTTTGATTTGTTCCAGAAGGATTTCCAGTTCTTCCTGGCTCAATTTGTTCTCATTTACAAAGTGAGATACCAGTTTCGCCGGTGAGCCTTCAAAATATCCCTTGATCAATTGGTTAATGCTTTTTTTGCCGTACTCGGTTTTACTTACCGCAGGTTTGTACAGGTTATTGCGACCCTGTACTTCAAAATTCACAAACCCTTTATCTATCAATATTTTAAGAATGGTAGCTACCGTGTTTGAGTGAGGTTTGGGGCTGGGCATTTTATCCAGAATGTCTTTCAGAAAGCCATGTTTAAGCTGCCAGAGTATTTGCATCACCTGTTCTTCCGCCCGGGTAAGTGATTTCATTATAACTAATGTTTTAGTTGTTTAATCAAATGTATAACTAATTCTATAGTTGCAAAAGAAATAATTGATTTTTTTCAAAATATTTTTTAAAAGGGTTACGCGCGGGCTAAAAAGCGTACTAATAAAGGGTTACAGGGCCTTAGTGCAAGTGTTAATAGAAGTTATGATTTTATTTATTGATGTTTTTTGGTCAATTTATGTTTATTATAACTCTCATTTTTTCCACAAAAGCTATGAGGTTTCGTGAATGAGTGTTACTTTTGCAGACAGTACCGGATGGATTAACAGGTCATTAGCACCTGATTTGCAACCTCTCCCGAACTTTATTAGTCTTGCAAATGTTAGTATAGTACCCTTAACAACATAGAAAGGCGTTTAAAACGACGGTTAAAGTCATTTTTATAATTAGATATGAGACAGCTCAAAATTGCTACACAGATTACGAATCGCGATTCGCAGGCAGTAGAAAAGTATCTTCAGGAGATCTCGAAGATTCCGATGATCACACCCGAAGAAGAAACTGTTCTGGCTCAGCGGATCAAGATGGGTGATCAAAAGGCGTTGGATAAGTTAGTGCAGGCCAACTTGCGTTTCGTGGTATCTGTTGCTAAGCAGTACCAGCACCAGGGTCTTTCTCTTAGCGATCTGATCAACGAGGGCAACCTCGGTTTGATAAAAGCGGCCCAGCGTTTCGATGAAACCAAGGGTTTTAAATTCATTTCATACGCCGTTTGGTGGATCCGCCAGTCCATTTTACAGGCGTTGGCAGAGCAGGGCAGATTAGTCCGCCTGCCTCAAAACAAAATTGGCACCTATAACAAGGCAAACAAAGCGTACATGGCTTTTGAACAGGAACATGAGCGTGAGCCAAGTACTGAAGAGTTAGCCGAGTTGCTTGAAATGAGCGAAACCGAAATCAACAACATTTTCCAAAGCAATACCCGTCATACCTCACTCGATGCTCCGGTTCACGAAGCTGAAGACGTAGCTATGGGTGATTTACTGGAAGGTGGCGACGATACGGATGACGACGTAATGAAAGATTCATTACGCAACGAGATCCGCCGGGTATTGAAATCGCTCAGCCCACGCGAAGCTGAAATCGTAAACGCTTATTTCGGTCTGGATGGCGAAAATGGTGTTACCATCGAGCAAATCGGACAGAAATATGATCTGACCAAGGAGCGTATCCGCCAGATCAAGGAAAGAGCAATCAAGCGTTTGCAAAAAGCCCGCTACAGCAATGCTTTGAAAGCATATTTAGGTTAGTATAGGTACTATAAAGTAACAAACCCCGGCTGGTGTACAACCTCCGGGGTTTTTTCGTAATTTGTATACAAACTCACTTAACAAATACCCACTCTTCACCCTTACCGTTTTCTGATTTCCGGTTAAACCATTAGCAGCTAACATTTTATAATAAGAAATGATCGGGCCTGGTGTATGCCCACCGGTACACTTTGCTGCACCGGATATTCTGGTTCATTATTTGAATTCTATTTGCCTTGATATGAGAAAGCGCATCGGATTACTAACAGCAATACTGGGATTGATTTTTGCCTCCTGCGAAAAAACAATTTCATTCAAACCAAATGATACGGCGCCCGTAGTGGTAATAGAAGCCACTATCGAAAATGGCCAGGCGCCGGTGGTAATCTTATCGCATAGCCTCAACTATTTCAACACCATAACACCCGACATACTCGCTGGTTCCTTTATCCGCAATGCCGATGTAACCGTTTCGAATGGCACCAAAACCCATCACCTGAAAGAGTACGGGATTCCCGTAGCCAACGGATATGCTTTTTATTATTATTCAACCGATTCGTCGAACCTCGCCACCTCATTCAAGGGCGAATTTGGAAAAAGTTATTCCCTCAGCGTGAAGGTTGATGAAAAGGAATATACCGCCACTACTACCATTCCCTACCTGGCCAAAAAAATTGATTCGTTATGGTGGAAGCCGGCGACCAATGAACCCGATTCAGTGAAAGTGGTGCTGATGGCCCGCATAACAGATCCGCCCGGACTGGGCAATTACACACGTTATTTTACACAGGTAGCCGGACTGGCTTTCTATCCCGGTCTGAATTCAGTCATGGATGACCAGTTAACAGACGGTACCACCTATGATTTTCAGATCGAAAAAGGGGTAGACCGTAATAATGGAATCAATCTTCAGGAATACGCCTTTTTCGATAAGGGCGATTCGGTTGTTGTAAAATATTGTAATATCGATAAAGCCACCTTCGACTTCTGGCGCACCATGGAATACAGTTATTCCAACGTTGGCAACCCCTTTGGGGCGCCTACTACTGTCCTCAGCAACATTCAGGGTGGGGGGCTGGGCTATTTCGGAGGATACGCTGCCCAGTATATTTCGTACAAGATCCCTAAGTAAATGGGTTTGTCCTCCCTTTATTCACACCTAATTAAGGTAGCTGTCTCTTTATCATTTTCGTAACTCAATTTCAGGTAATTTTGTCAAATTTTCTTCTTTAGAATACAGCATTATGGAAATCGAAAAGATACATTGTCTGATTATTGGAAGCGGACCTGCCGGCTACACAGCGGCTATTTATGCAGCACGTGCTAATATGAAGCCGGTATTATACCAGGGTATTCAACCCGGTGGCCAGTTGACCATTACTACAGAAGTAGAAAACTATCCCGGTTATCCCGATGGCGTTCAGGGACCCGAAATGATGGTACATTTTGAAAAACAGGCAGTTCGGATGGGCGCCGATATCCGGTTCGGACTCGCTACCAAAGTAGATTTTTCTGCTCCTCCTTTTAAAGTATGGATAGATGAAGAAAAACTGGTGGAGGCCGATGCGGTAATTATCGCTACCGGTGCTTCTGCCAAATGGCTGGGCCTCGAAAGCGAACAACGCCTGAACGGCTTTGGCGTTAGCGCCTGTGCCGTTTGCGACGGTTTCTTTTTCCGTGGCAAAGAAGTAGCCATTGTGGGCGCGGGCGATACAGCCGCCGAAGAAGCCCTCTATCTGTCAAAGCTCTGCTCTACCGTTCATATGTTCATACGCCGCCACGAAATGCGCGCATCGAAAGTGATGCAGGAACGGGTACAGCGTACGCCAAACATAAAAGTTTACTGGAATACGACAACCGATGAAATACTCGGTGAGAACAAAGTAGATTCTGTACGGATAAAAAATATCAATACAGGAGAAAAGCAGGTGATCCCGGTAAGCGGCTTTTTTGTGGCTATTGGCCATCAGCCCAATTCCGAGATCTTTAAGGGCTGGCTCGAAATGGATGAGGCTGGATACCTGAAAACCATTCCCGGTACATCGAAAACAAATATCGAAGGCGTATTTGCCGCCGGCGATGTGCAGGATAAAATTTATCGCCAGGCCGTTACTGCCGCAGGCAGTGGCTGTATGGCCGCCCTCGATGCAGAGCGTTATTTATCTGCGAAAGGGATTGTTTAAACGCTAAATGCTTAACACCAAACGCTTAACGCAAAACGCCTTCTGCGTTAAGCGTTTGGCATTTAGCGTTAAGCATTGAACTAATTTTTATTTATGGTTGTTATTGAGCTACAACAGGTAAGATTACAGGGGTTTCATGGCGTATATCCAGGCGAAAAGAAAACCGGCAGTACCTATGAGGTCAGTGTTAAAGTAACATACGACGAGAACGGCACTTCATTTGATAATCTAAAGGACACGATCGATTATGTTAAGATTCTCGATATCGTAAAGCAACGAATGAAAGAACCTTCGGGTCTGTTAGAAAAGGTAGCTGATGACATTATTCGTAATATAAGACATCACTATACATTCACTAAAGAAATATCTGTATCGATTTATAAATTAGACGCGCCGGTAGAAAATTTTCAGGGAAAAATCGGCGTTACATTGCATAAGCAATTTTGATGGGGAAGATCAGTAGTACAATATGGTTGGTTATAAGCCTGTTAATCCTGCCATTCGAAAACAATGCTCAGGATATAAATGCGCTGTTGAAAGACGCCCAGCAGCTCGAAAGCTCATTTAAGGAACCTGAAGCCCTTCAAAAATATCTCGAAGTACTCCAATCACAGCCCAACAATATCACTGCCCTCGTTAAAGCCAGCGAATTATACAGCATCTTAGGAAAACATCAGGAAACAAAAGACAAACAGAAAGAATATTATCATAACGCACGCACCTATGCTCAGAAGGCATTGCAGGTAAATCCCAATAGTTCCGACGCCAATGTATCTATGGCATTGGCCATGGGTAGAATAGGCCTGATCTCATCGGGCAACGATAAGATCAAAGCCATAAAAGATGTAAAAACCTACGCCGAAAAAAGCATACAGCTCGATCCCAATAATTACAAAGGCTATCATGTACTGGCTAAATGGAATTACGAAGTAAGCGACCTGAACTCCGTTGAGAAATGGCTGGTAAAAGTGGCTTACGAAGCATTGCCAAAAGCCAGTCTGGATGATGCCATCCGTTATTACGAAAAAAGCCGCCAGCTCAATCCTTCTTTCATACTCAATTACCTCGAACTGGCAAAAGCATATCACCGCAAAGACAACGACAAGAAAGCAGTTGAACTGCTCGAAACCATGCTTAAAATGCCCAACAAAATGGCTGAGGATGTGAATATCAAAGCAAAGGGTAAAAAGTTACTGGAAGAGTACAAGTGAATTTGAAAATTTGAAAATGTGCTAATTTGAAAAGTAAACCGCATGCCTTAAGTATTCTCATTTTCAAATCTTCAAATTATCACATTTTCAAATTATTTTGTTCTTCCACTTTCCGCTTCTTATATACAAAAACGAAGGTATAAACAGGCATACCCAGTACAACCACTCGCTCATCCATCCATAGGTAATACTTAAGAAGAATTTATCCAGCACCAGATAAATATACAGACAGTAAAACCCGATGGCGAAAATTTCGATCATCAGCGACACACGGCTGTTGCCCGACCCGGTAACCGAGTTCAGAAACACTACCGAGATCGACATCATCACAATAGCAGCCGATAACACCCGTACCACAGGAACCGCTTCTGCAACAAACTCACCCGACTGTCCATAGATCGAAAACAACCATTGGGGAAACAGGTTAATCAGCAGCGCCATCACAAGCGCACAACTAAAACTTAAACGGATCATTTTGCGGATCAGCACCCATACCATTTCCTGCTTTCCCTGCCCGATGATATTGCTCACCATCGCATTCGTAGTAGAACCGAATGCCCAGGTTACAATACCCGACAGACCCAGCATATTGCGCATGGTATTCGAAACAGCCAGCGCTATTTCGCCATGGGAATCGATCAGCAGGAAAAAATATTCCCAGCTCAGTATGCTGATGCCATGCTGAAAGATCAGCGGGGCCGACATCGAAAATATCAAACGGGCATTATATCCATCCCATCTGAAGTTTTTAAATAAATGCAGTTGTTTGCTGATGCCTTTTTTCCAGATCACCAGATACACCACAAGCAGTCCGGTAATTTCAGCTATGATAGACGAAACGGCTGCGCCGTTAAGGCCCATTTGCGGCAGACCGCCATGACCGAAGATCAGCAGGTAATCGAACAGAATATTCGTGGCCGCTTCCGCAACAGCGCCGGCTACCAGATATTTGCTTTGATTGGTGCCCACCAGCAGAGCATTACGCATTTGATAGATATACAAAAAGGGAAGGCCCCAGATGCGGATCTTTGAAAAGGCAATGGCCTGTTGCAATCTGTTGGGATCGGTAATAAAATATCCGAACAGGCGGGGCGTGATGGTCCATGTAATAACAATGCCCAGTACAGAAATAACGGCCCCGATAAAAATGGATTGGGTAAACAGTTTGCCGATCTCTTCGGGCCTGTTCTCTCCTGCACGCCGGGCTATCAGCGCCTGCAGACCGTTGTTTAAGCCATATCCGATGGCAGAAAAAATAAGGTAATAAACACCGGTAATGCCGGCAACAGCCAGCGCCTGATCGTTGAAATGACCTAAAAATATATTGTTAGTAACAAAATTCAGTTGAGGTATCAGGATGGCAAAACTGATCGGGGCTGCGATTTTGACAATCTGCCTGGTTGAAAGTTCTACCTGTAACCCTGTATTTGTAGATAAGGTGCTCATAAAGGGCGTGCAATTTACTTTATTAAAACCAGTGGGCAATCAGCAATAAGCAAAAGGCGGCATTTGCCAATTGTCTGGTACCTATTGCTGATTGCCGATTTTGCCGTAACATTGCAGGCTTTGATAACTATGCTAAAGGCTACTTTTGACATTATTCCTGAAACAAGGGATACCGACGAATTGAAAAACAGTCACCTGCTGATTGAAGTAGGCGAAAAGGTTTTCAGCTATGTGATATACCACAAAGAGCAGCAACGCTTTGTGGCGCTCAGGCAGTACAACCTCGATTACACGCCGGGCAAAAACCTGCTGGAGTCACTGCTTGAAATAGTAACCAACGATGAGCTGCTGCAGATCCACTTTAAGGAAGCCTTTATCATTTACAATTATACCGACAGTAGCTTTTTACCCGAAAAGTTTTTTCATGTTGAACTGAACCAGCCTGTTACTGAAGTAGTATACGGTAATGCCCGCAAAGGATTGCTGTTGAGTGAAAAAGTGAATGGCTGGAACATGTACAATATTTACCGTGTACCCCGCGAAATACATGCTTTGCTGCAAAGAAAATTTGCCGCCGGCAACTATTGGCATTATTACACCCTGTTACTAAGCGACGGACAGGTGAAGTCTGGCCCCGAAACCGAAGTGATTAAAATGGTTATGGGCGCCGACCAGTTCCTCGTTGCCGTATTTAAAGACAAAGCCATTCAACTACTGCAATCATATTCATATCAAACTCCCGACGACGTATCGTATTACCTGCTGGCTATCTGTAACCGCTTTCAGATAAGTCAGGAAAAAGTAGTACTGATCGTTTCGGGTTTGCTCGATGAACAATCGCGTCTGTTTCAGGAACTGCTGAAATACTATCTCAATGTACAGTGGGACCGGCTGCCTGATACCGTTAAACTGGATGGCGCATTCACTCAGTTTCCGTCGCATTACTTTTCACCGCTTTTGAAAATGGCGCTATGCGTATAATAGGAGGGGATTTAGGAGGAAGAAGGATTACGCCGCCGGCGAAAATGCCATACACACGGCCTACAACCGATATTGCCAAAGAAGGGTTGTTTAATATCATTGAGAACAATCTTGATGTTGCTTCATTGCATACCCTCGATCTGTTTGGCGGTACCGGCAGTATCAGCTACGAACTGAAATCGCGTGGCGCTGCTGAATGTACCATTGTTGAAAAAGATACCGCCATGTATGAGTTTATTAAGAAAACAGCCGCTTCATTACAACTCGAAAACTTTAATGTGGTGAAGATGGATGTATTCAAATTCATAGGGCAATGTACCAGCAGGTTTGATTTTATTTTTGCAGGCCCTCCATATGCATTGGGCGCCATCGATGAACTGCCAAAGCTAATTGCCGGAAAACAACTGCTCAAACCCGGGGGCTGGTTTGTATTGGAACATACACCAAGAAATAATTACGAAAACTATCCGTTATTTGCAACCGCCAGGAATTACGGCACGACTATCTTTAGCATATTTGTGAATAAGGAACCATGAAACCAATCTTCGTTACCGGCATAGGCACAGGCGTTGGAAAAACATGTATTTCGGCTATAGTGGCCCGCGCACTCGAGGCCGATTACTGGAAACCCATTCAGGCAGGTTTTGATGAAGGGACCGACAGCGAATGGGTAGCCGGCATGTTAAGCGGCACACAATCTGTAGTACATCCCGAAGTATACAAACTCGCCATGCCTGCATCGCCACATATTGCTGCCCGCGAAGAGGGTAAAAGGATAAATATCGAAGAAATAACTAAAAAAATTCCGGCAAATAATCGTACCTTACTGGTAGAAGGCGCAGGAGGATTATTGGTACCATTGAACGAATCAGAATTTGTGGCTGACCTGATAAAAGCATTAGATGCAAAAGTTATCCTGGTAAGCCGCAACTACCTGGGAAGCATTAACCACTCATTATTAACGGCGCGGGTTTGCCGCGAGATGCAGATTCCGGTTATCGGATGGATCTTCAATGACCAATACCTCAATTATGAAGAGGAGATAGTAAAATGGAGCAACTTTCCCAAAATAGCATCAGTTCCATATTCTGACAATATAAACGGGACATTTATCAACTCTCAGGCGGCTGCTATTAGTAAGCATCTGAAAGCATTTCTATGATAAAAAATACCGTTCGTAAAGAGTTTCTGCAACGCAGGATGGATATTCTGGAGCACGACCTGCAACAGCAAACCTCCCTGATCGCTTCCAATTTCAGGAAGCTGATCCTTCCTTCGGTAAACTATCTGCTCTCGTACAATCCGCTGGCAAGCCGGCACGAATTCGACGTGGCGGTATGCGAAGAAATACTCAGAGAGCAGAATCCCATTATGCGTATCACCTGGCCTCGGATCCATATAGGAATGCTGGATATGGAGGCCTGCCTGGTAGAAAAGGACGGTCTGTTTATTAAAAACAAGTTTAATATACTCGAACCCATAGGGGCCGCAATCGTCGCCCCCGAAAAACTGGATATTATTTTTGTTCCCCTGGTGGCTTTCGATCTCCGCGGGTACCGGGTGGGTTATGGCAAGGGGTTTTACGACCGATATCTGGTCCACTGCCGCCCCGATGCCATAAAGATCGGGTTTTCATTTTTCGATGCGATAGAATACATTGAGGACATCGACGAATATGATGTACCTTTAAACTTTTGTATTACACCGCATCGTATATATGAATTTTAATGCTCCGCTGCTAAAACCCTTTCGGATATTATTATTCCCCTTTTCACTGTTATATGGCGCAGCGATATGGATACGTAACCGGCTGTACAATAAGGGCATTTTACGGTCAACCGGTTTCAACCTGCCCATAATTTGTATTGGCAACCTGTCGGTAGGCGGCACCGGTAAATCGCCTATGGTCGAATGGCTGCTGAAACAGCTTCAGAACAATACCAAAGTAGCTGTTCTGAGCCGGGGCTATAAACGCCGTACCAAAGGCTATGCACTGGCAGGCGAAAATACCACGGCCGTAGATATCGGAGATGAACCCATGCAGTTCCATAACAAATTCCCCGATGTTACCATTGCCGTAGGCGAAGAACGTATTGTGGCCATTCCGCAGTTACTGCACGACCGGCCCGATACAAAGGTGATCATACTCGACGATGCTTTTCAGCACCGCGCTATAAAAGCAGGACTGAATATTCTGCTCACCAATTACGATAATCTGTTCACCCGCGACTGGTTCCTGCCCACCGGCGACCTGCGCGACGAAAGAAAATCGTATAAACGGGCCGATGTAATTGTGGTAACCAAATGTCCGGCCAAATTATCGGCGGAAGAAAAAGAAACCATCACCCGCGAAATAAAACCATTGTCGCAACAGCGTGTTTTCTTTACAACTATCCGATATGGGCTGCCTTATCATATTCTGACCAAAAATCAGATAACACTCAATACTTCCATGGAAGTATTACTGGTAAGCGGAATCGCCAATCCGCTGCCACTAAAAAAATATTTACAGGATGCATCAAAAACGTACTACGAAATACTCTACCGCGACCATCATATCTTCTCTATTGATGACTGGAATGATATAACAGCACGTTTTAACAACATCCCAACACAAAACAAAATTATTCTTACTACTGAAAAAGATGCGGTACGCCTTATCAAGTTTGGACAGGCGCTGGAGAATTATCCCGTATTTGTAATTCCTATTGAAATACAATTCCTTTTTAATTCAACGCATCAGTTTACTGATATTATCAGTAAATTCATTACTGATTTCAGTATCACGACTTAAAATGATTGAATGAGCAGGAAACAAGCTAAGAAGAAAAAGAAAAAAGATGCTTCTTCGCAACACACCTTAAAAGGTGTTTTAGATATTACCCGATCAGGCATCGGGTATGTAATGGTTGAAAATCTTCCGAATGATATACTCGTACGGCCCAATGATTTTAACACCGCATTGCATGGCGATACAGTTCGCGTACGCGTATTTGGCGGCCCCGCCAAAAAGAGCGGTCGCCAGCAGGGCCAGGTTGTAGAAGTATTGCACCGCAAGCAAATGGAATTTCTCGGTAAACTCGAAATAAGCCGCAACGGCGCTTTCTTTGTCGCCGATACCGAAAAGCCTATGCCCGATGTTGTCATCCCATCCGAATCACTCAACGGCGCTAATAACAACGATCGTGTAATTATAAGAATTACCGAGTGGGAAAAACAAAAGAAACCGGTCGGTACCGTAGTGCAGATCATGGAGGCCGGCGACGAAGGCGACATGGCCATGAAGGAAATATTAATGGAAAACGGCTTTCCCTTATTTTTCCCCGAAAATGTAATAGAAGAATCTGAAAGAATACCTGATACCATTTCTCAGGATGAGATCGACAAAAGAAAAGATTGCCGCGACATACTTACGTTCACCATCGACCCCCTCGATGCAAAGGACTTTGACGATGCATTGAGTATCCGATTGCTTAAGAACGGCAACTACGAAATAGGCGTGCATATTGCCGATGTAAGTCACTACGTAGAGCCCGACACAGCCCTCGATAAAGAAGCGTACGACAGGGCCACATCGGTATATCTGCCCGATAGGGTAGCGCCCATGCTGCCTGAACGCATATCAAATGAACTGTGTTCATTGCGTCCACGTGAAGACAAGCTCACCTTTTCGGCCATCTTTCAGATAACGCCCAAAGCCGAAGTAAAACAATACTGGCTCGGTAAAACAGTGATCCATTCAAATCACCGGTTTACCTATGAAGAAGTACAGGAAATAATCGAAAAAGGCGAAGGGCTCTATCTCGAAGAAGTTCAGATCTTAAATGCACTCGCGCAGAAGTTCCGCAAACAGCGGTTTAAAAAAGGCGCTATTAATTTTTCATCGCAGGAAGTACGTTTTAAACTCGATGAAAAAGGAAAGCCCATTGGTATTATCGTTAAGGAAAGCAAGGAAGCGCATCAGCTCATTGAAGAGTTTATGCTGCTGGCTAACCGCATTGTAGCGGAAAATGTCGGCAAAATAAAAGTCAATAAGAAAGATCTTCCTTTCCCTTACCGTGTACACGATACGCCCGATGAAATGAAGCTCATGCCCTTTGCAGAGTTTGCCAAAAAATACGGTCATACTTTCAATACCAAATCACCCGAAGGCATTGCAGAATCTTTCAACCAGATGCTGAAAGATGTTCAGGGCAAACCCGAGCAGCATGTGCTGGAACAACTGGGTATTCGCACCATGGCCAAAGCCATTTATACCACCGAAAATATCGGTCACTATGGATTAGGCTTTAAACATTACTGCCATTTTACTTCACCCATTCGTCGTTATCCCGACGTACTGGTGCATCGCATATTGCAGGATGTGCTCAACAATACCGCTCAACCCGATAAAAAGCTCGAACAGAAATGCCGGCACTGCAGCGATAAAGAACGCTCTGCTATGGAAGCAGAACGTGCCGCCAATAAGTATAAACAGGTGGAATACATGAAGGAATTCCTCGGTGAGGAATTTGAGGGAGTGATCAGTGGCGTATCGTCATTTGGTTTTTGGGTAGAAACCATCGAGCATAAATGCGAAGGTCTGGTAAGCATTCAAAGCCTGCTGGAATATGATGACTTTAGGCATATAGAAAGCGATTATAGTCTCGTTGGTTTGCGCAGTGGCCGCAAATTCAGAATGGGCGATAAGATCCGCATAAAAGTGGTAGCCGCCAATTTAACCAAACGCCAGCTCGATTATGAATGGGTTATTACCACCAGTATGGCGCAGGAACCCGGCGAAGCAAGGAAACCCGTGGAAGCAAAGAAACTACCAAAGCCACACCCAAACCCGGCCACGAGAAAACCCAGAAAGAAAAAAGGCGAATAAATTTATCAATTGGATTCAGCCCCGAAGGGGCCTAATATAAATAGCCCCCGGTGCAACCCGGGGTCCGGGTGAAAATCCGGGGCAAACCATAAATTCTACATGCATAGTTTCGAAGACCTGGCAAAACAATTTGCACAGTATTTCAACGTCCGTCATTTCCCGCAGCAACCGGCCACCCTATACGATGCCGATGAATATTTTTTAAGCCTGGGTGGCAAACGTGTTCGGCCCGTTATGTGTTTAATGGGTAACGAATTATTCGATGAGATCAGTGATGATGCATGGCCCGTAGCCGCCGCTATCGAACTATTCCACAATTTCACGCTTATTCACGACGACATCATGGACAAAGCGCCGCTTCGCAGAAACAAACCCACCGTGCATGCGAAGTTTGGTGATTCCACCGCACTGTTGGCAGGCGATGTAATGCTCGTAGTGGCGTACGATTATCTCAATAGAATAAAGAACGATTTCCTGCACCAGATCCTCCATCTGTTTAACAGGACCGCCAAAGAAGTGTGTGAAGGACAACAACTCGATATGGATTTTGAAAAAAAGGATGTAGTGAAGATGGATGAATACCTCACAATGATCGAGCTGAAAACATCTGTGTTACTCGCCGCAAGTCTGCAATTAGGTAGCATACTGGGCGGGGCGGGACAAGCGAATCAGGAACATCTCTACCAGTTTGGCCGCAACCTGGGTATTGCATTTCAGATCCAGGATGATTACCTCGATGCTTTTGGTGATCCTGCCAAATTTGGCAAACAAACCGGCGGCGACATCATGGCCAATAAAAAAACCTTTTTAATGATCAAGGCGCTCGAATCGGCCAATCCGCCGCAACTAAAAGAGCTCAGACGCTTAATGAATGAAAATCCTGATGATAAGGTAGCTAAAGTGTTATCGGTTTTTCACGATTGCGGCGTAGACAAATGGGCCTTCAATCTGAAAGATCAATACCTCAATGCGGCTTTTGAACACCTTGAAGAAATGGCCGTAGTATCTGCCCGCAAACAGCCACTCAAAGAGCTGGCGCACTTTCTGATACAGAGAGAATACTAAATAACGAATATCGAATTTTCAATACCGAATGTTGAAGTGTATTTACTTCGACATTCGATATTCATCATTGGATATTCAATATTTAATAGTGAATGTTGAAATGTATTCACTTCGGCATTGGCCATTTGCCATTCGACATTCAATATTTTTAGTAATTTACCCGCGAATAAAAACCCCTCCCAACATGCCAAATGCATTATTCCGGAAGAAGTCCATTGATAAGATCGTTAAAGAGGCGGCGGAAGGAACCAGCGATGGGCATCATAAAACGCACCTCAACAAGGTATTAGGAGTGCGCGATCTTACGTTTATGGGCATCGCCGCCGTAGTGGGAGCAGGGGTTTTTTCAACCATCGGTACAGCCGCTTTTAATGGCGGTCCCGGTATTTCGATGCTCTTTGTTATTACCGCCGTTACATGTGGTTTTTCTGCGTTATGTTATGCCGAGTTTGCCAGCCGCGTTCC
>Ga0105239_10004488_pt1 | contig 16657 bp, 17 predicted proteins | sample KBSC44metaG_FD_92761 | JGI IMG/M metagenome (GOLD analysis project Ga0105239, IMG submission 92761) | Corn rhizosphere microbial communities from Kellogg Biological Station, Michigan, USA - KBS C4-4 metaG | ecosystem: Host-associated > Plants > Roots > Rhizosphere > Soil | place: Michigan, USA...
CCAGCGAGTTGCGCAACACCGTGGAGCATGAGCGCCCGCGCAAGTGAAGAGTCCGTTCACGCCGCCTCGAGTTAACGCACACATCTTATCTGACACCGAACGATTTCTCTCGGATGGTGTTATGATAACTCCCTCATCATGCCGGCAACCCGCACACTACGCCTGAAAGTCCGCCCCGAGTCCTATGCGTGGCTCAACGCTGCCGCGCGTGAAGTCAACACGGTTTGGAATTGGTGTAATGCTACCAGCATCGACGCCGCCGATCGCCACCGTCGGGCCAACGCGCGGTTTCTCTCCGGCTTCGACCTGTGCAATCTGTCCGCGGGAGCGAGCCCGTACTTCGAGCACATCGGCGCCGACACGATCCAGCGCGTGTGCTGTGAGTACGCGGCGAAGCGCCGTGCGGCGAAGCGCGTGAAGCTGCGCTGGCGAGTCTCGCGCGGAGCACGTCGCTCACTGGGCTGGGTGCCCTTGAAGGCCGTCAGCCTGAAGCGCAGCGGGGTCAGCGTGCGCTTTTGCGGCAAGCATTTTCGAGTCTTCGAACGCACGCGTCTGGAGCAAGCGAAGTGGCGCGACGGTTGCTTCGCCCAGGATGCCGTCGGAGACTGGTGGCTTTGCCTTCCGGTCCAGGTAGAGGTGCACGAGAGTGTTGCCCCCCGTGAATCGGTTGGCATCGATCTGGGCCTGAAAGATGTGGCGGTCACCAGCGATGGTGAGCGCCTGGAAGCCGGTCGCTGGACCGAGCGCTACGCTCGTAAGCTCGCCCAGGCCCAACGCCGAGCGCACCGCCGGGGCGCCCGCCGGATCCATCGCAGGATCGCCCGCTGCCGGGCGGACGCCTTGCACAAGTTTTCACACTCCGTAGTGGAGCGTTACCAGAAGATAGTCGTTGGCGATGTGAGTAGCCCAAAGCTGGTCCGCACGCGCATGGCGAAAGCGGTGTTGGACGCCGGTTGGGGGCGCCTCAGAACGCAACTGCTGTACAAGGGCCAGCAGGCCGGCAGGAGCGTGGAAGTGGTCAGCGAGCGATTCACGACGCGAGCCTGTTCGCAATGCGGAGCGCACAGCGGTCCGCAGGGTCTAAGGCAGCTCGCTGTAAGAGAATGGACTTGTGCGGACTGTGGAACCGCACACGACCGCGATGTAAATGCGGCCAAGAACATTCTCGCGTCCAGGTGTGGACGTCCGTGGGCGGGAACGAGTCACCGCGGTCAGACTGCGCGTCGCGCCGGACACCCCCGTCCGCGCAAGACAGGCATCAGCAGGCGGACTGCGGCGGCGTGAACACCGGATGATCGGGATTGAGCGAATGCCCGTCACGATTTTCGTGACCGCCTTTGATCAACACGCCGTGCGCGCTTTTGAAGCGGCTGCTGTCGACTATGTTCTCAAGCCCTATGGAGATGAGCGCATGGAGGCCGCCTTTTCTCGCGCGAAGGTGCGTCTTCAGGATGAGACTGCGCGCGAATTCGGCCAGAGCATGCTCGAGCTTCTGCAGGGACGTCGCCTGGAGAGCACATTCCTCGATCGCATCGTCATACGTGGGCGGGACAAGACCGAGCTGATCCGCGTCGACTCGATTGATTGTATCGAAAGCGCAGGCGTTTACGTTGCGTTGCACGTGGGTCATGAGCGGGTGATCCATCGTGCCACCCTCAGCGAGCTCATCGCGCGGCTCGATCCACGCCGCTTCGTTCGGGTTCATCGCTCATCCGTCGTTAACATGGACAGCATTCTGCATTTGGAGCCCGCGACTCACGGCGAGTTCGATCTCGTCCTGCGGGGTGGTCAACGCATTCATGTCAGCCGCACGTTTCGTCCTTTGCTCGAGGCCAGGCTTGGACAGTCCTTATAGCTCCGCCACGAAGGGCCGTTGGTCGCATCGCGCCGGGCTGGCGCGGAGTGTTTGGAACGCCAGGTGTGGTGGAGCTGAAACAAACACTGTGCCTTCTTCTCGCAGGATGCCAACGCAGTGCAGTTCACAGGCCTTGCCACCCTCGACACCAGCGTGAGCCCGCAAGTCGTGCGTCTCGCCGCCACTGGCACCTCCGGCAGCACGAAATACGCACTGGTCTATAACCTGAGCCGCTCGTGAGTGCCGTCGATCTGACGAGAAAGTGCCGCCCGCCGGGTCGTGGCGAGGCTGCCCCATAATGTCTCCCCCTCGATATTGTTTCACTTCTGTGACAACTGAGCGCCTCGAGCTGAGTTAAACCGTCAACGGCCTTCCTTTCGGCAACCTGTCTTGTTCATGCTGTAGGTGATAACAGACAGTTGTAAGCGAGTCTTGCGCTGTGCACACTGCGCCGCATGGGACTAAGGGCCATGGTCCGGCGCCCCCGTCAGACAGTGAGAATTGTCGGATGCGGCGCAAGGGCTAACCCATAACAAACAAGGGTGGCACAGAACGTGAACACTGCAATTTTCACAATCCGCATCCGTGGCCCGGCGCCGCGGGCGGGCCGGGATCGCAATCCGCATCCGCCTGGATTCTAACTCGGCGTCACGCTGATACGGTTGACCCTGTCAGGGATGTTGGCCTCGAGCCCGCGCCCGCGGGTCGATTTTGTCTCGAGATACCACGGACCTGATTGACGTGCCGTCTCGAGAATTCCTTCAACTGTGCAAGGAGCTCGTATGTCTCGTTCGCGCGCGGTTTCTGCCGCTTCAATCATACTCCTGCTGGTGTTGGCATCGGGCCCGGCGGGCGCGGCCATGCCGGATATCGACTTCAGCGGCTTCGGCACGGCCGGTTTTGCCATCACTGACACCGGCAAGGCCGAGTTCGGCCGCAGCCAGTCACAGACGACCGGAGCCAACGACCAGGGGGATGTGGGACTGGATTCGTTGATCGCCACGCAGGCGACCGTGCACTTGAGCGACATGTTTTCCGCCACGGCACAGGTGATGGCACGGCGGTTCCTGGGAGGGGGATTTGAGCTGCAGGTACCGGTGTTCTTCGCCAAGGCCGAGCTGACACATGATCTCTCCATCAGGATCGGCAGATTCCAACTGCCGGTGTTCATGATCTCCGACTATCGGCAGGTGGGGTACTCGAATACCTGGGTGCGTCCGCCGATCGAGCTCTACGGCCAGATACCCTTCGACAGCGATGACGGTGCCGACGTGCTCTACAGCACGACGGTGGGAAGTTTCGACATCAGCGCACAGGCATTCTATGGCAAGACCGATGCGAACATCGCCACAACCACCATACAGACTCGAAGGAATTGGGGCGCCAATGTCACGGTGACGCTAGGCCCATTGTCGTTGCGAGCGGGCCGCAACCAGTCGCAATTCACCTCGATCTCCACGAGTGTCAATCAACTACTCGGTGCCATCAGTGCGGCCGGATTTCCCGCACTGGCGGCCCGTCTTGCTCCGGTGAATGTTCCTTTCGCGTTTACCGACTTCGGCTTCAGTCTCGACGAAACCCACTTTCAGCTTCAGGGTGAGTATGCCAAGCAGACCGCGGGCGGCTTCGTGGCCAGTGCCGTGGGCGAGTACCTGCTGGCCGGATATCGCATCGGGAAATTTACGCCGTACGCGATGTTCGCGCGGGAGAAGATCACCAGTGCACGTACCGATACCACGATTCCGCAGATCGGGCCGCTCATCCCCCTGGCGCTTGGCGTCAACCAACTGATCAATTCGGTGGGGGCAGATCAGCACACGAGTTCCGCCGGGCTGCGCTGGGATCTGTTTGAGTCAGTCGATCTCAAAGCGCAGGTCGATCGGGTGAGCCCGCAGGGCAACGGGCTGTTCATCAATCCGCAACCGGGATTTCAGGGTCCGGTGTGGGTGGGGAGCCTTGCGCTCGACTTCGTGTTTTGAGGAATCGGAACCATGAGAATACTCATTGCAGCCGCCCTGATGTTGGCCGCGAGCTTACAACAGGCTCATGCGGACATTGTCGTGATCGTGAGCGCCAGTAGCACGGTCTCCAAGCTGAGCCCGGAACTGATCGCGCGGATTTACCAGGGTAAATCACACACCCTGACGCCCTTCGATCTGGAGCGTGGATCCTCGGTCCGCAAGGCGTTCTATACCAGGCTGATTGGCCAGGACGATGCCGCGGTGAGAACGCGGGAGCAATGGTCGAAGCTCGTATTCGCTGGCAAGAGAGCCGCGCCGAAGGAGTTTCATTCTGCCGCCGACCTGGTGACGGCCGTCGCTGCCGACCCGAATGCCATCGGCTACGTCGACAGCAGCTTCATCAACCTGACAGTAAAGGTTATCTACACCGTCAAGCCACAACCGTGAGGGCCGGGCTTTCTGTCCAGGGATTCGCGTTGAACAGTCACCGGCTGCCATCGTGGCGTGTGATGCTCGGCTGTGCGGTGTTTTTCATGCTGGGCGGTCAACAGGTCCATGCCGGGGCCACTCAGTACTTTCTGCCGCAGAGCCCGAGCGCCGTACTGAGGTTCGCGGCCATTGACCCGGAAGGCGGCCCGGTCGATGAGCAATGGCTTCTGAAGGAACTGGCGGCCGCTCTACAGACGCGTAGCCGTTGGCCGTTGAGTCGTGTTGGCCAGGTCACGCCGGAGTTGTCTGGTTTGCGCACCCGGTTGGACCCCGACCGATCGCTCATCCTGTTCGAATACGTGCACCTGGCCCGCAACCGATCCGGCAATGAATGGGGAGAGACTCTGACCATCCCGGTCACATACCAGGTCCAGAAGACCAATGTCCTGTTTCTCATTCACATGGAAGCTCCCCGGCAGGCGCAGTTCGCGACCCCCAGGGCCCCGGGAGTATTTTTTCTTCCCTCACCCAAGCTCAGACACATCACGGAGCTGTTCGACGACTTTGCCGCGATCATGGCGGGTACGGAAACATTGGAGCTGCGCGGTACCAACCTTCTGACCGGCGAAGTCCAGAGCACGGAATCGCCCCAGAGGTGCATCGAGAAGTTCGACTACGCGTTGGGCCGTTACGCGTATGCCAAGGGCGAAGATCGCATTTTCGACCTCAAGAACGACAATGTTTTTCTGTTTCGGACCGCCTCCACGAGCGTGCCACTGAAAATCGGCACCCTGGAGTATCACGCGATGACCAAGGTCTTCTACCAGGCCTGGCTGCCTTTCGGGCTGCGTGCCGACGGCACAGTGAACGGTTCCGATCTTCCCGCGATTGTCAGAACCGCGATCAGACAGGTACTCGAGGATACTCCGACACGGGCAGCGCGGGGGGCTGCGCGATAATCGGGAGAGTGCACTTCAGAGCCAGATCGGGGAACCCGCAGGCCGCCAGATCAGTTCATAACGGCGGCTCGATACCTGGAGGAAGCGGCGCCATGGCTAATCGCAAGCTCGACATCGCCTTTTGGAACTACGACAGAGGCCAGGCCCTGCGAGACGGCAGGGTGAAGATCGACGGCGTAGACCCCACCTTCCACAGTGGCGGCATCGTCGTAGATATCTTCGAGGCCATGATCAAAGACCGCGCCTACGATGTCTCCGAGCTCGGCCTCACTTACTTTCTTCGTACGATGGACCTGGACGACCCCCCATTCCTGGCAATCCCAGTGTTCCTCGTCCGATCGTTTCGCCACTCGGCCATTTACATCAACCAACACAAAGGCATCGAGCGCCCGCAGGATCTCGCCGGCAAGACCCTTGGCGAGCTGGCGCTCTACGGCCACGACGCCGGCGTCATGCCCAAGGGCATGCTGTCGGATGAGTTCGGGGTCACACCGGAGCAGTGCCGCTGGCTCGTTGGCAGCATCGACTTCCCGATCAAGCCTATCGACTGGCTACCCAAGCCCGTGCCGGACGGTGTGAACGTAACCTACGCTCCCCCGGACACCGATCTCGGCGAGATGTTGGAGGCAGGAGAAATCGACGCGTTGATCGCCGCCGATACGCCGCAATGCGTGTTGAGGAAATCACCCAACGTTGGCCGCCTGTTCGAGGACTATGAGCCCATCGAGCGCGACTACTACCAGCGGACCGGCATCTTCCCGATCATGCACACGGTGGTCGTCCGCCGCGAGTTGGCGGAGCACGAGCCCGAGATCGTCAGGGCGGTCTACGACGGATTCTGCGCGGCCAAGGATGTAGCGCAAGGTCAGCTCGTCAAGGGCATGACCTTCAACAACATGACGCTCATGATCCCCTGGCTCAGCCACCTGATCGCACGCGATCGAGACCTGCTCGGCGACGACTGGTGGCCCTATGGCATCGCCCGCAACCGTCCCTCGCTCGAGGCCTACCTGCGCTACCACTTCGAACAAGGCCTCTCCAAGCGCCGGCTGACGATCGAGGACGTGTTCGTCCCTTACCTGCTGGAGGAGCCCCGCGCCCTGACGCGGGAGCCGCCGATCACGACCCAACATCGACCGCCCGATAGAGCTCGAGTATCCCGCCGCTAACGAGCGGGCCGCCGCAATTCGGCTGACGGTGGAGCGGGAATGTACCGGCGCAGATCAACTGTGATCCTGCGTGCACTGATGAGGAGCAGTGAGGTCGCTTCCGTTAATCGCCGGCGGTCCACATAGGCTCTTGCGATAGCCGCGCGTCACAAGTCGCCAGTCTCTAACGATTCCGGCGCCCGCATTTTTCCGAATCACTGCTGTCGAAGGCGCACACGCCAAGCAAAGGGCTCCCGCCCTCGCAAGCGCGTACGCACCCGTGATGCACGCAAAGGCCCTATAAGACGTTAGCCCCGCCCGGACTGGACGGAAATCCGGGACGACCCATTTGTCGTCTTATGTTGGGTGGCATGCGGTACATGCCCATGTGGATCTCGTGACTTTGACTAGACCTTAGCCTTTTAGGCGCATGGCGCTGTGAGTGCCTTGAACAGGGGCTCGCCGAGGCTGATGGAGTGACTTCGATGACCCATTGCGGGTGTTCCAGCGGAATCAGTGCAATTGGAGACCTCGAGTGGGGCTCCCATTTGTGCCATCTGTATCAGACGCCGGACGATCTCGTAGACACGGTCGTGCCTTTCCTTGCGGCGGGGCTGGAGAGCAATGAACAGTGCCTGTGGGTCACCTCCGAACCGGAGCAGACCGAGCGGGTCACGCGAGAGCTTGCGCAACGCGTACCGGATCTGCAGACGAAAGTTGAGCGTGGGCAGGTGCGGATCGTCGCGCAAGCTGACTGGTACGGCCGAACCGGAACTTTCGATGTCGACTCCCTGCTGGCGCCCTGGGTAGCCGCGGAGCAGGCTGCCCGAGAGGGTGGCTACGCCGGGGTGCGCGCCCTGGGGCATCACAGTTTTATCAACAACCGCGCGGACTGGCGCCAATTCCGGGAACTCGAAGCGCGTGTCAACGCGATGTTGGCAGGCCGACGGATGATCGCGCTTTGCAGTTACGACCTCGGGATGCTCGATGCGGGGGATCTGCTGGATCTCCTGAGCCACCATCAGTTCGCTGTCGTGGGCCGCGATGGTCAATGTGAACGACTCGAGAAGGCCCGTAAAAGAGCGGCTCAGGACACACCACTACCCCCCAGTCCAGGAGGGGAGGAGCTCCTGCGGACAAGGATCGCGGAATTGGAGCGTGCGCTTCGCGCGCAGGAACTGGAAGGCCGCGCCAAAGATGACTTCATGGCTATGTTGGGTCACGAGCTGCGCAACCCGCTGGCGCCAATGATGACCGCTATCCAGCTGATGCGACTGCGCGGCAATGAATCGCGTGAGCAGGAGATTCTGGACAGGCAGGTCAACCACCTGGCGCGACTGGTCGATGATCTGCTGGATATCTCCAGAATTGCGCGCGGCCAGATCGAGCTGCGCAAGCGCCCTGTCGAGTTATCCCAGATTGTCATCCGGGCCATCGAGGTGGCAAGCCCGCTCGTCGAGCAACGACAACAGCGGCTCGACATACAGGTCCCGCGCGACGGACTGTTGATCGATGCCGACCTGGAACGTATGGCCCAGGTGCTGGGCAACCTGCTCACGAACGCGTCCAAATACAGCGAGCCGCGCTCGCGGATCCTGGTCAGTGCCAGGCGCGACGGGACCAACATACAGTGCAGTGTCAAGGATGAAGGCATCGGCATCGCCCCGGCGATGTTGGACAGCGTCTTTGACCCGTTCGTGCAGCAACCTGACACACTCGAGCAATCACGCGGTGGCCTCGGCTTGGGACTGGCGATCGTTCGAAGCCTGGTGACCCAACATGGCGGGACCGTGCGTGCCCAGAGCGATGGTCCTGGACGAGGGAGTGAGTTCATCATCGAATTACCCGCTGTCGTGAGCCCCGGGGGTTCAGGGTAAGCACTCCATGCAGCCAGCGGGATCCCAAGTCGCCTTGCTCCTGGTGTGCGATCCCGGCACCATTGAGGGCCGTGAGCCCAAACTTTCCCGCCGATGACTCCTCCAGTCCCGCCCCCAAGACTTTGGGCGACCTGCTGTATCCGGATGTCCTCGAGATCCGTGTCCAGGAGACCGAATGGGTTGGCCTGCTCCGGGCGGTCGCCGCGGGCGACCAGCGGGCGCTCTATGCGATCTATGCCCGGACCCACCGGATCGTGTTCACCTCGGTCGTGCGGATCGTCAAGAGCCGTGAGACCGCCGAAGAGGTTACCGTGGATGTCTTCCACGACCTCTGGAAAAGGGCCGCGAGCTACGATCCCGCCGGTGGAACCGTAGTCGGCTGGATCATGAATCAAGCACGCTCCAGAGCGATCGACCGACTGCGCTTTGAGCAACGTAAGAAGCGCACGGGCTCCCCCTTCCACGAGCCGCATGCGCAGAGCGAGCCAGACCGAGCAGACCAGATTCTCGAAGTCGAGGATCGTGAAAGTCGTGTCAAAGCGGCACTGGCTGTCCTGACCCCACACGAGCGGCAGGCCGTCGAGACCGCATTTTTCTCGGAATGTACCTACCTGGAAACAGCAGTCCGGCTGAACCAACCGCTCGGAACCGTCAAAACCCGCATCCGTTCCGCGCTTGGAAAACTGCGCGAGATACTGGTCCCTGGCTCGGAGGAATCATGAGTCCGGATCCACACAAAACCGACTGCGATCAGGCGGAGTTGATTGCGCTGTTTGCGATCGATGCACTGCCTGCGAATGAAGTGCGCCAGGCAGAAGCACACCTCACAACATGCGAGGCATGTCGCCGGGATCTGGAGGCAATGCGCACGGTGACGCAGTCCTTCGTCGCCTGGCCTACCGATGTATTGCGTCCTGATCCGTCTTTATGGAATCGCGTGGCGGCGCGCGTTTCCGCGGAAACGGGTACAACCCCGGAGCTTCCCGCTTCGGTCGCGGGGTTGGACCCCGACTGGGAGCAGGCCGGTCCGGGCATTTTCTACAAATTGCTCACCACCGACAGGGAGCGGGGCCGCGCCAGCCTGTTGGTCCGACTCGACCCTGGCGCTCACTACCCCGCACACCGGCATGCGGAGTTCGAGGAGTTGCATCTGCTCGAGGGTGAGCTGTGGATCGATCATCGGAAACTCCACCCCGGCGATTTCAATCGGGCTGAGCCCGGCACCGCCGACAGCCGTGTGTGGAGCGAGACAGGATGCACCTGCTTTCTCACCACCTCCTTCCGCGATGTTCTCGGCTGACCGGATGCCTTGCAGTCATTGCGATCGGTGCGCCTGCCGTCCAACGCTCCAGTGAGAGCTTGCGGGGCGGATCGACCTCGACTGACCCTCGAGCGTCCGGAAGGGGGTTGTCAGCCTCATGCTTCCGCTCACCTCCCGAGGTTGCCAGACCCCTCACTCGATCGTTGCTGCCCCCCAGATTGAGCGCAGATCCTGTACCTCTTTCAGAACATGATCGCACCCTGCTTCCGTCAGCGCTCTGGCTGAAAATCCGCCGGTCAGCACACCGGCCGACACCATCCCGAGATTCTTGGCCGCGACGGCATCATACGGTGTGTCACCGACCGCGATGGCTTGCGAAGCTTGCGCGATGCCGAGCCCACGCAGACACTGCTCAAAGAGCGAAGGGTCCGGCTTCCCATGCCGGGCAGCCTCCCCGCATACCATGGCGTCAGTCAGATCCCGTATGCCGAGCCGCTGATCATACAGAGCCAACTCCTCCTTCTGACAGGTCGTGGCGATCCCGATCAAGACGCGATCCTGTTTGAGGGTCGCGAACAGGTTCCTGACGCCCGCGAACGGCTGCGCGCGCTGCAGGAACTGGCGCCGGTACCGCTCACCCTGCGCCTTGACCAAACACTCTTTGGTCTGGGAAGACTCTCGCGGTAGCAGACGATTGAGCATCCACATGCCATCCATTCCAAACCAGGGCTGCAGATCCTGATGACTCACCTGGTATCCCGCCTCCTGCAGGATTTGACGCCAACTCTCGAGTGTCAGACTCAAACAGTCCACGAGAGTGCCTTCAATATCGAATACTACGGCCTGCGGAATAGGTGCGATCGACATGTGCAACGTCCAAGCCCTGTGCCGGCAGAAACGTCCCAGTGCGGAGGAAGTTCCTGATGCAATGCGTCGCGTCAACTCCGGACTTCAGCACGAAGTAGCGCTTCTCTTTTTCCACCTGCGGATATCGCCCGGCAACCGCTCCGGCCACTCCTCGCCAGGATTGCTCCTGTGGATCCCGGGATTGATTAGGAAATGAATATTTCCTAATATCCCTCTCATGGCGACACCCTCGAAAGCGACAACGCAACGCCGCGGTCCTGGCCGACCTCGGGAATTCGACATGGAAGCGGCCCTGGACGGAGCGCTGTTGGTGTTCCGTGAGCGCGGGTATCACGCCGCCTCGCTCGAGGATCTCAGCTCAGCGATGAAGCTCACGACTGGCAGCATTTACAAGGCGTTCAGCGACAAGCGTGCGATCTTCCTCGCCGCCTTCGACCGCTACACCCATCTCCGCAATACGCGGTTGCGAGGGTTACTGGATGCCGCGGGGAACGGGCTCGACAAGCTCCGGGCCCTGTTGGGCTTCTATGCCGAGGCATCGTACGGCATCGAAGGCCGGCGCGGCTGCCTCGTGGTGGGCAGCGCGACGGAGCTGGCCACCTTCGATTCAGACATGGCCGCCCGCGTGACGAGGGCATTGCAGCGCCTCGAAACGTTGTTGCGGGATCTCATCCGACTGGGTCAATCCGACGGCTCCATCCCTGCGAGGATCGATGCTGATGCCACGGCTCGTGCCCTGCTGTGCTTGTTACAAGGCTTTCGGGTCGTCGGCAAGCTCGGCAGGACTCGTGCCGAAATGACCGCCGCCGTGGATCAAGCACTACGGCTGCTCGCCTGAGCCTTTGCCTATTTAGGAAGTGATCACTTCCAATAGGGCCGGTGGAATTCTTGGTCTGACGGAGCATTACTCATGACAGAGCGAAAATCAGCAGCCGCATCCCAACCCGCGGCAGTCAGGATGATCGAGGCTTTGCCAGCCTCTCGACCCGAGCCCCAATTGGCCGGCTTCGAGCACCGGTTCCAGACCGTGCAGGGTGTCAGGTTGCACTACGTCGTGGGTGGCAAGCCTGACGGCGATGTCGTGGTGCTTCTCGCCGGGTTTCCGCAGAGTTGGTTCGCCTGGCGCAAAGTCATGCCGCTGCTGGCCACGAGCTACCAGATCATCGCGCTGGACTTGCCCGGGCAGGGTGATTCCGATCGCCCGGCGGCCGGATATGATACCCAGACTCTCGCAGTCACCGTGCAGGGTCTGCTCGAGCAGCTTGGCATCAGCGAGTGCTTCCTTGCCGCTCATGACGTAGGCGCGTGGGTAGCCTTTTCTTATGCAGCGCTGTTCGGCAGCGAAGTTCGGCGCCTGGCCCTGTTGGATGCGGGAATTCCAGGCATCACCCTACCCGAGGCCCTACCGATCGCCCCAGAGCGGGCATGGCGCACCTGGCACTTTGCATTTCATACGATAGTAGACCTGCCGGAGATCCTGATCACCGGCCGAGAGCGCGAATATCTGGATTGGTTTTTGCGCCGTAAAACGGCGAATCCCGAAACGTTCTCCAACACCGACCTGGAGGAATATCTGCGCGTCTTCAAAAAGGAGGGCGGCTTACGCGCCGGACTCGCCTACTACCGTGCCGCGGCCTTATCCGCCCAACAGAACCGCGAGCTGTCCTCCAAGGGAAAACTGCAAATGCCGGTGCTGGCCCTGGGCTCTGATCAGGGGTCGATCCCGGACATGGCAACTCCATTGAGGGCTTTTGCCGAACAGGTGCAGGGTGGCACGATTGCTTTCTGCGGGCACTTTCTCCCAGAGGAGCAACCTCTGGCAGTGGCTGGGGAACTGACCGCTTTTTTCGGCCAAAGCGCACCCGCCTGAATCAAAAAAGATTGCTCAACGTGACAACGCCGTCGACCAGTTCGTGCGCGTAGAGGGTCTCTTCAATGCCGTGTGCGGCAATAAATGCAAGGAATAGTTGCTTTCGGGTTCGGGTTGACTTGGCGAAGGTCTCTTTCTTGCGCGCCAAAGCTTGCGCACATTTCTTATCGATCAAGAAGGGGCGTTCAGAGAACTTGATCTCACACAACGTGATCGCATCATCATCTCGATCGAAGAGGAGGTCGATCTGCGCTCCCCCTTCCCCCCCACGGGCTGCCGTACATCGCCAGCTCGAGACAGGCGCGAAACCTGTGATCCCCAGTTTTTTTCGGATCTCAGCCAGGTGCTTATAGCAGATATTCTCGAACGCGTAACCCAGCCAGGCGTGATAGCGGGGAGTGCCGATACGTGAGCGCCAGTAGGCGGCTTCGGTATCGGACTTGAGCTGTTGTTTCACCGGCTCGATCCATTTCAAGTAAAAGTAGCAGTATTCATCGCTCAGCCGATAAAGCGTGCCACGGCTCTTCTTTCCGAATGACGCCAGACTTGCGATGAAGCCGGCCGCTTCCAGGTCCTCGAGTCTTCTGGAGAGCGTCCCACCTTTCCCGGTCAGCTTGTTTTTCGCCTCGATTTCTTGCCGAAAAACGCCCTCCTGGCGTGCGGCGACGAGTTTCATGAGCTCCTCGTATTTCTCCGCCTCGTCGAACAAAGATGCGAAGATCTCCACGAACTCATCGAACAACGCTCCGTCCGGGGCAAACAGGAGCCGGCTGATGTTCTGATCAACAGAATGGACTTTCCTGAACTGCTTCAGATAAAACGGCACCCCACCCACTGCCATGTAGGCACGCAGTGTCTGTTCGTGATTCGTCGGATAGCCCAGATGCCGCAGAAATTCGCCGGTTTCTCTGAGAGAGAAAGGCTTGAGGTTGATTCGCCGGGTCACACGATTATGCAGGCCGCCGCGGCTCTTGATGATCTTGCGCATGATCCAGGACGCCGAGGAGCCGCAGACCACCAGCTTGATACGACCATCATTGACCCAATGACGGTTCCAGAAGTACTCGAGTGCCGACAACATGTCAGACTTCGGGGTCGCAAGCCAGGGCAGCTCGTCGAAGAAAAGCACGATCTTGTGCGACATCGGCTGCTGCGCAATAGCATCCGTCAGTTGCTGCAGCGCCCCCATCCAGTCGGGTGATACCTGCAACGGCGCGCCCTGAAAAAGCTCCGACCCAGCTCCTGCGCGAATCGCTCCAGCTGAATCCTCATCGCGCCATTCTTGATGCCCGTAGTCTGAAAATAACTTCCCTTGCGGGTCTGAAACGAATTCACGACCAGAAAAGTCTTCCCGACCCGACGTCTCCCGTACACCGCGACAAATTCCGCCTGGGAGGATGCATAAACCTCCGCCAACTCGCGTTGCTCCGCGACTCTGCCGATGATGGTCTGGCTCAATGACGTGAGGCTCCCAATTTAGGGACACCGATAAAATATTATCTGCGTCCCTAACTGCCAATGACAAATCTAGATAGGGACACAGATAAATCGACATCCACGTCCCCAAGTCGCGCCGGACACCGGGTGGTCTGGCACTGGAGCGAGAAGGCGCTGTCCGGTTGGCAAATCCCGAAGTCACAGCGGGGGCCGGCTAATCTTCAATACTCCGCGCCATCATCGCGTCACTCGGTGAAACGTCCCCAGCGCCGTCCGATGCCCATCCAAAAACACCCGCGACTGCAGGTGATACGCCACCGCCCGAGCCAACACCCGCTGCTCGATTCCGCTCGTTGCGAATGAGATCCTCCGGCGTGTCCGCGTGAGTCACATGCTCCACGTCCTGAACAATGATCGGCCCCTCATCCAGCTCCCCCATATCCGGCGGTCCTTCCCTAACCGACAACCCCCGCCTGCCGCATCGCCGACTCGATTTCCGCCGCCACCCCAGCCGACACCCGAACCAACGGCAGCCGGACGTCCGGCTGCATGCGCCGGAGTACGTGCAAAGCATACTTAGGTCCCGCAGGGTTCGGCTCCAGGAACAAAGCCCGATGCAACGCTGTCAGCCGGTCCTGATACTTCAGTGCAGTCGCGAAGTCGCCCCGCAAACACGCTGCCTGAAACTCCGCACACAACCGGGGAGCAACATTTGACGTGACCGAGATGCATCCATGGCCACCGTGTGCCATGTAGCCCAAGGCCGTCATATCCTCGCCCGACAGCAGATTGAACTCCGGACCGCACGCCGCCCGCTCGAGTGACGGCCGCACCAGATTTCCCGTCGCATCCTTGACCCCCACGACGTTCCGACAATCACGAAAAATTCGTGCCAGGGTCTCGACCGAAATGTCGACCACACTGCGCGGTGGGATGTTGTAGACAATGATCGGGATACCGATGGCCGCATCCACCGCCTTGAAGTGTTGGTAGATGCCCTCCTGCGAAGGCTTATTGTAGTAAGGCGCCACGATGAGCACCGCGTCCGCCCCCGCCCGCTCCGCGTGCACGGCCAGATCGATGGCCTCCGTCGTGTTGTTCGAGCCCGCCCCGGCGATGACCGGCACCCGCCGGTTGGCGGCTTCGATCGTCAGCTCCACCACCCGCTTGTGCTCCTTGTGAGACAGCGTCGGGCTTTCACCCGTCGTCCCACACGGCACCAGTCCCGCCGTCCCCTCATTGACCTGCCACTCCACCAACCTCTGGAATCCGCTTTCGTCCACCGAATCGTTCGCGAAAGGAGTGACCAACGCCGTAATCGAGCCCTTGAACACCGCTATTTCTCCACAGAAGCACTATTTTGTGCCCTGAAGAGTACACGTTCGCGCCCGATTGCGTCAGAGCCCCCGGGCCAGTCAAGCCCGTTTTCCGCCCCACGAGTCGATAGGTAAAATTCGCCCCCGGCTCGGTCGGGATGAGCCGGGCCGCGCAGGCCAGCGCTTTTGCAGAGAGCGCCTGAGTTTTCTGCGGCAACGTGCCCCCGGGCTGGGCAGCAGGCATCCACTGGCCCGCGTGGGTCTCAACGACGCTCGGTATCGCGCAGTTAGCCGCGGTCCACTGCACCTCGCACGAGCCCAATGTCACCGCTCGATGACTTACCAGCAATGTAGCTGTTCGCTCACTTCCAGGGCCACTTCAGCCTGGCCGGCGCGCAGCCCAAAACCACACTGCTGTTGGAAAGCGGACGCTGGGGCCCGATTACGTTCACACAGCTTGAAACGGCGCGGCAACGGCGTCCGTCCAGACTTTGAAGCTATCGAGGGTATTCGGACCGAAAGTCATGCTCATGGCGACGTCGGCGGCATCACGGCCGCGGGCAATGAGCACACGTCCAATGCGGCGTTGATTGTTACGCGGATCAAACACATACCAATGATCACCCAGATAGACTTCCATCCATCCGGCAAAATCCATTGGCGCTGCGCTCGCCGGGATCCCAATGTCACCGAGGTAGCCGGTGCAGTATCGCGCTGGAATATTGAGGCAGCGGCACAGAGTAATGGCCAAGTGCGCAAAGTCGCGACAAACACCTTGCCGCTCGTTGAAAACCTCGAACGCCGTCTTGGACGGGCGCGCGTAAACATAGCCAAATTGTATGTGGTGATGCACGAAATCACAGATTGCCTGCACCCGCGACCATCCGGGAGCAGTACCCGAAAACCGCTGCCAGGCGAACGCTGCGAGGGACTCCGTTTCGCAATAACGGCTACCGAGTAGATAGACGAGCGCTTCTTCGGGTAGCGACTCAACTGGGCGCTGCGGGACGAAAGGAGCGAGCGCGTCCATGCCCACCGTGTCGTTGATCAGCGCATCAGCGGTGATTTTGAAGCGCCCCGCCGGCGCCACCACTCTGGTGCACAAATTGCCGAAGCCGTCCCGATAGGTCCTCATGGGAACTCGAGGCTCGACGATCATCGTATCGGGCTTCAACAAGTCCGAGGAGCGCGAGTGATGTACGTTCAGGTTGAGAATCATCGGTGTCGCCTGAACACACTGATAGATGAACTCGTAACCTATGCTGATATGCATGTTGCGCGCACGGTACAGTCAGTGTTGGGATGAGCCGCAAGCGCCGCGCTGGCTCAATAAAACATCTTTGACCTTAGCACATACTTATCGCGCGCGCTCGACGCACCAGTGCACTCCGCTAAACGCAAGCAGCGCAGGCCGCGGCTCCACGGTAACCGCCCCGTTTTCTTCCCTGACTGCCCCAAGGCGGTGCAACTGCGCGACCTGAGCGCTGGATAGCGCTCATCCAGGTCCGATGAGAGACTCGTCTGTATCGCGGCCGAATCAAACCACTCCGCGGCACGTGAATGGAACTTCGTAAGTCCATCGAGTCATGATAGCTTGTCGGCTTTGCCGCAACTGAGACTCTGATGGCGAACATTCATCTGATCGGGGGCGAGAAAGGCGGGGTCGGAAAGTCACTC
>Ga0105239_10004489_pt1 | contig 16656 bp, 13 predicted proteins | sample KBSC44metaG_FD_92761 | JGI IMG/M metagenome (GOLD analysis project Ga0105239, IMG submission 92761) | Corn rhizosphere microbial communities from Kellogg Biological Station, Michigan, USA - KBS C4-4 metaG | ecosystem: Host-associated > Plants > Roots > Rhizosphere > Soil | place: Michigan, USA...
CGCAACATCGATATGCACCTGCACCGCAAGATCGTTTGCGGTGAGACAGCCGCGGAGCGCGTCCCATGAGCCGGATGACGATCCTCACCGAGAAAGAACTGCGCACAATCGTGACGCTCGATCTCGATGCCGTCGCTTGCGCCGAGAACGCGTTCCGTGCGCTGGCGACACTGCCGGTGGCGATGCCGCCGATCCTGCGCCTCGACATCCCCGAGCACCACGGCGAGGTCGACGTGAAATCCGCTTATGTGCCCGGTATCGACGGTTTCGCCGTGAAGATCAGCTCCGGCTTCTTCGACAATCCCAAGCTCGGCCTGCCGAGCGGTGGCGGCATGATGGTGCTGCTTTCGGCAAGGACCGGTGTGGTCGAGGCGCTGCTGCTCGACAATGGCTACCTGACCGATGTCCGCACCGCTGCCGCAGGCGCGGTCGCGGCCAAGCATCTGTCGCGCAAGGACTCCACCGTGGCCGCGATCTTCGGCGCCGGTTTGCAGGCAGGTCTGCAATTGGAGGCGCTACGTCTTGTCAGGCCGATCGCCGAGGCGCGCATCTGGGCGCGCGACGCCGCCAAGGCCGAAGCCACTGCTGCCCGCTTGCGCGAAAGACTGGGCATTGTCGTGCGCGCCGTATCAGACGCGGCGAATGCCGTTGCGGGCGCCGACATCATCGTCACCACCACACCTTCGACCGAGCCGCTGATCAAGGCTGGCTTCATCGCCGCCGGCCAGCACATAACCGCAATGGGCTCGGACGCCGAACACAAGAACGAAATCGCGCCGGCGATCCTGCGCATGGCCGACCTCTATGTCGCCGACAGCGCGCGCCAGACGCGGCGGTTGGGCGAACTGCACCATGCCATCGCGGCGGGAGTGATGGCCGCAGATGCAGAGGTGACTGAACTCGGCCAGATCATCGCCGGCACAAAACACGGCCGGCGCTCGGCCAGCGACATCACCATCGTCGATCTGACCGGGACCGGTGTGCAGGACACGGCGATCGCCACGCTAGCCCGCGACCGCGCGCGGGCGGCCAATGCCGGAACCATTTTTGAAAGCTGATGCTGGCCGCAAAGCCCAACAAACGAGGAAGCAAAAGAATGCAACCAAACCTGAAATTCTCGCGCGGCGAATTTGCGGACCGCCTCGCCAAAACACGGAAAGCCATGGAGGTGAAGGGCGTCGATCTGTTGATTGTCAGCGACCCGTCCAACATGGCCTGGCTGACCGGCTATGATGGCTGGTCCTTCTACGTGCACCAGGCGGTCATTGTGCCGCCGTCGGGCGAGCCTGTCTGGTACGGCCGCGGCCAGGATGCCAACGGCGCCAAGCGCACCGCCTATCTCGCGCATGACAACATCGTCGGCTACGCCGACCACTATGTGCAGTCGACCGAACGCCACCCGATGGACTTCTTGTCCAGCGTGCTAGCCGATCGCGGCTGGGGCAAGCTCACCATCGGAGTCGAGATGGACAATTACTGGTTCTCGGCGGCCGCCTTCGCCTCGCTGCAGAAGCACCTGCCCAATGTCCGATTTGTCGATGCCACCGCGCTGGTCAACTGGCAGCGCGCGGTAAAGAGCCCGACCGAAATCGACTACATGCGCAAGGCCGCCCGCATCGTCGAGGCCATGCACCAGCGCATAGTCGACAAGATCGAAATCGGCATGCGCAAATGCGATCTCGTCGCCGAGATCTATGATGCCGGCACGCGCGGCGTCGATGGCATTGGTGGGGACTACCCGGCGATCGTGCCGCTGCTGCCGTCGGGCGTCGATGCTTCGGCGCCGCATCTGACCTGGGACGACCAGCCGATGAAGTCGGGCGAGGGCACCTTCTTCGAGATCGCCGGCTGCTACAACCGCTACCACTGCCCGCTGTCGCGCACGGTGTTCCTCGGCAAGCCGACGCAGGAATTCCTCGATGCCGAGAAGGCGACGCTGGAAGGCATGGAGGCGGGGCTGGCAGCGGCGAAACCCGGCAACGCCTGCGAAGACATCGCCAATGCCTTCTTCGCCGTCCTGAAGAAATACGGCATCGTCAAGGACAACCGCACCGGCTACTCGATCGGTCTTTCCTATCCGCCGGACTGGGGCGAGCGCACGATGAGCCTGCGCCCCGGCGACCGCACCGAACTCAAACCCGGAATGACCTTCCATTTCATGACCGGCTTGTGGCTGGAAACGATGGGGCTGGAAATTACCGAGTCGATCCTGATCACCGAAACCGGTGTAGAGTGTCTGGCCAATGTGCCGCGCAAACTGGTGGTGAAGAATTGAGCCCGATGTCCAGCCTCCGCCCGTCGCCGATCGCGCCGACTGTCGATTTCGATCGCGACGGCGTCCAGCACGGGTTCCTGCGCCTGCCCTACAGCCGCGACGATTCGGCGTGGGGTTCGGTGATGATCCCAATCTGCGTCATCCGCAACGGCGAGGGGCCGGTGGCGCTGCTGTCCGGCGGCAACCATGGCGATGAGTATGAGGGGCCGCTGGCGCTCTACGATCTCGCCCGCACGCTCGATCCGAAGGACGTCGGCGGCAGCGTGATCATAGTCCCGGCGATGAACTATCCAGCCTTTCGTGCCGGCACGCGGACCTCGCCGATCGACAAGGGCAACATGAACCGCAGCTTTCCCGGACGGCCGGACGGCACGGTGACGGAAAAGATCGCCGACTATTTCCAGCGCGAATTGCTGCCGCGCGCCGACATCGTCTTCGACTTCCACTCCGGCGGAAAGACGCTCGACTTCGTGCCGTTCTGCGCCGCCCACACGTTGCCCGACAAGGCGCTGGAGCAGAAAGCCTTCGATGCGGTCGCGGCATTCTCGGCGCCCTTCTCGATGCGCATGATCGAGATCGATTCCGTCGGCATGTACGACACGGCGGCCGAGGAAATGGGCAAGGTCTTCGTCAGCACCGAGCTTGGCGGCGGCGGCACCTCGCGTGCGCAAACCGTACGCATCGCGCGACGCGGCATTCTCAATGTGCTGCGCCACGCCGGCATCGTTGCTGGCGCGGTCGAGAAGGGCAGAACCCGGTGGCTCGACATGCCGTCAGGCGATTGCTTCTCCTTCGCCGAGGATGACGGGATGATCGAAACCATGGTCGATCTCGGCGAACCCGTCGAAGAAGGCGTGGTGCTGGCCCGCATCCATTCCACCGGCCGCACCGGTATGGCTCCGCAGGAGATCAGGGCAAAAATGTCGGGCTTGCTGGCGGCGCGGCATTTTCCCGGCCTGGTCAAGGCCGGAGATTGCGCTGCGGTGGTTGCCGTCGAAGTCGATTGAAGGAAGCGGTTTCGGGCCGAGGCTAGTCTCGTACACCAGGATACGCATATCCAGTCCGGTGGTTTTCCATTACGCTGGCTACCGTATGACAGGGGAGCATCGATTGCGCGGATTTGCGGAAAGCTTGATCGAGAGGCCGCAGACGGTGGCGGAGCAGGTCGCCAATATTCTGCGCGAGGCCATTGCCAGCGGCACCCTGAAGGCCGGCACCGCGCTGCGCCAGGACGAATTGGCCGAGCAGTTCGGCTTCAGCCGCATGCCGATCCGTGACGCGCTTCGCCAATTGGAAGCCGAAGGTATTGTCTCCATTCATCCGACCAAGGGCGCGCATGTCGCCCGGATGGACGGTGCCGAGATCAGCGAAATCTACGCGGTGCGGGAACTGCTCGAATGCGAAGCGCTGCGCCTCTCCATTCCGGCCTTGTTGGACGGCAAGCTCGATGAGGCCGAACAGGCGCTCGACCAGATCGACGCGGAGCGCAATGTCGGCCGCTGGGGCGCGCTGAACCGAACCTTTCATCTGTCGCTCTACCATGCCTGCGGCAACCAGCGTCTGCTCGGCCTGATCGAGGCGCATCACAACGCCGCCGATCGCTACGTCCGCATCCTCTTGTCGAATCTCGACTACCGCACCCGCTCGCAGAACGAGCATCGCGACCTGCTGGCCGCCTGCCGCCAGCGCGATGGCAAGAAAGCCGTGAGCATTCTGCGGAAGCATCTGCGCGAAGGCAGCGAGACGCTCGTCAGGGCGATTGAGGGCGGCGGCCTGTCGCGAAAATCCTAGGCTCGACGGGCAATGCGAGGGCCGATCGCTACCGGCCCCATCAGGCACTGTTGCGTGCCTGCCGGTTCACTGCCACATATTGCAACATCAATGTTTGCCACGAGAATCGCCATGTCTCCCGTCAGCCGCCTGCCGGCGCGCGCGCTTGCCCCGCGCCGCCACGACGAGATCCTCAGACGGCTGAGCGCCCAGGGTTCCGTCAGCGTCGCGGAACTGGCCGAGTTCTTCGATATCTCGCGCGAAACCATCCGTCGTGACCTGAAGCTGCTTTCGGACCAGGGCAGGCTGGGCATCGTGCATGGCGGTGCCGCTCGCTTCGAACCGAGCGAACCGGCGATGAGCCTGCGCAGCCAGGAAAATGCCGGTGGCAAGGCGGCGATCGGCAAAGCGGCCGCAGGCCTGGTCAGGGATGGAATGGTGGTCTTTCTCGATTCCGGCACCACCACCCTGGCCGTCGCGCAGGCCATGGCCGGGCTGCGCGATCTCACCATCTGCACCGCCAGCCTGAAGATCGCGCTGCATCTTTGCCATGTCCCCGGCATGCGCGTGCATATGCTGGGCGGCGAAATCGATCCGGGCGAGGAGGCGGCTTCCGGCATCGACACGCTCGATGCCATGGCCCGCTTTCGGGTCGACATCGCCTTTCTCGGCGGCGGCGCACTGTCGCCGGACGGTGAGGTCACCGACTTCACCCGTGCCGGGGCGGAACAGCGCGGCCGTATGATCGCACTCGCCGGCAAGACCTACTTCGTGCTCGACAGCAGCAAATTCGGCAAGCTGACGCCGCTCAGGATTCCGAATTTCGACCGCGCTGCCGGCGTGATCGTCGACACTACTCCCGAACCCGCCCTTGCCGAGGCGCTTTTGCAAAAGGGGCCTGAACTCATGGTTGTCACCTTGATGTGATATTTTGTGACTTTTTGAGTTGATATTTGGTTTTGTCGTGATAGTGTCCGCCATCCCTTCAAACGGCGGAACGCTCATGGCCCATGAATTTCCCACCCAGGCACGTGTTGTCATTGTCGGCGGCGGCATCATCGGCTGTTCGGTCGCTTATCACCTGACCAAGCTCGGCTGGACCGATGTCGTTTTGCTTGAGCAAGGCCAACTCAGCGGCGGCACCACCTGGCATGCCGCCGGCCTTGTCGGGCAGCTGCGCAGCCATTCCAACATGACCAGCCTGATCCGATATTCGACGCAGCTTTACAGCGAGCTGGAGGCCGAGACGGGGCTCGCCACCGGCTGGAAGAATTGCGGCTCGCTGTCGGTGGCGCGCACGGCCGATCGTATGACGGTGCTGAAGCGCACCGCCGCCTCGGCCCGCGCTCAAGGGGTGGAGATCGACGTCATCTCGCCCAAGGAGGCCAGCGATCTCTGGCCTGTCATGGCGACTGATGACCTCGTCGGTGCCGTCTGGTTGCCGGGCGACGGCAAGGCCAATCCGACGGATCTTACGCAATCGCTGGCCAAAGGTGCGCGCAATCGCGGCGCGAAGATTTTCGAGCGGGTCAAGGTCACTGGCATCAGCATGAAGAATGGCGTCGCCTGCGGTGTCGAGACCGATCGCGGCAACATCGCTTCGGAAATCGTCGTCAACTGCGCCGGCCAGTGGGCGCGCAAGGTTGGGCTGATGTGCGGCGTGTCGGTGCCGCTGCACTCGGCCGAGCACATGTACATCGTCACCGGCCGGATCGAGGGCGTGCATCCGGACCTGCCCGTCATGCGCGACCCCGACGGTTTCATCTACTTCAAGGAAGAGGTCGGTGGTCTGGTCATGGGCGGCTTCGAGCCGCATGCCAAGCCGTGGGGCATCAACGGCATCCCGGAAAATTTCGAATTCGCGCTGCTGCCGGACGATTGGGACCAGTTCGAGATCCTGATGGAAAACGCGCTGGTCCGCGTGCCGCGGCTGGCGCAGGCCGAGGTCAAGAAATTCTACAACGGTCCCGAGAGCTTCACGCCCGACAACAATTTCATCCTCGGCGAGGCGCCGGAACTCAGGAATTTCTACGTTGGCGCCGGCTTCAACTCGATGGGCATCGCCAGCGCCGGCGGCGCCGGCAGGGCGCTGGCCGAGTGGATCGTCAACGGCGCGCCGACCATGGATCTGTGGCCGGTCGACATCAGGCGCTTCGCCTCGTTCAACAACAATCCGCGCTGGCTGCATGACCGGGTCAAGGAGACCCTCGGCCTGCATTACGCCATGCCGTGGCCGAACCGCGAACTGGATACCGCGCGGCCTTTCCGCCGCTCGCCACTCTATGACCAGCTGGCCGCCAAAGGCGCCTGCTTCGGTTCAAAAATGGGCTGGGAGCGCGCCAACTGGTTTGCCGCGCCGGGAGAGACGGCCGAGAACGACTATGCCTTTGGCCGCCAGAACTGGCACGAGGCGGTGCGGCGCGAAATGAAGGCAACGCGCGAAGCCGTTGCCATCTTCGACCAGACCTCCTTTGCCAAGCTGCTCGTCCAGGGTCGCGACGCCTGTGCCGTGCTCAACCGCATCTGCGCCGGCAACATCGATGTGCCGGTCGGCACGTCGGTCTACACAGGCGTGCTCAATGCGCGCGGCGGTTACGAGAGCGACCTTACCGTGATGCGGCTCGCTGCGGAAAAATTCCTCATCGTCACCGGCTCGGCGCAGGCGGTTCACGACGCCGACTGGATCGTCAAGAACATCCCAGCCGATGCCCATGCCATCCTGACCGACGTCACCTCGTCCTACGCGGTGCTGGCGGTGATGGGGCCGCGCTCGCGCGATCTGCTGAGCAAACTGTCTTCGGCGGATCTCTCCAATGCCGGTTTCCCCTTCGCCACCATTCGCGAGATCGATATCGGCTACGCCACCGCCTATGCCAACCGCATGACCTATGTTGGCGAGCTCGGCTGGGAGCTGATCGTGCCGACAGAATTTGCCGTTGGCGTCTACGAGGCGCTGCATGAAGCGGGCCGGGAATTCGGCCTGATCGATGCCGGTTACTACGCGCTCGACGCCTTGCGCATCGAAAAGGGTTTTCGCGCCTGGGGCAGGGAATTGACGCCTGATATCAACCCCTGGCAGGCCGGACTTGGCTTCGCCGTCGCCATGGACAAGCCGGGCGGTTTCATCGGCCGCGATGCGCTCGCCGCTGCAAAGCTGTCGGCACCGGCGAAGCGCATCGTGCTGTTCACGCTCGACGATGCCGAGCCGATGCTGTGGGGCGGCGAGCTGATCCTGCGTGACGGCAAACCGGTCGGCGAAGTCCGTTCCGCCGCCTACGGCCAGACGCTCAGCCGCTCGGTGGCGCTCGGGCTGATCGAGAATGAAGCCGGCGTCGATACCGCGTTCCTTACCGGCGGCCGTTTCGAGATCGACCTCGCCGGCGTTCGCCATGCCGCGACGGCGCATTTGCGCAGCCCCTATGATCCGAAGTCGGAACGCGTGAAAGCCGACTGGTCGTGGTGAGGGCTGCTGCGTAGAGACGCTCAATCCGCCGACATCGACCGTGCCATGTCGAGGAAGGCGCGCACGAGTTTGCCGCCGCTGCGTTCGCGCAGGCAGATCAGCGCTTCGTCCATCAGCGTTTCGGGCGCGTCGATGGTGATCGGCACCAGCCGTGAATCCTGGCCGAATTCCGCCGCCGAGACAAAGCCGATGCCGGCGCCCGAGGCGACGATCTCACGGACGGCCTCGCGGCCCTCGGCCTCGATTACCGGTCTCAGTTCGATCTTCGACGCCGCGGCCAGGTCTTCGAGCTTCTGGCGCGTCTTCGAACCGCGCTCGCGCATGACCAGCGATTCCTGCGCGAGTTGTTTCAGCGTCAGCGATTTCTTGCCCGCCAGCGGGTGGTCAATGGAGGCGAAGGCGATGATCGGGGTCGAGTTCAGTTTCAGCACCTCGAAGTCGCGCCCGGTCGGCACCTCGCCCAAGACGCCGATGTCGGCATCGTAGCTGTAGAGGCTGCTGATCACCGTCTCGGTGTTGCCGGCGCGCACCGAAACCTGGACACCGGGATAGCGGGCGCGAAAACTGCCGAGGATGTGCAGCAGATGGTGTGCGGCGTCCGCAACGATGCGCAGCGTGCCGGAGCGCAGCGCGCGCGACTCCGTCAAAAGTTCGAGCGCCTGCTGTTCGGTATCGAACATGCGGTGGGTTATTTCGAGCAGCTTCTGGCCCGAATGGGTCAGCGTGACCTGCTTCTTGTTGCGGTTGAACAGCAGCACATCATACTCTTCCTCGAGCTTGCGCACCTGATCGGATATGGCCGGCTGGGTCAGGAACAGCGCTTCGGCGGCCCGCGAAAAACCGCCTGATATGGCCACCTGATGAAAGGCTCGCAACTGAACGTAGCGCATTCGTCCTTACCTTCGAGACAGCGGAATCTTGAGGCAATCTATCATAAGGCCAGATTTCCAGAAGGCGGAAACGAACGATTTAGCTTATGCTAAACAGGCGTACTTATCCGGCTTCACAACTGTGTCATGACCAGGATGCAATTTGCGCCGCGTGGTTCACCCTACCATCGTATAAATCGATACTTCGATACAAAATAACGATTTTACAAATATGTCGTTCCGTCCAAGAATAAGGCCGCATCAAAAAGCAGCGATCTGTCGGAGGACACCATGCGCGCCGAGACGAAATTTGCCGCGGAGCCGCTGGCCAGTCCGGCACTGGGCGAGCCTTATCTGCTGACCCCGGGTCCGCTCACCACGGCCTATTCGGTCAAGCAGGCGATGCTGCGCGACTGGGGATCATGGGACGGCGATTTTCGTGGCATGACCGCCGAGATGCGTCGCCGCCTGCTGGCGCTGACGGGTGACACGAAAGACGAATTCGACTGCGTGCCGATGCAAGGCAGCGGCTCCTTCTGCGTCGAGGCGATGCTCGGTTCGTTCGTTCCTAGGGACGGCAAGGTGCTGGTGCTGGCCAATGGCGCCTACGGCCTGCGCGCCGCGCAGACCATGCAGTATCTCGGTCGTGCCTATACGCTGATCGACAAGGGCGACTACCTGCCGCCGCGCGGTGACGAGGTGGCGGCCGCACTCGAGGCCGACCCTGCGATCACCCATGTCATCGCCATCCATTGCGAGACCAGCTCCGGCATTTTGAACCCGGTCGCCGAGATTGCCGAAGCCGTCCATGCCAAGGGCCGCAAGCTGCTGGTCGATTCCATGAGCGCCTTCGGCGCCGTCGCGCTCGACGTCAACGAGATCCGCTACGAGGCGATGGTCTCGTCGGCCAACAAATGCATCGAGGGCGTGCCGGGCTTCGGCTTCATCATCGCCCGCAAGAGCGAGTTGGAAGCCGCCAAGGGTCGCAGCCATTCGCTGTCGCTCGACGCCCATGCTCAATGGGCGCACATGAACAAGACCGGCCAGTGGCGCTACACGCCGCCGACCCATGTCGTTGCCGCCTTCCTGGAAGCGCTGCGCCAGCATGAGGCCGAAGGTGGCGTCGCCGGCCGTGGCGCCCGCTATGTCAGGAACCGTGACGTCATGGTGGCCGGCATGCGCGAACTCGGCTTCGAGACCTTGCTCAAAGACCGCTGGCTGTCGCCGATCATCGTCACCTTCTTCAATCCGGCCCATGCCAATTTCGCCTTCGACCGTTTCTACGAGCTGATGAAGGACAAGGGCTTCATCATCTATCCGGGCAAACTGACGGTGGTGGATTCCTTCCGCGTCGGCTGCATCGGCCAGATGGACGAACATGTCATGCGCCGCGTCGTCGAGGCGGCGGCTTTCTCGCTTCATGAAATGGGCGTCGACACCGCCGCCCCGCCCGCTGCGGCAATCGCCGAGCGCGCCAAACTCGCCGCCTGAAACGGCATTATTTCGAAGGAATACCGATGAACCAGATGTCTCCCGTCAACGTCGCCGTCAACGGCCGCATTTATGCCTGGCCGCGCGTGCCGGCGATCGCCATCTGCCTTGACGGCTGCGAGCCCGCTTACCTCGATGAAGCGATCAAGGCCGGGCTGATGCCGGCTTTGGTCAGGATCAAGCGGAAGGGCACGGTGCGGTTTGCCCACTCGGTCATTCCGAGCTTCACCAACCCCAACAATCTGTCGATCGCCACCGGCCGTCCGCCGTCCGTGCACGGCATTTGCGGCAACTATCTCTACGAGCGCGAAACCGGCAAGGAAGTGATGATGAACGACCCGCGCTTCCTGCGTGCGCCGACCGTCTTCCAGGCCTTCTACGATGCCGGCGCCAAGGTGGCCGTGGTCACCGCCAAGGACAAGCTGCGTGCGCTGCTCGGCAAGGGACTGGCGTTCGATGAAGGCCGCGCGCTCTGCTTCTCGGCCGAAAAGTCGGACACCACGACTGTCGCTGAACATGGCATCGACAATGCCTCGAAGCATTTTGGGCTGCCGGTGCCGGAAGTCTACTCGGCCGAGCTGTCGGAATTCGTCTTCGCCGCCGGCGTCCAACTGCTCAGGGAATTCCGCCCCGACATCATGTATCTGACAACGACAGACTATGTGCAGCACAAATATGCGCCCGGCGTGCCGCAGGCCAACGCCTTCTACGAAATGTTCGACAAGTATCTGACCGAGCTTGACGCGCTGGGTGCTGCGATCGTCGTCACCGCCGACCACGGCATGAAGCCCAAGCACAAGGCGGACGGTTCGCCCGACGTAGTCTATGTCCAGGACCTTTTGGACGAGTGGTTGGGCAAGGACGCGGCCAGAGTCATCCTGCCGATCACCGACCCCTATGTCGTGCACCACGGCGCCCTCGGCTCGTTTGCCACCGCCTATCTTCCGGCGGGCGCCGACCAGGCCGGCATCATGGCGCGGCTGGCCAAGGTCGAAGGCATCATGCTGGTCGTCGACAGCCCGACGGCCTGCGAACGCTTCGAACTGCCGGCCGACCGTATCGGCGACATCGTGCTGATCTCGACCGAGAACAAGACGATCGGCACCTCGGCGCATCGCCATGATCTGGCGGCCCTCAACGAACCGCTGCGCTCGCATGGCGGGCTGACCGAGCAGGAAGTGCCGTTCATCGTCAACCGCGTGCTACCGGACCTGCCGAACGAGCCGATCCTGCGCAATTTCGACGCCTTCTACTACGCGACGATGGCGGCGGCACTGGCGTGATGTCGAGCGTGATTGTCGACCCCCACTCCGCCGAGCTTCGCTCGGTACCTCTCCCCCGATCGACGGGGGAGAGGAAGGGCGCGCGGGTCGACAGCCTTGGCTCCCTTTCTCTCCCTCCGGAGGGGGAGAGGTGGCGCCGCGGAGCGGCGACGGAGAGGGGGAAGCCATTGCCGAGACGCGATGCCCTGGCCGACAAAAGATCAATGCTGCTCGCTGAGCACCGGGAAGACGCACATGACCAAGCTTGACCCCTCCATCAAAGTTCGCCACGAGCCGATGCGTATTGCCGGCAGACGAGTCGATGCCGACGGCCTCGTCGAGGTGCGCTACCCCTGGAACGATACCGTTATCGGCACCGTGCCGGCTGGCCGCGCCGAGCACGCGCGACAAGCCTTCGAAATCGCCGCAGGCTACAAATCGAAGCTGACGCGCTATGAGCGCCAGCAGATCCTGTTCCGCACCGCCGAAGCGCTGGCGTCGCGCCGCGAGGAAATCTCCGATCTCATCACGCTTGAGCTTGGCATCTCCAAGACCGACTCGCTTTATGAGGTCGGCCGCGCCTATGACGTGTTCACGCTCTCTGCGCAGATGTGCATCCAGGATGACGGCCAGATCTTCTCCTGCGATCTCACCCCGCACGGCAAGGCGCGCAAGATCTTCACCACCCGAGAGCCGCTGAAGGCGATCTCGGCGATCACGCCGTTCAACCATCCGCTCAACATGGTGTCCCACAAGGTGGCGCCGGCGATTGCCACCAACAATTGCGTGGTGGTCAAGCCGACCGAACTGACGCCGATGACGGCGCTGCTGTTGGCCGACATTCTCTACGAAGCCGGCCTGCCGCCAGAAATGCTGTCGGTGGTGACCGGCTGGCCGGCCGATATCGGCAACGAGATGATCACCAACGACAACATCGACTTGATCACCTTCACCGGTGGCGTGCCGGTCGGCAAGATGATCGCCCGCACCGCCGGCTACAAGCGCCAGGTGCTGGAACTCGGCGGCAACGATCCGCTGATCATCCTCAATGATTTGTCGGACGAGGATCTGGCAAAGGCGGCGGACCTGGCAGTGGCCGGAGCGACGAAGAACTCCGGCCAACGCTGCACCGCGGTCAAGCGCATCCTCGTCCAGGAAAGCGTCGCCGACCGTTTCGTGCCGCTGGTGCTGGAGCGGGCGAAGAAGATCCGCTTCGGCAACCCGATGGACCGCTCGACCGATCTCGGCACCGTGGTGCACGAGAAGGCGGCAGCACTGTTCGAGGCCCGTGTCCATATGGCCGCCGAGCAAGGCGCCGAAATCCTCTACAATCCCGGCCGCCGGGGTGCGCTGCTGCCGCCGATCGTCGTCGATCGCGTGCCGCACACATCCGAACTGGTGATGGAAGAGACGTTCGGGCCGATCATCCCGATCGTGCGCGCGCCGGATGATGACGAGGCTCTCATCGCGCTGTCCAACTCGACCGCCTTCGGCCTGTCGTCGGGCGTCTGCACCAACTCGTTTCCCCGCATGCAGAAATACATCGCCGGCTTGCAGGTCGGCACCGTCAACATCTGGGAGGTGCCGGGCTACCGCATCGAGATGTCGCCCTTCGGAGGCATCAAGGACTCGGGCAATGGCTACAAGGAAGGCGTCATCGAGGCGATGAAGAGCTACACCAATGTGAAGACATTCTCGCTGCCCTGGTCGTGACCGGGCAGCCCGACTGGCAGTACACGAGGGGGCGTTCCACGCTCCCTCATTCGCGTTTTCGGAGAGGGTGATGGCCGCGATCAAAGAACTTGTGCACACCGAGGGCGATTCCAACACGACCGCGGCACGCGGCCGCTGGGATGCCGGCCAGGACGATCCCCGCATTCGCGGCCTGCTCGACCGTGACGCCTCAGCGTTCATGCACCAGAGCCTGTCCAGCCCCTGTCTTGCGACGATTGCTAAGGCGGAAGGCATATGGATCGAGGACACCGCCGGCCGCCGCTTCATGGATTTCCACGGCAACAGCGTGCATCACCTCGGCTACGGCCATCCCAGACTGGTGGCGGCGATCAAGAAGCAGCTCGACGACCTCTGTTTCGCGCCGCGCCGCTTCACCAGCGAACCCGCTGTCGAGCTGGCGGAGAAACTGGCGGCACTGGCGCCCGGCGATCTCGGCAAGGTGCTGTTCACAACCGGCGGTTCCGACGCCGTAGAAGTGGCGCTGAAGATCGCGCGCGCCGCGACCGGCCGGTTCAAGACCGTGTCGTTCTGGGATGCGTTTCACGGCGCCGGTTTCGGTGCGGCAAGCGTCGGCGGCGAAGCCACATTCCGTTCGCACATCGCCGGCCCGATGATGACCGGCACCGAACACGTCGCGCCCTGGGACGGCTATCGCTGCCCCTATGGTCACGATTCCCTGGAAGCGTCAGGGCTCGCCTGCGCCAACATGATCGCCTATGTGCTCGGCCGCGAGCAGGATGTGGCGGCGGTCGTCGCCGAGCCGATGCGAGCGACGCCCAACCCGCCGCCGCCCGGATTCTGGAAGCGGGTGCGCGACGCCTGCGACCGGCATGGCACGCTGCTGATCTTCGACGAGATCCCGACCGGCCTCGGCAAGACCGGTAAATTCTTCGCCCACGAGCATGATGGCGTGACGCCCGACATCGTCGTTCTCGGCAAGTCGCTCGGCGGCGGCATCCTGCCGATCGCCGCCGTCATCGCGCGGCGCGACCTCGACGTCACCGGCGGCTTTGCCATCGGCCACTACACCCATGAGAAGAACCCGGTGACCACGCGCGCCGCCCTGACGACCATCGACATCATCCTGGAAGAAGGACTGGTGGAGCGGTCGGCCGAGCTTGGCCAACATATGCTGGGACGCATGCACGACCTTATGGCCCGCTCGCCCCATGTCGGCGACGTCAGGGGCAGGGGGCTGATGGTCGGCGTCGAACTGGTCGAGGACCGCGCCACACGGCAGCCGGCTCGGGAGCTTGCCGAGCGGGTCTTCTATGCCTGCCTGGAGCAGGGCCTGAGCTTCAAGGTCAGCCAGGGCAATGTGCTGACGCTGTCGCCGCCGCTGGTCATCTCGAAAGCCGACCTCGACCACGCGCTCGACGTCGTCGAGCGCGCCGTGCTGGCGGCCTGATCGTGAAGGCCATCCGCACCGATCGGGAACTCGAATGCCCCGGCATTGACGCTGGTTTGCGGGCGCGAGGCGTCGAACTGGTGACGCTGCCTGACGGCATTGCCGAAGACGATCTCATCGAGGCCGTCACTGACGCCGATCTTCTGCTCATGTGCTACACGCCGATCACGGCGCGGGTCATCGAGGCCGCATCAAAACTGAAGGGCATCGTCAAATACGGCGTCGGCATCGATGCCATCGACATCCCGGCCGCGATGCGGCGCGGCATTCCCGTCGTCAATGTGCCTGAATATGCCGAGGAAACCGTAGCCGAAGGCGCCTTCGCCTTGATGATCGCGCTTGCCAAGCGGCTGCCGGCGATCACTACGGCGGTGTCGCGCGATGGCTGGGTCTGGCCCGCGCAGCGCTGGCTCGGGCGCGACATCTCCGGCGCCACGCTCGGCCTCGTCGGCTGCGGCAAGATTGGCCGCAGCATGGCACGCATGGCAGGCCAAGGGTTTCATGCCCGGGTGCTCGGCTTCGATCCCGGTGTCGATGCCGCAACCCTGCACGCCGCCGGCATCGAGAAGGTTGACGACCTGCAAGCCATGCTGCGTGCCTGCGATTTTGTCTCGATCCATTGCGTGTTGAACGAGAAGACGCGCGGCCTGATCGGCAAGGCGGAACTCGCCTGCCTGAAGCCTTCCGCCATCATCGTCAACGTCTCGCGCGGTGCACTCATCGATGAGGCGGCGCTTGTCGAGGCTGTTGTCGCCGGGCGCATCGGTGGCGCCGGGCTCGACGTCTACTCGGTGGAGCCACTCTCCAGGTCGACCCATCCGATGCGTGCGCTCTTCGATCGCGACAACGTGATCCTGTTTCCGCATCTCACTTTCTTCACCCGCGAAGCGATGCGCCGGCTCGAGGACGACACGCTCGCACGCTGTTTCGAGATCCTCGACGGCCGGCCAGTGACCATCCGCTCAAACGACCCACGTCTGCGGGCGCAGACATCAGGTGTTCTGTTCCGCTGATAAAGAATATCTTTCAACGAGATAGATGTCTTCATCGGAACCACAATCACGCCCGCGACAGGGATGCGACAGTTCCATGACAAATATCAGCAGAAGTTTGTCTGTCATAAAATAAATAGATTTTACTTATCGATCGCTGATCCCCAGAGTTGTCACAACGACGACATCCAATCGGCTCAACGTCCGCCAGAGACACGAAGCTGATCGGTCCTAGTGCATCGCAGAATGTGCCATCAATCACAGGGGAACTGATCCATGAAATCGCGAAACGCAACCATCGCAATGGCCTTCGCCGCGTCGCTTCTGGCGTCGTCAGCTCTCGTCGCGCCGGCATTCGCCGACGGCGTCGTCACCATCTATTCCGCCGACGGCCTGCATGACGGCAATGGCAGCTGGTACGAGACCGAATTCGCCGCCTTCACCAAGGCCACCGGCATCACCGTGCAATATATCGAGGCCGGCTCGGGCGGTGTCGTCGAGCGTGTCGCCAAGGAAAAGTCGAACCCGCAGGCCGACGTGCTGGTGACCTTGCCGCCCTTCGTCCAGCGCGCCGCAGCCGACGGCCTGCTGCAGGACTACAAGCCGGAAGGCGCCGACCAGATCGACGGCGGCACCGACAAGTACCGGCCGCTGGTCAACAACTACATGAACTTCATCTACAACAGCGCCGTGCTGTCGGAAGCGCCGAAGACCTACAACGACCTGCTCGATCCCAAGTTCAAGGGCAAGATCCAGTATTCGACGCCCGGCCAGGCCGGCGACGGCACCGCCGTCATGCTGCAGATCATCCACGCCTTCGGCGGCGAGGATGCCGGTTTCGAGTTCATCAAGAAGCTGCAGGACAACAATGTCGGTCCATCCGCCTCGACCGGCAAGCTGACCGCGCTGGTCAACAAGGGCGAACTGCATGTCGCCAATGGCGATCTGCAGATGAACATGTCGCAAATGGCCGACAATCCCAACATCAAGGTGTTCTGGCCCGCCGGTCCCGACGGCACGCGCTCCACCTTCGCGCTGCCTTATGAAATCGGCCTCGTCACCGGTGCGCCCAATGCCGACAACGGCAAGAAGCTGATCGATTTCCTGCTCGCCAAGGAAGCCCAGTCGACCATAAGCTCGGTGGCGCTCGGCATGCCCGCCCGCAAGGACGTCAAGCCGGACGACGCCAACTTCGCCAAGGCGCAGGAAGCGATGAAGGGCGTCACCATCTGGTCGCCGAACTGGGACGAGGCGCTGAGCAAGCTTCCCGGCTACGTCAAGAAGTGGAACGAGGCGACCGGAAGCTGACCCCGAGGACGGAAATCCGGAGGACCAAGCCATGTCGGCCGTCGCCTTTACTGGTACCAGTGTCATGGACATCGACGCCGCGAA
>Ga0105239_10004494_pt1 | contig 16653 bp, 14 predicted proteins | sample KBSC44metaG_FD_92761 | JGI IMG/M metagenome (GOLD analysis project Ga0105239, IMG submission 92761) | Corn rhizosphere microbial communities from Kellogg Biological Station, Michigan, USA - KBS C4-4 metaG | ecosystem: Host-associated > Plants > Roots > Rhizosphere > Soil | place: Michigan, USA...
CCCTCTGAGTCGATCAACAGCGAGAACCTGAAGGGCCGGTGGCTCAATGCCGGCGACGCCTATATGATCGGCAATGGAGATGAATATTTCAACCTGATGCCGGTATGGCACTGGGAACATCTGCCGGGCGTAACGGGCTGTGCTTCTTCTGCTGCTGGCGGAAACCTGGTTCGCCATGCGTTCGCAGGCAGCGTTTCGGATGGGGAGAGCGGGGGGACCGTTATGGACTATCAGCTGGACTCGTCTCTGAAGGCCCGGAAGTTTTGGGCCTGTCACGGAGGGGCTGTTGTATGCCTTATCGGCGATCTGCGGTCTGACGCAGCGGCGTATACAACTATCGATCAGTGCCGGTGGAAGGGCGATATTGTCGCCGATGGCCACGTTCTGGCGGAGGGTGTTGACACGCTGGACGCCGCGCGGTGGATACAGCATGCCGGCAAGGCCTGTATCTTTTTGCGGCCGTCGAAGGTGGTTGTCCGGGCCGGTTCGTCCAGCGGATCGTGGCAGTCGATAAATGCGTCTTCGACTGCTACGCAGGTGACTGAACGGATATATATGCCCGTTATCATGCATTCTCCGGGGACCGACTCCTGTGGATATGTGCTGACTTCATGTGCTACGCCGCGGGAGGCGCGGGCGCTGGCGCGGCGGCCGTCGTGGACCGTTGTCCGGAATGGCGGGGATTGTCAGGCGGTTCGGTTCAGAGATGGGCTTGTCGTTTGTGCTTTTTATGCAAAGGGGTCTTTGGTGCTGGATGGACGTAGGACGGTAGAGGTTGACCAGCCCTGTCTTCTTATAGTGAAAAAGGATGCGGTGTATGTAAGCGATCCCTCTCAGAAGGGAAGGACGGTGACGGTAAGTCTGAATGGTAAGGCATATACGGTTGAAGTGCCGGCCGATGGTACGACGGTGATTTCCCGCTATCTTTAGGGAATGAAGGTATTTCTATTTTTTACTGCGTTTTTTTGCACGATGATGGGTGCTGCTGCACAGGGGAAAGTGATCGATCCTGTTGTTTGCAAGGCTGATCCCACGCAGTCCTATGCGCTCTATGTTCCTGCAAAAGCCGGGGTTCTGCCGGTCGTCTACTTTTTCGATCCTCATGGCAGCGGTGCGCTGCCGCTGAACAAATACCGGCTGCTCGCGGACAGGTATGGGTTTATCCTGGTGGGCAGCAACAACTCGAAAAACGGCAATGACTGGTCGACAACTGAGAAGATATGGCAGTCCCTGGTTGCGGACTCGAAGGGCCGGCTCAGGATCGAAGCCAGCCGGGTGTACACCTGCGGCTTCTCCGGCGGAGCTAAGGTAGCAAGTTTTGTGGCCATCCAGCACCCGGGGATAAGGGGCGTTATAGCGGGTGGGGCGGGGCTTCCCGATGGCGTGGGGGCCGATAGTTTTGACTTCAGCTTCACGGCAATTGCCGGTGAAGGAGATATGAATCTGACTGAGCTGATGGGCATCAGCGGCGAACTGGACAAGACCCGCACCCGGCACCGTCTGCTGCTGTTTGCCGGGAAGCACGAGTGGGCACCGGAGAGCACTATGAACCTGGCATTTGCCGGGCTGCAGCTGGACGCCATGGCGAAGGGTGTGTTGCCAAAGGATCCTGTTTTTATCGACCGGTACGTGAAAAAGAGCAGGGCCCGTCTCGCGGGCTATGTGGGCGCGGGGGACCTGCTAAAGGCCGAACGGGAGTGTGCGGTATCTATGAGCTGCCTTGAAGGCGTGGACAAGCAGGCCGACTGGTTCCGTCAACAGCGGACCTCTATTAGCAGCAGTCCAAAATACAGGCAGCAGCTACAGCAGGAGCAGGGACTGCTTGCCCGGGAGGAGAGCACCAAGGCGGGCTATATGCAGCATCTTCAGCAGGTGGATGCGCGCTATTGGGACGGGGTCATTGCGGACCTGAAGACCAGGGCCGCCGCGGGCCGGCCCGATGCCGCCATGTACCAGCGTCTGGAGGCCTGGCTGTCGCTGGCGTTCTATTCGATGAGCAGCCGTTGTATCAACGCCAATGCCAATGACCAGGGCCGATACTTTGTCGACCTGTACAAGAAGGTCGACCCCACGAACAGCGAGGCCTGGTATTTTTCGGCGATACTCAATGCGCGCAGTGGCCAGCAGCAGGCGGCTTTTGGTGAGCTTGAAAAGGCGGCTGCGCTGGGTTTTGACGATGACCGCCGGATACATCAGCAACCGGAGTTCAGGCAGATGGATCTTTCCCGGCTGAGGCTGCGAGGAAAAGCGCTGAAATAAGTTGATTTTCATGGTCTCGGGGCGGCTTGTGACAGATCTTTCGTCGAGCGTTTTCGACCTTCGTCGGGCAAAACTGAACCCCGGTCGAATAATTTTCCAATCCTAACATATCTTTTACATATTTGTATCAGCAAGAGAAAATAACCGTCCAATATCTGAAGAAAACCTCCAATGTCCTTGAAAATCAAGTAGAACCTAAGTCCAATTCCGAAAGCTAGAAAGTCCAGTTCATCCATGAGAAACCCAGTCCAGAAATCCTAAGAACCATCCCAGTCCAAGATCCGAAAACCAAGTATCCAAGATCCGAAGAACCGTGTGTCCAAATCCTGAAAAACATTTATCCAACCCATTGAAAACCAGTCAGTCCTTAAATCCCGATCTCCAAATGAAACACTGAATTTGGTAAAGAACCCTTAAGAATGATCGATGGCCCTGACAAAAAGATTGCCGCTGCGATTTCGTAGCGGCTTTTTTCTTTTCCGGTATATTGCGGTCACGCGTAGGCCGGATGTAAAACGGGCGGCGTTCAACAACATATGAAAATAGTAATCCTGGATGGATATACCCTGAATCCCGGAGACCTGTCCTGGGAATGGCTGGAGGAGTTCGGAGAGGTCGTGAATTACGACAGGACGGCCGTGGAAGAGATCGCAGAGCGGCTGGAAGGCGCGGATGCGGTCCTTACGAATAAGGTTCCGCTAAGCGGCGGTGTCCTGCGTCGGCTGCCTTTGCTGAAATATATCGGCGTGACGGCGACGGGCTATAATATCATCGACGTAGAGGCGGCCAGGGCCCAGGGCATTGTGGTCTCGAATGCGCCGGCCTATGGGACGGCCTCGGTGGTGCAGACGACCTTTGCGCTGCTGCTCGAGCTTTGTTTGCGTGTTCAGCTGCACAGCGATTCTGTACATGCCGGGAAGTGGAGCCGCTGTCCGGATTTCTCCTATAGCGTGGCTCCGCTGGTAGGATTATCCGGGAAGACCATGGGCATCATTGGCTATGGGGACATCGGCAGGAAAGTAGGGGATGTGGCTTCGGCATTTGGCATGCGGGTGTTGACGGTGCGGCGTCCTTCGAACGCTGCCGGCGCGCCCCGTGCCGGTTTTGAGCTGGTGTCGCCGGACGAGCTGCTGGCGGCTTCGGACGTGGTAAGCCTCCATTGTCCACTGACCCCCGAGACCAAAGGACTGATCAACAAGATCACCCTGGAGCGAATGAATCAGTCGGCTTTCCTGATCAATACGTCGAGGGGCGCGCTAATCGTTGAAGAAGACCTGGCGGTGGCGCTTGACGCGGGGTGGATTGCCGGCGCGGGTCTGGACGTGCTCTCGCAGGAGCCGCCACCTATCGATAATCCGCTGTTAAAAGCAAAAAATTGTATCATCACGCCGCATATCGCCTGGGCTACCCGGGAGGCCAGATTCCGGTTGATGGAGATATCCCGTATGAATCTGCTGGCATACGTAAAGGGTATGCCGGAAAATGTGGTCAATGGATAGATGGTGTGGGCGGGCGCCGTGCGGGCAGGATAATTGCATTGGTATCGTTTTAAAACCATCGATTATGCAAAAATCCAAAAAAGCCGATAAAAAAAACAAAGGCAAGAAAGATCGGTCCAATAGCGATGCCCCGATGCATCACGTCGATATTACTACTGAATCGCCGACGTCCAAGACTGGTGGCGGACCGGCTCAAGCCCCCGGTGCCCGCACAGGTGGTGGACCTATGAAGGAAGAAAAGACTACCAGAGCCTCTGGTGGCAACAAGCAGCGATCGGAAAGTGGAGATAAGGAAGATAGTATGGGCAGCGGAAAAAGACAGGACGATCTTTAATGAACTTAAGAGACCCCTCTATAGGAGGGGTTTTCGTTGGTGTTGATTAAGGAAGGAAAACAACGTTAATTTTTACACCCTATACACAAAAGATGTAAATAATACCCAGAAGGACGGGCAATATCCAAACTGCTGTTACTGAATCCCGGTATCGTTGAATTCTTCGCATATTAATCGTTCGATTGTATCGATCCGGAAGTCATAGTTTTCAATTTCGCTCATATAGATAAAGACTGTGGTCTTTTCCTTAGGTACGGACTTGTCAAAGAAATTAGGCGTCATAAGGTGACGAGGGTCGGGGCCAGCTGCGCCCATCCGTTCCAGTTGGAAATTATAAAACCGCTCAAGGCTACAAGGATACCCACCTATTGATGTCGATGCCCGGAATAGTACCTTTTTGCAGTAAAAAGTACCTTTTTTCCCCGTAAACCGGTTCTGGGCCCCAGTGATTGCCTGCGCCAAATTTTGGTTGGTATAAATTTTGATAAGCCTGGGAGTTTTATACCTTTGCAACGCTAATCGAATAAAAATGAAAAATCACCTGACTCTTATCGCCGTGGCCGCAATTTTGTTTAGTACTTCATGCAAAAGCGGGCTGGTCACGATGTCCAATGGCTGTTATAATCTGATCAGCCAGGGACAGACAGAAAACAAATCCGGCAATTACTCCGCTGCTCTCGACGATTTCAACAAAGTCCTTCAGAAATGTGATGCCTACGACGCCAAGGAAAAAGGCTATGCCGGGAAGGCTGCCGCTCTCAATGGTCTCGGTCAGTACGGCGACGCGCTGGATGCGGCCAATAAAGGGCTTGCCATCAACAAGTCCAGCCTCGACAACCTTTTTGAAAGGGCTAATGCCGAGCTTGGCCTTGGCCGTGGTGCGGATGCCAAAGCCGATCTGAATACGATCAACGGTCTCACCGCCAAGAACCAGAACATCGCTCAGCGGGCTACCATTTATTCCAGGATGGCGGAGATCGATATGCGACAGCAGCAGTACGATCAGGCCCTGCAGAATATACAGCAGGCCATCACGCTGGACAGGAGCAATCTCCATTTTTACATGCAGCGGGGCGATATCAATGTTGCGGCCGGCAACTATACCGCTGCGCTCGGCAACTATGACGAAGCGATAGCCAATGGCAAGAACGACGCCGAGGCGTGGAAGGCAAAGACCACCACGGTTGTCCGGATGTTCCAGAATAAATACAGGACCGATGATGCCGGTACGCTGGCCAGGAAGATCAATGGCGCCGACCGGCAGACGCTGTGCAGCAGCATCAGCTCGGCCAAACAGCATGGCGTCCAGGATATGGGCATCGACCTCGTGCAGACCTCCATTTGTAAATAGTCATATATTTTTAAAAGCTAACTATGAAGCACAGAATTAGTCAAGTCACTTTTTCGCTCGTCGTAATCGCAATGCTGCTGACCAACTGTAAGAGCATGAACAAAACCCAGAAAGGAACCGCCATCGGGGCTGCAGCAGGGGGTGTCGCCGGCGCGCTCATTGGCAAGGGCTCGATATGGGGCACGCTTGCCGGCGCTGCAGTAGGTGGAACGGCGGGTTACCTGATCGGTCACCATATGGACAAACAGGCGCAGGAGATCAAACAGGCTGTTCCCGATGCCAAGGTGGATAGGGTAGGAGAAGGGATCGACATGACCTTCAACTCCGGACTGTTGTTCCAGATCAACTCCAGCGTGCTCAGCGAAGCCGCCAAGGTCAACCTTGCCAAGGTCGCCAATGTCTTTGTAAAATATCCCGAGACCAATATCCTGGTCGAAGGTCATACGGATAATACCGGTTCGCCCGAATATAATATGGAACTGTCGAAGAAGCGGGCCTATGCCGTCAGCGATTACCTGGCGAGCAAGGGGGTAACGGCCAGCCGGATGGATATCAAATGGTATGGTGAGACGCAGCCGAAATATCCAAATGACAATGAGTCCAACAGGGCGTTGAACCGCCGCGTCGAACTCGCTATCACTGCCAACGACCAGATGAAACAAAAGGCGCAGCAGGGTAGTCTGAACTAAAATTCAGGGCCCTGGCCGGGAATTTAGGATCCCCGCCGGGGTTTAGTTCTTCAACATTTTTTTGATAAAGCGCGGGTCCAGCCGTCGTACGATCTGCTGGCCTATATCTGTGGAGTTGTCCGCAGGGTCATAGTTGAGAGACAGAACGAAAAAACGAGGTTTCTCCGGCCCTGAGGTCTGCTCTATAAAAGAGGCTTTGGGTTGTATCAGCTGGACCGCGCCTTCTTCCCCGTCGGCGAATCCTTCAAATTCGGTGGCTTTTGCGGGGACTACGGCCGGTGCGGCAAGCGTCGCGGGCGAAAGCCGGTGTAACATCCCGTCTATAAAGCTGACGGTGCTGTCGATGTCAGCCGTCTGTTTAGCGATGTCTTCTTTGAGAATGTCTTCGTCACTCCGATACTGTTCGAGAAAGCTTCTTTTCCTCATTTCCAGCTCGGCTGCCGAGTAGGTGTGGCTGAGGGCGTCCATCGCCTTCTCTTTGTCAGCGTTCTGGTCGGCTTGTGATCTGACCGGCGTCTTTGCCTTGATGCTATTTATCATAGCTTCTTTATTCGTATTTAGCGAGGCTTTGACCTGTTCGAGGAAATCCTTGCGACTTAATATCGTATAGGGCAGGTCGTCATTGTTAGTGGCTATCAGCCAGAGACCGCTGTGGGGAAAGCCATCGCCCGGGGCGTCTTCCGCGGGATGCAGGGCAGGGCGCGATGCCAGCTCGAAATAGGGACAATCATTGCGGACGCCCTTTGAAGGGATAAGGGAAGTATAGTCCTTGCCATAGACAGACACCTGTCTGGTCAGGGCGCTCAGGTCATTGGCGATGATGCTGAGCGTGGCTGCGGGCCGGCTCATATTATCTGAAGCTGCGCCGGCCGCGGGGAAACGGCAATGGATGCCGAAGCGCATGCTGAGGCTAGTTCCGGATCTTTCGGCTTTGAAGTCGCCACGCCAGGTGGGGTGGAAGGCTTCACCGGTCAGACAGGAATCGTGCAGATAATGAATGAGGCCCGAATTGATGGTCTTGAAGCTATTCAGCTGAATCCGGCTGATGCTGCCTGTCATACGGTCGTCTACTTTTTGCCAGGGGGATGAGATTAAAAACGGGCTTGTGGAAAGAAACAAACATGCAATGGTGTGGCGGCTCATGGCTCTTGGTTTTAGGGATTGGAAATTCACTGGTTAAAATGCAAAGGCAGGACCAAAGTGGTAGACTGTTGATTGTCAGGGCGTATGAATGTTTTGTCTTTTGGATGATCGTCCCTTTTTGGGAAAAACTGTCTATTTGGGATAAAGGAAATCGATAGATTTGCCCCTTAACACAATCAACTGACCATGAAGATCCTTGTTACAGGAAGTGCCGGACATTTGGGGGAGGCGATGATGCGAACCCTTCAGGCATTGGGGCATGACGTTATTGGACTGGATATCCTGCAATCATCTTTGACTACTCATCCGGGTTCGATCACCGACAGGGCCTTCGTCAGGCACTGTATGAAGGGCGTTACTACCGTCTTCCATGCTGCGACATTACACAAGCCACACGTGGCGACGCATGAGGAGCAGCAATTCGTGGATACCAATATCACTGGGACGCTTACCCTCTTACAGGAGGCAGTAAGCGCCGGGGTGGAAAGCTTTATTTTTACCAGTACGACCAGCGTCTTTGGCGATGCGCTGATACCGCCGGACGGCCAGCCTGCGGCCTGGATCACAGAAGACGTCGTGCCCGAGCCCAAGAATATTTATGGGGTGACCAAGGCGGCGGCCGAAGATCTCTGCCAGCTGTATCACAGGAATCATCGACTGCCTTGCATCGTGCTGCGCACGTCCAGATTTTTTCCCGAGGAGGACGATCTACCGGCGGCGCGGGAGGCTTATGGCGACGCCAATCTGAAAGCCAACGAATACCTGTATCGCCGGGTGGATATAGAAGACGCCGTCGGCGCGCACCTGCTTGCCGCCCGCCGTGCGCGGGATATCGGCTTTGGAAAATATATCATCAGCGCCACTACACCGTTCGCCGTCTCCGACATGGCTTTGCTGCGTACAGACGCGCCGACGGTGGTCGGGCGGCTGGCGCCGGCGTATAAGGATCTGTATAGTCGCCTGGACTGGAAGATGGCGCCGGGCCTCGACCGGGTCTATGTCAACGAACGTGCACGTCTGGCGCTGGGCTGGCAGCCCAAATATGATTTTGGATATGTGCTGGGCTGCCTGGAAAGGGGAGAGGATTTCCGTAGTCCGCTGGCCAGGGCAGTGGGGGTAAAGGGGTATCACGCCGCTACGCCTATGGCTCATCCAACAGCCCAAACTGCCTGAAATGGTGGCTAAAATGTTTGCTGTGCCATATGCGCCATTCGGGGCCGGTCATCGGGCCGAAGCCGCCGTGAATGGATTTGGCAGACGGGTCCTGGAAGTAGATGTCAAAGTCTGACAGCTCCTGCATCAGCTGGGAGATGGCTGTGATTATGTCGGGATATCGGAAGCCTACGGGAGGGGGATCGAGGACGATATTTTTGGGTATCTGTGCATCGGTATAGACGCCGATCTGTTTGGCCTTTTCGGCCTCCTCGGGGGAACGGTCGCAGGTGCCGATCTTTTTACCATTGGTATATTCTACCTGCTCTACGAGGTGTTCGACCATGTGTTGAGCGGTAAAGCTGCCCCATAGTGGTTGGGTCTCCGGCTGAAGTTGAAGCAGCAGGTTGTGCAACTGCTGCCTATCGGAAATGTCGATCGTAGAAGCCATGGGATAAGTTGAAGATTGGGGCGGCCGCCTCGGGGTTAGAGCGGACGGATCTTGATATTCCTCCACTCGCTGGACCCGGGGTGCTCCTGCAGCGCGATCCGACCCTTAGCGACCTTGGCAAAATCGGTGAAGGCCTTGCCTGCGAATTTGCTATGGGCTACCATATTGTTCCATTCGTCGCTGCCGATCTGGCCGTCGTAGGTCTGGATACCATTGAGCCAAAACGTGAGGTGACCCTTGTTCTGGATCAAGCGGACCTGGTTCCATTCCCCGACCGGGTGCGGTTTGGATACCGTCGAATCTCCGTGCATATCATAGAGACAGCCGGCCAGGTGGTTTTGCTTTTTATTGTCGCTGGCGTCCTTGTTGTCCAGCACCTGCATTTCGGGGCCGGTCAGATAGGTGGCGCTATATTTTGGGTTTTCCTGGACGTCGAAGATGATGCCGCTGTTGCTGCCTTTGGATACCTTCCATTCCAGGTTGAGCTCAAAGTTCTCGTATTCCTCGTTGGTAACGATGTCTCCGCCTCCGCTGGAGGGCTGTGAAGGGTCGAATACCAGGGCGCCGTCCTTAACCTGCCATTTGGAGCCTACCGTATCTCTCAGATAGGTGTGCCAGCCTTTGGTGGATTTGCCGTCAAACAGTAATTTCCAGCCTTCCTTCTTTTCTTTCTTTGAAAGCGTATTGGGTTCCTGCGCCATGGTGAACAGACCTGTCAGGCCAACGACCGTAAAAAGCAACGCTTTTTTCATTGATTCAGAATTTTGAACCTCAATTTATAGGAATTTGTACTGCTAAAACTTGCTAAGTAAAAATGGAGGGGTAGGTGGGGGTAAAAAAAGAAAAAACCTCCAAAGATCTCGGAGGTTTTTCAAAGACAATTGAATTTAGGTTTTCAATGGGTTAGAGAATATGAACCTGGTTTTTCTGGATACTTAGTTGTTCATTGGTATTGGATATAACAAATGTAGTACGGGGAGCCTTCACCCGCAAGAGAAAAAGCCCTTTTTGGTGCTAGGAAATATACGCGGGCTCCGGCCGGATTTTCACCGATGGGTTTTCACGGCCATTATCGGTGGAGTTCATGAATTAGTTGATAGTAAGGGCAATAATGACGGGTATGCCCCCGTTAATCACACCGGCCACTCTCCATTTAACCGTCCCCGACATCGCGCGCAAACGCGTCGCATCAGTCCCATAGATCAATCTTTTTCGAAAAAAGTAATATCAATTGACCTTCATGATAAAACGGTACGAATGCTTGCTGCTTTCGGCGTTGGCTATGCTATCGTTCGCCGCGACTGCACAGCCGAGACAGCTCAAGTTCATTCATATCGGGTCCGAAGCCGGTCTCTCGCAGAGCAATGTGATCACCGTCCTGCAGGACCGGCGTGGTTTTATGTGGTTTGGCACCTGGGATGGGCTGAACCGCTACGACGGGTATAAGATGACTGTCTACCGGAATGACCCCAACGACAGCAGCTCGATATCGGATAATCATATTCTGAAATTATTGGAGGATTCGGAGGGAAATATCTGGATGTCTACGGCTGACGGGGGGCTGAACCGGTACGACCAGGAAAAGGACCGGTTTATTCATTACAGGAGCAATAGCCATGACCCCGGCAGCATTTCCGATAACTCGATCACCAGCCTCTACCAGGATACCGAAGGCTATCTATGGGTAGGAACGCGGTTTGGAGGACTGAACAGACTGGACTTACATACGGGTAGGTTTACCCGCTATGAATGCCGGCCGGGAGACGACGGCAGCCTTGGTGATAGCACGGTAACGACGATCATGGAAGACAGCCGCCGGAGGCTATGGGTCGGCACCGAGCACGGCGGTCTGAACCTGCTCGACAGATCGACCGGTCAATTTGCTCACTGGAAGCACGATGAGAAGAATAAAGCGTCGCTGAGCTATAACCATATCTCTTGCCTGTACGAGGACCGTTGGCACCGGTTGTGGATCGGGACCCGCGGAGGCGGACTGGACCTGATGGATCCGGCCGGCCGTTGTCGTCATTTCCGAAACGAGCCTGGTAATCCGAACAGTCTGCCCAGGAATATCATTCTGAGCATGGCGGCAGGAGAAGGCGACGAGCTTTGGATCGGGACCGAGAACGGCGGGCTGAGCATTCTCAACATCAAAGACGGCCGCTTCGTCAGCTATCTGCATGACGACCTCGATAATACCAGTCTCAGCAATAATTCCATCTATTCCATTTACAAGGACCCGCAGGCCAATATGTGGGTAGGCACCTACAGCGGCGGGGTCAATCTTTATAATAAGAAGGCCAATCAATTCCCTGTCTATCGGCACAGCAGCTCGGTCAACAGCCCGGGAGATAACAATATCCTCGGCTTTCTCGAAGATCGTCATGGGAATATCTGGATAGGAACGGACGGCGGAGGCGTTGATCTGTTCGACCCGCGGAAGCAGACCTTTCTTCATTATACACACCAGCCCAGAGATCCGACCGGCGTTTGCAGCAATTTTATCCCTGCGGTGACGACGGACCACAACGACAATATCTGGCTGGGTAGCGTGGGGGATGGCATTACTATCTATGACCCTGTGCGCAAGACCTTCCGGCATATAAAAAAAGGCTACCGGGGCCTCAGCGCGAACAATATCGCGACGATGCTGTGTGATAATGACAATGATGTATGGATAGGCAGCTGGGACGGAGGGGTCGATTGCTATCAGTCGGCGACCGGAAAGTTCCTGACGCCCGATCAGTTCGGCGCGGGACAGAATTGGCCTTCGCTGGTGGTCTGTATGCTGCAGGACAAACAAGGTCGTTTGTGGTTTGGGACCTATGACAAGGGGCTCTACCGTTATGATAAGAAAGCAAAGGTTCTGGTCTGTTTTTCTCATGACATCACGACCGGCAGCCTGAGCAATAATACGATCCACTGTCTGTTCGAAGACCGGGAAGGAAATATATGGGTCGGCACCAAGTCGGGGCTGAACCGGTTCGATCCGCGGGCCAACCGATTTACTATCTTCTCCGGGCGCAATGGTCTTCCTGATGATCATATCCTGGGCATTCTTGAAGACAACAATGGGTATCTGTGGATCAGCACCAACAATGGCCTGTGTAAATTCCATCCCCAGTCGGGTGAGCTGACCAATTTCACGGTGACGGATGGTCTCCAGTCCAACGAATTCAAGTCGCACTCCTGTCTCAGGAGCGCGGCCGGCGCTCTCTATTTTGGCGGCGTCAACGGATTCAATGCTTTCTGTCCGGACAGTATACGCCCTGATCCCTTCCAGCCCAACCTGGTCTTTACCAATTTTCTCCTTTTTAACAGGAAGGTTCCAATCTCCAATGATGCGCATGTCACGCCGCTGAAAACGGCGATCACAGAAGCCCGGGAGATCACCCTTTCGTATGATCAGTCGGTTATCTCGTTCGAATTTGCTTCTCTGAACTATGCCTGGCAGCAGAAACAACAATATTCCTATAAGCTGGTCGGCTTTGACAAGGCATGGAATAATATCGGCGCCAGCCGTCAGGCCACCTATACCAACCTGAGCCCGGGGAAGTATTTGCTCATGATCCGCTGCAAGGACAATTCGGGAAAATGGTCCGGCCGGACGACCCAGCTGAAGCTGACCATCCTGCCTCCTTACTGGATGACCTGGTGGTTCCGGCTATTGGTCGCCGTGGTCGTAGCGGGAGCAATAGTGCTGCTTGTATGGTTTCGCATCCGGACGATCAAGCGGCAGAAGCTATTGCTGGAGCAGCAGGTGGGGGAGCGTACGCTGTTGCTGGAGAGAGCCAAGGCGGATGCAGAGAAGGCCAACCAGGCAAAGAGCATTTTTCTCGCGACGATGAGCCACGAGATACGGACGCCCATGAACGGGGTCATCGGAATGGCGGACCTTCTCGTTGGTACGCCGCTGAACGAGGACCAGCGGGGCTATGTCGAGATCATACGCACCAGCGGGGAAAGCCTGCTGAATGTCATCAATGATATACTTGATTTCTCCAAGATCGAGTCCGGCAATCTTCAGTTGGAGATGCGCGAGCTCGATCTGCGTACCTGTGTCGAGGAGGTCCTCGATATATTCGCCGGCAAGGCCGCCAAAGAAGGAGTGGATCTATTGTACCAGATGGATGTCGGCGTACCGGCGCAGATCGTCGGGGACAGGCTGCGGCTAAGACAGGTATTGCTGAACCTGGTGGGCAATGCCGTCAAGTTCACTCACCATGGAGAGGTCTATGTTCTTATACAGAAAGAGGGGGACCTGCTGCGATTCACGGTGAAGGATACGGGCATCGGGATCATGCCCGAACAGGTGGACAAGCTGTTCCGCGCCTTTTCCCAGGTGGATGCCTCTACTACCCGGAAATATGGGGGGTCCGGTCTTGGACTGGCCATCTGTAAAAAATTAGTGGAAGCAATGGGAGGGGATATTGTCGTGTCCAGCCAGCCGGGACAGGGGAGCAGCTTTTCTTTTACCATCGAGGCGGAGGCGAGCGTTCAGCCTGCGACTACCTATGTTCATAAGCATCAGGAAGGCGCGGACGGGCGTCCGGTGCTGGTCGTCGACGATAGTCAGACCAACAGTCTAATTCTCAGTAGCCTGCTGGAGCAGTGGGGTTTGGCCGCCCTGGTCGCTGCCTCGGGGAAGGAAGCGTTGCGCCTGCTGGATGAGAACACGGACATCGCCCTTCTCATCACGGATACGCAGATGCCCGATATGGATGGGGTTGAGCTGGCACGGGCTGTCAGCCGGCGGCATCCGCGGCTGCAGATGATCCTGCTCAGCTCGATCGGCGATGACCATTACAAGCGATATCCGGGACTGTTTGCCGCCTTGCTGACAAAGCCGGTCAAGCAGCAGCTGCTATATGCGCGTGTCTTTGATGCCTTGCGTCTGCCGCAGCGGGCGCCTGTCAACGGGAAGGTCGACCCGGGTGTCGAAAAAGAGAAGCCGGCATTTGCCGTCTCCTATCCGTGGAAGATACTACTGGCCGAAGACGACCCGATCAACCAGCTTGTCGCAACGGCCGTCCTGCAACGGCTGGGCTATCATGCCGATCTTGTCACCAATGGGCAGGAGGCGGCGGAAACGTGGAAGAACGACGGTCATGACCTGATCCTCATGGATGTCCAGATGCCCGGAACGGATGGGATGGAGGCGACACGGATGATCCGTCAGACCGGAGGACGCCAGCCAGTGATCATTGCGCTGACCGCGAATGCTCTCCATGGAGACCGGGAGGACTGTCTGCAAGCGGGCATGGATGACTATATCTGCAAACCCTTTGAGCTACAAGATCTGCTGGCGCTATTGCAGAAATGGTCTGTCCGAAAACAGCAGAGCTATCATTGACCGCGAATGGCTATCATTGATAGGGGGGAGGCGGCACCGTTATTTCGGCAAAGCCCATCAATTTTCGCAGGTGCTCTGCGGAATCGAGGTGCTTGTGCAGCATGGGCAGGCTGCTATTGGCAAAAGCCGATATTTCCAGAAGGCCCTTTTTTGCCTGTTTTTCAAATTCATTGATATCGTCCTTGTGGTCGCTGACCATCCTCGAAATGTAGGCTTTGTCAAAATCCTTCCCGGACTTTTTTTGCAGATCGTCGATCATCTTCTGCTGACTGTTGGATATGGCGACGGGGAGGGTGACGTGCAGGGAGTCGGCCACGGCCTTGAGTCTTACTCCGTGATCGCTATGGTCTCTGACCATCATCGCCCCGAACGCCTTTACACCCGGATTTTTAGAACGGGTCTGGGCGAGGCTTCCCAGCTGTACTTCCGTCAGTCCTCCGCTGTAGGCGTTTACGAGAAAGTCGGCGCCTTCTTTAGACACCAGTATCTTAGAGGAGTCCGGCGGCATTTCTTTGGTCTTCTGGCTGTCGACCCTGGCTTCATTGGCAGCCTTTGCGTCTTTTACGCTGTCGTTGCCGCCATTGCCGCAGCGGGAAAGGGCCAGGGCAAGCGCCAGGCCCAGGCCAAGTTTTGATAGGTTCTTCATGGCTGCTTTTTGTGCAAGGTTTGCAAAACTTGTGCCCCTGGAGGGTCAATTTGGTTAGTCTTCTTTTCGGCTCGGCCGGCCCGGTTGGCGGTGCAGGCCGGCCGATGGGTAAGTACCGGTGAAATCGATAAAAATACCGTGGAGATTTGTTGGATGAAAAACGTATTGGTTGGTCTGCTGCTGGCCGTTGCGGCCACGGGATGTCACAAAAATGGAATGGACGGTCCGACACGCCCTGCTCAGAAAGGGGTGATCGTGAACACGATCGCCGGCGACGGTAGTGACGGGTTTGCGGACGGCCCCCTCAAGCTGGCAAAGTTTCATGCGCCGATAGACGTCGCGGTTGCTCCGGACGGAACGGTCTATGTCGCGGACTACTTCAGTCACCGCATCCGGAAGATAGCCAATGGTCTGGTCTCGACACTGGCCGGCAGCGATAGTAGTGGTATTGTCGACGGGAATGGGGGCCTGGCGCGCTTTAAGAACCCATATCGTGTCGCGGTCGACCCGAATGGCAACTGTTATGTGCTCGACGAGGTCGATGCGCGTATCCGGAAGATAACGCCCGCGGGTGAGGTGACTACCTATGCAGGTATGGCGCAGCCGGGATTTAAGGATGGCCCGGCGGCAAGCGCCCAGTTCCTGATCAATGCGGGAGGACTGGCTGCGGACAAGGCCGGCAATGTCTATCTGGGTGACACGTTCAACGAGCGTATCCGGGCGGTCAGTCCGTCCGGTCAGGTGACGACCATTGCGGGTGACGGAAAAGAAGGTTTTATCAACGGGGGTGCGCGAACGGCGGAGTTCCGCTACGTCACCTCGGTGGCCTGTGATGCGCATGGCAATCTTTATGTCGCGGACGCGGGTAATTTCTATGTACGCCAGATCACCCCGATAGGATTAGTGGCCGTTATGGCGGGCAGCGGCGTGAGGGGGTATGTCGACGGAGCTTCGATCATGGTACAGTTCGACCAGATGGACGATATGGTTGTCGACAGTAAGGGAAATGTGTTTGTGATCGATGACAACAGTATCCGGAAGGTGACTCCGCAGGGGGTGGTCTCGACTATCGCCGGCGCCGAAGCGGGCTTCGCGGATGGTGACGGGGCCACAGCCAGGTTCAGGAATCCCGGTGGGCTTGGCATTGATGCGCAGGACAATATCTACGTGGCCGATATCAACAATAACAGGATCCGGAAGATAAGCTTTCGCTAGAGTCAACAATAAAAAATGTCCTGGCAGTGTTTGCCAGGACATTGAATTTGAAGGGCAATAAGGCCTGGTTCGGTCTTATAACCGGTCAAAAAATCGTTATTGCTCTGTCAAGTGGTCGACTAATTACCTTAAAGGGGAAAAGCCTTTTCGTGGTATTTCCAGGTAGTCCTTTCAGTAACCCTAACCTGAATCGTACCATTGGAGGTCAGTTCGACGTTGTTAAGGTCATAAAATCCCGACTGGCAGTCGACGGGGATGCTCAGCCCTTCTACCTTTACCTGTGCAGGTATCTCGGCGCCGTCTCCTTCGTTGAGGATCTCCAGCACTTCGATGGTTTGCATCGGGCAGAAGTACAGCACTGCTGCACCATGGTTCATGTCCATACGGACGGGCGACAGATTAGCCTTAACGGTCCCGCCATGGGATAGTTTTTCTTCCTTCATCCGGGTTTGCAGGACGTGGGGTTGAGAGAATGAGGTGACCGTTACCGGCGTTGATTCGTTTTGCATACACCAAAAATTTTTTGAATGATAAAATTTCCGGGGACATCCATGACGCACA
>Ga0105239_10004495_pt1 | contig 16648 bp, 21 predicted proteins | sample KBSC44metaG_FD_92761 | JGI IMG/M metagenome (GOLD analysis project Ga0105239, IMG submission 92761) | Corn rhizosphere microbial communities from Kellogg Biological Station, Michigan, USA - KBS C4-4 metaG | ecosystem: Host-associated > Plants > Roots > Rhizosphere > Soil | place: Michigan, USA...
TACATAATAGCAGGTCAAAAATTGCTTCAATTACATTTAGTTGGCTAGCGCGAGAGTGCTCTCTGACCACCAACCCTCCTTTCGCAGTAGTTCCGTTCCGAAAGACTTCGATCACGAATCGAAGCATTCAATATGTCGGTAGATGATGCTTCTGCAGATTTGTTGGTGACGGTAACTGGGTCAATTGAGATCGAAGTAAGAACTCCAACTCCTGCGAATCTAAGACCTAACGATCAGATAGCACCCCTGTCTTAGCATGCAAAGGGCAGCGCTCTCACGGCCCCTCACCAGTACTGATGGCCTAGATACCCAATTAGACCCGAAGATTAGACTGATCTATCTTGCTCCTGGGCAAACGATCATTGAGCCGGAAACTGTGAAGAATTGTAGCGAAACAGTGGGCGACGGCGATGACGGAAGCTCAGTCCTTGCCAAAATTTCTCCTACTATGGTGGTGAAGTTCGGATCCACGGTGAATCCCATTGAAGCAAAGACAATGCTCTTCCTGGCCGAGAACACGACAATTCCCGTCCCGAAGATCCATTCGGTGTACATACATGGGCCAGTTGCAACAACACTTGGTGTTGAGCTGCCATATGATGTTTATATTTTTATGGAGTTCATTGCGGGAGAAACATTAGAAAAGCAGTGGTCTCAGTACGATATTGAGACGAAGAGCCAAATCGCGACAGAATTAAAGGGTTATATGGAACAACTCCATTCCATCCCAGGACAAGGCTACATTGGGTCAGTCGATCGTGGCCCAGTCACTGATATACTACTGGAATGGACCTGGCCCACAAGAGGTAGGCTTGGCTCTCTTAGTGATAGATATATGAGTATTCTGTTAACTCTGTATAGGTCCTTTTGAAAGTGAGGAGGAGTTTAACGCCACACTAGCACAGGCTTATGAAAAACATTCGCGGATTCAGACTGGTCCATTTATTGAGGGTATGCTAAACTGTCATAAACATAAGGTTACTTTCTGCTACGGCGACTTTCGACCGGCAAATATCATCGTCAAAGATGGACACGTGGTTGCCATTGTCGACTGGCAGCAAGCGGGCTGGTACCCTGAGTACTGGGATTTCGCCAAGGCCTTTTACATCCATACATTTCTCACCGACTGGGGAACGCATCTTCTCAAGATCCTCAAACCGTTCTATTGTGAACAACTGATGCATTCCAGACTTGGCGAAAAGCTTTGGTAATTAAAATCCCCCAAGCCTGCTTGCTGATTCCGACTCCCAAGTTCCACATGACACCGCAAAGGATGTCAAGGGGGAAGATCTATCCGGCTCAATGCCATATGTGTATCCGCCCCGCTGTGATTGTCAAACAATGGCTGCATCGGATATAAAGAAGCATAGTTGGATCACACATATGGAAAGCTGAAGCTCAACCGCCGACATCTCTCGGGGAGCACTCGAGGAGCAGAGAGTGAGCCGAGGGTGAGCCGAGGGTGAGCACAGCGGCACGTAGCTCGGTCACGATGAGAAGGTAAGCGATATGATGGTTTTTCTAAGTTTACTGATTACCTAGGTACTCCGTAGGGTGTAAGGAGGCTATCTATCTAAGTACCAATCAGCTCCCAACCCGGGGGGGGGTGTCAATACAGATGTACTCGTACTCGTACTCGTAAATATGTACAAACGAATTCCAGGGACGATTGATGTTGCTGTAATCAATAATACTACTTACTTACTGCTGATCGTGGATTCGTGGGTTCGACTACTCCGTAATGACTTACTGGTAGGGGGCCTTGGTTGGCCCAGATACATACGTTCGTATCTGAACATATTAATTAGGGACCCATCGACCCCCTCGAAACTTCCTCGACCCCATCAGGGCCTAGGCTTGGTGGGCGGGGGGAGGGGGGGCGGAACGGTTGGGTTAGAGGAATATAGTTATGAACCTCCCTGCCTGCCTTGCTGACCGCGGGACTTGCGGGACTTGCGGGACTCTTTTGGGCCTGAGTACTCCATCCTGGTGACTACTTCCGTAGGGATCGCCGTCATACATTTGTATGTACGGAGTACGGAGTACGAGTCAGGCGAGGGGGTGCGAGACGATACACCGCCCCTGGGGCTGAACTGACTCGTCTGGAGTTTGGAGTTTGGAGTTTGGAGTATGGGAGTACTCAATAACTAATATAGCGAGTACGGAGGATACAGGGCATACTCAGTATGCAGGATACTCGCCGTTGTGCGAGGCAGGGGGGTGTGCCAGGTGGGAGGGAGGACTCAGGTGCCGAGGTCGATACGTATGTACTCCGTAGGTACCTAACAAATGTACCAATTAGGTCTCACGCAAGCCTTAGTACATACCTGCGAGGTACGGAGGACTCTGAGCCCCAGTGCGAGCGTGAGTACACAGTACAGAGTACGGAGTACACCCCTTTGAGAGGGCGTCACTCACCGCCCATTACTACTAAGAACAAGAACGAGAAGGTGTTACTAGGGCATGGCATGGTGTGGTATACAAGTACAAGACTCGGTTACTACGTACGAGGCATTGGAAGTGGAAAATGATGTTGAGGTATCAAGTGTTGTGTTTTTTCATATTTTGGGTATAGGGCTCTGGTATGTATGTATATGTATATTCACAATAAAAAAAGGCCACTCACGATCGAATCTAATTGTCGTCGGAAGGCAATTTTATTCATCTGGGAGCAAGGCTACCTTGGGTACTCTCGATCCTCTTGGAAGAGAGTATTTGGGTATCATGGATGCTCATGTAAAATATCAACGCTTCTTCTCTCTTCTCTCTCATTCTTCTCGGGCTCTCATCTTTTGATCTTCTTCTAGCTCCACTGGCACCAGTCCAATATATTCGTGGGCTTTCATCGAATCCAATTGTTCTGCCTTTCCTCTCCTCCCCCACCAACAAGGTCGCTTATTTGTACATGTGTGTTGCGAAACTAGATCAAGATAATATGAAAAAGAAAGACTTTGAGGTTGGTCATGACATTGCAAGATCTAATTGTTTCAAGATCGATTGCAGAAAGGAACAAAAAAGATAGCAAGACGTTACTTATTCGTATCAACGACCGCTTATCCAAAGGCTGGTCGGATAATAAGTAGTAGCAGCAAAAGGGGCTCGTTCCTTTTGGTGAGCCTGGGTCTTCTTCAAGATTTGCTTGCTGTGTTTCCCGAAACTCCATCGCCATGCAGTAAAAAGTAAAAAGCACCATGCAAGAAATAAGAAAAGGGCGACATTGGAGACAATGTCTTGAGCCCATTCATCTGAGGCTGAAATGTGGTCATCATCCATCACAATGGAATGTTGTTTCATCAAGCACCTGTTGGTAATGGATTGGTCTTCAACTCTTCGCTCAGTTCTCGTGATCAGGCCGTTTCAATTCTGTGGATGTCATAATCCAGTCGTAGGACACTGCTTTCCTCAATTCATCTATACAGCTTGTACAGGGGTTCTACCCAACCGGTAATTGCTTGCAGCGGAGTTGAAGATGCGATTCATCACACCACCGAAACCAGTCTCTGACTTGACCTTCTTAGAAGGCTGGTGGCTATCACCCGAAAAGCTGATCTGGTGACCTTTGAGGCTTGGTCGGCTACCGTAGGCACTGTGATAAGAAGCATCGGGACTTTGGGTCAAGTCGACTACCACAATGCTGTCATCAATGTTTGATGAAGCAGTGTAAGGAGTGCCGCGAGATGTGGGAGCGAGTGAGGAAGATCTAGATCTCGACGAGGGAGCCATTGATGAAGATCGTGAACTGGAATGGCTGTGCATGGTACCAGGCCTGCTGGGAACGAGAGGAGGAAGATCGCGAAGTGAGGGAGGAGACATGGATCGGTTGCTGATGTGGTGGCGGAAAGGTGATGGAAATCTCTTGTGGCTGGGAGCTGGAAGTGAGAGTGAGCTGTTGTTGGGTCTGTGGCGAGAATACCGTCCTCCAGCGAGCTCTTCATCAACGTAGGAACTAGGGGAATCATAGACACCAGCTGCTCTCGGGGGTGGAGTGGCTAGGACTGGTAGCTCGTTGTCCCTGACTTGGCGGGATGGAGGTAGTGGGAGACCAATTGTGGAGTCGTATGAGGCCTGGTGGGAATGCCAGTGTTGGTGGCTGCTGATGAGCTCTGCTTCCTCCTGTTGTAGTTCCATTTGGAAGCGGATTGGTGCGAGGAATGGTTCGAAATGCTCGAAGAGATCCTGTTCAGTGACTCGGGTATCAAACTCCAGCAGATACAATAGTTGTCTCTCCATCAGGTTCACTTCCGCCAATCCAAATCCGAAACCCTCGAAACCCTTGACGGTGGTGTATCTCGCCCAGTGCTTGTTCTTAGGACTGGAATCATTCAGGTTCTTTGCTGCAAGAATCAACGCAGCGAGGAAGATTCGGTGAACAGTGCATCGCATACCCTTGGCCACGGGAGGCAGCCTCGACCTCAGTCGTGCGAGGTAGACTAGAGAGGTCATGAGGGTAGGGACCTGCACAGATGATCTGTTGACGAGGGAGGTAATGAATTGCTCCAGGGAGGGTAGGGGTGGTTGAGGGGCCTCGGAGGAAGCATTCTGAGGGGGGGTTGAGGGAGGGGTTGGCAAGCTGTCTGATGCTGAGGTGGACTCTGAATCACATCGAATGACCTGAGAAGCCTGCTTCGCTAGATGTTGGATCATGTAACTCCTGACTGGTTGGCGAACAAACTCCTCGAGAGCCGCCCGGTTCTGGGCTGTTGTATAGCGGGCGTTCATGATGATTGACTTGGGGGCAGTAAGACAGGTACAGGATATACCTTGGACAGTGAGAATGGAAGGGACGAGGAAGTGAGGTTTGGAACTTGAGGCAGTTCCAGGAGTATAAGGACCTTTCCTGAAGGCCTGCCGAAGTTCGTTGTAAGAGAGAGTGACAGGATACTGCGACAGATGTTGACAGGTGCAGGAGGTTGGTAGGATGGATGGAGTATTAATTGAGCAAAGATCTGTGTGTCGAACCTGGCCAGCAGGGGGAAAAGGTCAGGGCTCTAGAGGATATTGAATACTAGTCGTCCCGTAGGCTCAGGATGCTGGGGACGGATACTCGTAGCGAAGTCGAGTGGTTGCTAGCACGGTCCAGGGTGGGTGCCTCCTGTGTTTGAGAGAGAGTCTTGAATACTCCTGAACAGTGCGCAAGAGTTATGTAGCAACTGCAGTAGGGTGGGGATGGCAGGATGCTAGTGGATAGGCGATCGATAAGCTCCAGGTACGGATGGCGGGATGGCTTGAGGTTTGACCGTTAGGGTTTCCTGTCGAACGCGATTCTTCTCGGAGCAGCAAGCTTCCTTTGCTGGTGAGGGAGGCCAGGGGTTGGGCAGTGGGCAGGGGGGGTGGCAATGGCTGCGACTAGGTGGCACCGTGAGCCTGGAAGGGACTGAGAAGGGCTCTTGAGAGGGGACCGTGGGACTGCCAGGTGGGAGGGAGGTATCCACGGATAGGTTCGAGTGGGGAGACCGGCCCCGGAAAAGGACTGAGAAGTGACAGGGATGTGTGGGTGAAGTGGCTTGCTTAGTGTGGTGTCGGGGCTTCAACTCTCAGACACTGACGGAGAGTGAGGTGGTGGCGGCGGTATCGAGTGATGGATGAGGAGGAAGATGAGAGAGAAAAAGAAGATGGCCAGGCAGAAGTGAAGGAAGGGTGAAGGGTGAATGAAATATGGATTTCTGGACTGAGGAAGATGGGCGCAGTATTGGACCGCCTTGTTGAGCGGGCGCTTGTTTCTGGTGGAATGGTGGAGGGGGATGGATATCTGAATGAGAAGGGCGAGATATGTCGACCAGCAACTGGTCGTGGATGGCCGACGAGGATTTCCAGGCAGATGCAACTCGTGGGAAAAGCGGGTATCAACTGGCCTGTTTCTGTTTCGCCTGATGTTGGCGGTTGGCGAAGAGGGGGGATCCATTGGGCAGCTGGACTTGGGCGATGGCCACCTGGACCACGTCGGTTCTCGTCAGTACAGAGGACCTTCCAACCAGCTTCACAGCCTGACAGCCTGACAGCCTAACAGCCTAACAGCCCTGACCTTCACCCTGCGCTTTGCATACAAGTCCCCCCTCCAGTCAATGTCTACCAATGTCTACCAATGCCTCCCAGACACAATGATGCCCTTGCAGGTGCCAGCTGGACAGGTGCGCGTCTCGCGCCCAGTGCCCACCTCGACCATGACCCTGACCCTGATCTCTCGCCTTCGTCGTCGCCTTCACATGCAACGTGTCAATTGAGTTCCCTGCGCACGGGAAGGGCGACCAGCTGCCATGGTCACCGGCGCGCCCTTCGTAAGTTCGTAAGGGCTCCCCTCACCCCTAACCTGGACCCAACCATGCCTAAATCAATCCAATCTAGCCCTCATTCAGCGCTTGCACGACTCATTTTTGGGCACTAAGGACAGGCTACGAGGACGAGTGCAGTTTAGTCGTCGCGTCCAGCTAAACGCCTCCTCCGAGCCCCTAAGAAGCCAAGGCGCCTATGGTTGGCGTGCATCTTCTTCGCTGAGCATGTCGAGACACACGCCCGACACGCCTGACACACGTTGGCCAGATCTGAGGCACCAACTGACACTCGTTCTGACTGGACTCCATGCTCGTCGACGCGCTCCAGGGATGGAAGACTGGCACCCACTGACACACACTGCACGCCTCTCGCTTAATTCTTCGATTGGCCAGGAGCTCTTCAATTCAAGTCCTGGTGAAACACCTCAAGAATCAGGATCTCAACCCTATACAACCGAGCGAGACCTTGGGTCATCTCCTCTGCTCCCCTTCTCCCCTTCTCCTCCTGACGCGCGCCTTCGCCCTAGATGGCGAAGAAAAACCTCAGTCCAAAGCCACTTGAATGCTCTTTGAACACGCTCTTGTTTCACTCTCGCGTTTTCCTTCGGTTCTCTATCCAAGACCGGCCATTCCAGCGCTCCATTGTACTAGGACCACCCTAATTGGATTGACGAAACCCACATACTCGGTTCTCCCTCCTCCGTCCATGACTCCTGAACTACAAATCGAGCCTCCCGATCAGCACAGCCACGGCTAGATCCATCCACCATCGACCATCTGAATCTTGTCCTTCCCCACGAGTCGCCGGTACCCCTTCTCGTTACTTTTCTGCTCTTTGGTTCTGGGTTGTGGGCTTCCTGGTCCTGGTCTGTCCTCCCTGTACGAGAGTACCTTGCCCCCTCAGCCATCAGCCAGTCAAAATACATTCCATCCACCAGACTGGCACCATTCTCCCGATCCATCAGATCGCCCTTTCGTTCTCCTCCAGAGATCCAAAGATGTGCTGCAAAGTATGTTCCAGACCCTTGGTTCATGCAAGGTCTTGAATCAACCATCATACTTCTCGAACCTGGAATGTACATGTGCATGTGTAACACTCGAGTATTCCGTACGCCATACTATTTAGGTCATGTTCCTCGTGCATCGTGCCCTGTGCCTCATACTGAGGCCTCGGTGAGTACATCCACTTCCGTTTCCATTTCCAGTCTCAGCCCTCGCCATTTTACAGGAATTCATGACTAAGCATTTCCGAGCTGTGGCTGTGGCTGTGCAATATTGAACTTGCCCTGGCCTCGTGAATTCAAATGGTATGTAATGAGGCCTCAAAGTCATAGTATGGAATTGCTCGGTGCGAGGACCCAGAAAGCCGAAAGTGCCCTGCAGTTCCCCGGCTTCATCACCCAGCACTCTGGCGTAAGGAGCAGTCCCCACATCAACCTCCGTGCCAACCGCCCTTGTATTGTCAAAGTCAGCCAGCTTTAGGTGATCTTGCGCGTCGAGAAGAATATTCGGAGGCCTGAGATCTCCATGGGCAAGCTCGAGAGATTCCAACCAGGCCGCAGCACTGGTCAACTCTTTCATCCATCTCAGAATCAAGGGCTCGGCTTCGGTTCCAAAGACTTCCAGAACCTGCTCGGTACTTGGGTCCCTTCTTTGTCGAGTTCGAAGTCGCGTCTCAAGATTCCCCCCGGGGAGATGTTGCATAAAGTTCAAATTTGGAAGGCGGATGAAGCTGTAGACGATATGAGGACAGGGAGGATGGCGTTCAAGCCTGTCGAAAATACGGTTCTCATTCTCGAAACGCTGGTCATCTTTGGTCGTTGGGCATTTCAATACAATGGCATCGGATATCTCGAAAATCACGCCGAGGTCACCCCATCCTAGAAGTCTGTACTTTTCTTGCCAGTAAAGACGAGTCATTGTCTAGCGCGCAGTTAACTGGGAGAGGTTATCCAGCGACGGGCGTTCATAACTGGCCGTTGGGATCACCCCCTGAATAACATTTCATGAGAGCAGTACTCCGTATTCTGTACTCCGTAATGCGGTGCCAGTGCCACCCAAGTGTCAAAATATACTCGATTACATAAGTAATGTCCATTAACTACTGTAGTTATAATGATACCTAATTACTCCGTTTTCATGCTTCGATTCAAGAACGTGAAGCAAGCGGCCTGAGCCAACAGAGGAACTTATCCTGTGGCTGAGTCGAAGTTGAGTTAGGTCACATGATCCCCAGGTAAAGCGGCAAGTCGCCCTTTTAAATGAGTGAGTTATGAGTACCAGAGTAATTACTCCGTCCTCCACGGCCTCAATATCACATCAAAACGGACATTATTCTCCTCGCGGACAAATTCCGATTCACATCCCCTGGACGAGTTGTGCCTTTACGATCGACGCCAAAGGATGCAAGTGGTATTGGCATTCCTACTGGATCCGTGGACAGGAGCCCTTTTTCACAGACTGGTACGAACACAGAAGTCTCCTCAGCTTCGATGGATTCACGGGTCACGGACGCTCCGTGCTCAATTACCAAGGCAATCCTGACTTGCTGGCAAGGCACCAGCTGGTTGGTAAACCGGTCAATGATCCATGCGACCAATCATGGTGATGCACGATCCAAGCACTCGACTGGGATCGCTTTACTTGGCCAAGACTCGCCTCGCATGGTGCGGCTGGTGCGGCTGGTGCGGCTCGTGCACGGAGAAGACGATGGCCGTGGCGGTGCGCTCTATTCATCATGGGCTGGTCAACCTTCAATAATGAAAATCATGTGCCACCAAGCGGTCAATGATCAGGGTCTGTACAGCACCGAGTACTGAGCACCAGCAGGGCACTACGAGTTGGGTTCGAAGCCCAACCCTAGTGCCGAACTAGTTAGCACCAGCCACACACCGCATCACTTTCAAGTTGCTGCCCGAGCCTCACCCGCTTGTGTCCATGTGACAAGCCACCAGTTCAATCTTTTGACATCAACTGCTGATAATATCTAGGTCATCTGGAAGTCTGCATGCATCCAAGCGTTTGCCTTTCGGAGGTAATGATCCAGCCCTCAGGCTCCAACATCTGACCTCGACACGAGCACGTGCCACACCCCAGCCTGGTCATTTCACATGACCTGTGACGAATACTGCCCGGAAGTTGGTCGCGAACCATGAACATGGGAAGCTGGCCAAAACGTTCAAACTCAAAAATCCGGTGAGAACTCTTGCGCATGGGTATTGATGCGAACTGTCGGTAGGAGACCTGCTCAAGTTGCTCGACTCGGATCCAGGTGGCGTGGAATGGACTACATTTTCTCCAGCCCGTAGAGATGGCGATTCTTCCCAACCGTCAATGCAATCCACATTGCAAAATCATTCGGCTTACTATCCCGAAGGCGAAATACTCATGATGCGTATTGCGCAGTGGCCATATGCAGGGCTTCGTCCTTAGCTCGGAGAGGGCGGACAAGCTTCCATTTCTCGAATACTTACTCGTAGTTTGGAGGTCACTGACATAGGGCCAGAGATCGTCGCTGATCGTAGTAAAGGGAATTTCAGGTGCTCGAATGGCTCACTGCCTTGTCACAATTTCATTTCGGAAATCATTCCTTTACATTTTAGACAGTGCAAGATGGATGCAAGCCAGGTTTTGCCCAGGTAAATCAATGGGACAGTAAATATATCTGTACTGCGTCCTCGGGACCACTCTTCCAGGTGGATTAGCCGTTATCTTCCTTCCACTTTCCAGATCTAGGTAAAATCAAATTACTATACATGCATGCGCGAGGAGGCCTTCCCAACAGAATGCGATCGAAGGCCGGGTTAACAGTTAACAATAACTTGCAGTTGAGATTGATCTACGCTGTGGTGGTGGTAGACAGACCCATCGGAACTAGCCTCACTTTCCAAATCAAATAAATATATTCGCTCCAAGTGCAGGTCAAATCAACTTTCAACTCGCAAAACCTAAAGGGTTGGTTCTACAACACAAAGATGCAGTCTCGAAGCCCCATTCCCCTATTATCAAGATATCATGCATCAGACCCATACCACAACCTGATGCATAGAGTAGGATCATCGATCAGCCTCGTATGTATGTAACAAGATTGAAGCCTGACCGGTAAAACCTCGGGCACACCCCGAAAGATGGCCTTGGCTTGCTCTTTCGACCAACCAGGACTCGCTAAATCCAACGATGTCATCAACCTGTCTAGACTCTAACCCACAACGACAACTACTACTGAGATACCTTCTGCTCCAGCCTCGCCTGGAGCCTCCCCTAAACCTCCTGGCCAGAAGATCATTTCCGACAAAAGTCAAAGTATGAAATATTCGTGACGGCGGCGCGCTCTCCTCACACAAAGGCGAAAGCCGTGCACATAGCCAGTGGCAGAAAGGAAAGCGTCGACTCAAAAAAAGAAAAGAAAAGATGGCGCCAGGAGACTACGCCTCGGTGGGCACGGGCAAGCTCAAGCTCAAGGGCGTCAAGGACAGCAAAGTCGACAAGACGAAGAAAAAGAAGAAGAAATCGAGATCAAGACCGGAGTCCGAGGCTTCTTCTTCCGCTGTTCAACGGGGTGGCGACGAAAACAAGGATGATCGCGACGACGACGGCGACGACGACGACGCGCAGTTCCAAGATCGCTCTGTCATGCTGAGAAATCTGCGTGCTGAGGATGAGTTGATTGCGAAGGATGAGAGGAGAGAGAAACGAAGGGATGGGGAGGTTGGGGACGTGGAGAATCAAGAGGGCCACGGTGAACGGCATCAAGACGAGGAGGCGAACGAGGCTGTCAAGACGGAGGCGGAGAGGCGGTATGACGAACAGCGCCGGAAACGGGTATGTGGTGTTTCCCTTCTTCTTTCTTATGGTGGCATGGCTTCTCTCTCTCCCCCCTTTTTGTTCTTTCGACATCCCCGATGTCCAGGTCCTTCCCCCTTGAGGGGTTTTCTTCACCCCTTCTCTGCTCTGTCCTATCTGCATAACATTGCACTGTTCCCCCTTGGCGCTACACCAGGTTCCACCCTGGTTTCCTTGCTGGATGAAATGCTCATATACTAAATTTTATCTCCAGCTCGAGGAACGACTGAAGCGAGAGGGCGTCAAGACTCATAAGCAGCGTGTTGAAGAGTTGAATCGCTATCTCAGTAGTCTCAGTGAACACCACGACATGCCTAGAATAGGGCCGGGATAACATCTGTTACGAGTTACGAGTTACGGGGAGTTGGTGGTTCCTCACATATGCTATTCTCCCGTCATAAGCTTGCATGGTTGGTTCTTGGAGGGTGGGGTTTTTGGGATCGGGAAAGTTTGACGCTTTACAGCTGCCACTTGTCACTCGCGGAATCATGCAGCATTTTTCTGATAAATAAATATTGATGAAATCTCTCGGGTTTTATCGACTCCCCTTGCCAAAGCAAAGCTTCCTTTATGTACAATGTCAGGTTTGTAGTTTCTCATTCTCTGTGACCAGCTTGGTCGTCTATTCTTCGCCACCGCCCTCTGCTGCTTCCGTCTCCAATCGTCCAGGCTTCGAGTTGAGGTATTCGTTTCTATTTCCACAGTCAGCAACGTGTGAAACGTCCGTGTCCTCCGTCGGCCAGAATCATACTTCTCCGTTGCCCATTCCATCAACACATAGCCGAGCACTAGAGGTGGAAGCCAGTACAGAATCTGGTGATATGTTCGGCGGTAGACGTTGAAGAATGCGTTATAATAAGCACCGGCCATGGGTCTTTGTCGGTTAGGCGAGAGGGCATATGTAGTCACACCCTTTTGGGCCGGGGAACCTGAAATGGGGAGACTTGTCAGTGGAAAACGGCTCGATCGTTACGCATGTCTTCGGTCTACGAGTGAAGCGATTTGGTGTTTCAGAGGAGGAGCAGTACCTAGATTGCCCCAGCTACCCATGAAACTAGATTTCAATACTCGTCAGCATGCTACCAGCATGGAGAAGAATTGACGAAACATACACTCCATTCTTGGGATCGGGACCGTGGCCGGCGCGCAAGGCCCGGGTGACTTGCATCCGTAAAGCTGGAGTGACACGCATCTTGAGGATGACTGGCAAATACAGGTCTTGCCAGATGGTGGTGGTGAGGAGGGAGTCTTGTACAATTTACTGGGCGCAGGGAACGGATAAAGATGAAGATGGAGGAAGGAAGCTTGAAGCTATTACCGCGCTTGCCGAATATGGTTAGCGCATCTTAAAATGCTGCATTACATCTTCGACGATTCGACGACTCCCGCAGTTACCTGGAGTCCTGGACACGCCTCGCTTTTTGTGCCTGCTTGTTACTTCCCACAGCGATCTCGTCAAGCTCATCAATCGCTTCATTCCGCACATCATGGCAGCTCCGAATGTCCTCAACGCCGTCTCCAAGTACGCCATCCCTCTATTTGTCGCCTTCTCTTTCGGACAGGCCGCTATCTACGACGTCAAAGGTGGATCAAGAGCTGTGATCTTCGACCGTCTATCCGGTGTTCAGGAACAGGTTGTAAATGAGGGAACACATTTTTTGATTCCCTGGTTGCAGAAAGCCATCGTCTACGATGTGCGAACCAAGCCTAGAAACATCAGCACCACAACCGGAAGCAAGGACTTGCAGATGGTCAGTTTGACCTTGAGAGTGCTACATAGGCCCGAGGTCACAAAACTACCCAAGATCTACCAGGTAAGCAGAAGATTCGTCATGGGAGCTACCCGATGTTGACCGCCAGCTAGTCACTTGGCCAAGATTACGACGAAAGAGTGCTCCCGTCTATTGGTAATGAAGTGCTCAAGTCCATCGTCGCCCAATTCGATGCGGCCGAATTGATCACTCAAAGAGAAGCAGTCTCACAAAGAATCAGAACCGATTTGCTGCGGAGAGCGCAAGAGTTCAACATCGCTCTAGAAGATGTCTCGATTACACACATGACCTTCGGCCGAGAGTTTACCCGAGCCGTCGAGCAAAAGCAGATCGCACAACAAGACGCAGAGAGAGCGCGATTCATCGTCGAAAAGGCCGAGCAAGAGAGACAAGCAAATGTCATTCGAGCGGAGGGAGAAGCTGAATCCGCCGATATTATCAGCAAGGCCGTCGCCAAGAATGGAGACGGTCTCATTCAAATCCGAAGAATCGAAGCCAGTAAGGACATTGCCCAAACATTAGCCGGCAATCCAAATGTTACGTACTTGCCGAGCGGAGGAGATGGAGAAGGCAAGGGCAAGAGTACCGGACTGTTATTGGGCTTGAGGGCATAAACTTTTCGAAAGCTGCAGCAGCGGACACCCTGCGGAGTCATGCTGCAAACATCCAGATGGTATCAACCACTCAGCGCGTTAGGTTTTGAGTTCAAAAACCTCAGCCCACAAGGCAAGGAAAAAGGCAACCTCAGCCTGATGATATTCTCGGTTTGTACACATAATGATCGGCCTCTACCATTAACATATTGTATCTCTGTAGCACTACATAGCGAGGCCCAGAAAATTCCCATCGAGATTCTCAACTTTTACCGCTTTACCGCCTTCTACTTTTCACTCTTTCTGTGCGCAATCCTCATGATCGACAGGAAGGACACCTTGTCACAGCTTGGTTCTCAACACTTCCAGTTGTGGACCACCCCAACCTTTGTCACGCGCGTGCTTTGTTTGTTTTTGCCTGAGGGAGATCTGCTTCTGTAAGACTGGATTTGGGCTCACGAACCAGACCTTTCATTATCGGACGCGTATGGAATTGGTCCTAGACTGTTCATGCTCAAAGTGTCTCTCCACTGCCTAACGAGATACTCTTGTTCTGCCGTCGTTCGAGCTAAGAGGTGAATATTCTGCTTGCATTTTCTCTTTCCTTTTCATCTCCCAGTTTCTGCCTGGCCTTTCTCGCGCGGCACTCCTCTCTCTTTTCACGTTGCACTCTCTTATCTTTCGCGCGACACTCCTCTCTCTTTTCACGTTGCACTCTCTTATCTTTCGCGCGACACTCTTGTTCCCCGACCACACTTCATAGTGCAGACTAGTAGCAACAAAACCTCGACGATGTCATCGACGACGTCACCGACGCCGTCGCTTACAGACTTCGGTGGCAGGTGCATGTGTCACTGTCACACTGGACCTGATCGATCTGGGTGCACTTGCACTTGCCCACCTGCCAGTTCTTCGTCCACACCGGTGGTCCTCCCCCTAACCCTTCACGCCCTCCACGCCGCTGGCAAGCACTTGATCCGGTGGCGCGCCTTGACCTTCTACTACGATTTTATCCCTGAAGAGAAGAAAAAAGCAGTTCACAGCGACATCCAGACTGCGGCTGCCGTCATCAAACTTCATTTGAATCACGTCGATGTCCCTGGAACCTGGGCGCAATACATTGTTGAGATCACCCAACAAGCAGCAGCTTCTTCTCCATCGTACGACCGCAACTCCTCCCCAGGCAAAGAGCACTCCAGAAGAAAAGAATCCTTCACTAGCTTCACCCGCAAACTAATGCGAAAACTTGGCTCAATCCCCCACTCCAATTCCGCGGATACCTTTGAGAGCAACCAGACCCAACCTTCCTCAAATGCGATTCGGAACTCACAAGACCCATTTGCATCAAGTCAGGATAGCATCAGAAGCACAAGCGTCAGCTATGACTTAGTGTCAATGTTTGTCATGGTCGCTGGCGCACTCCGAGTGTCGCGAAACCAACTGGAACTCGCCTTCAAATACTGCGCAGCCCACGTGTCATCTGACCGTAGAAAGCGCATCACCGCCAAAGACCTGGTCCGCGACAAGCGATACAGCGATCTCGGCGAGATTATTCTCCTCGACATGGGGGAACTCGCCATGTTCTCCCGGAACTTTGCCTGGGACATGGATCTCCCACATTTGCCCTTCCACACTGTGGGGAACTGTTTTAGTGACTTTGACATACCCACCGCACCTATCGTGGTTCCTGGTTCGTACAAAGTCGATGGTGCCGTTGACGGCGATGAAGGAATTTCCCCAGCCGCTCCCATTACCTTGACCTCACTTGACAGCACCAACAGCATGCGGAGATCACTCCTGGGCAAGAACCATGTACATGCCACGGGAGCCATTGTCTCTTGCATCGAACATTACTTCGTGTACTTGCGTTATGAGCAACGCCAACGCTTTAGCCCGAAAAGACTCTGGTCGCTGCTCAAAAGACCAGGCATGGATAAGAAGAGGAAGGGACGAGCCGTGACGAGGGTTACCACCGCCCGCAATTACGACGAAGATGGCATTGAACTCATGCAACGCCACCACGACAAGCATTGTCGTATCGTCTGGAAGATCAGAGCATCGTCGATCGTCGCCACTTCCACCCGGGAGGACCTGAATGGTTCTAGGAGATTGGGCAAGGAACATTCTGGTGCTGAGCTTTGAATTGAATGAGCGAGGCAACGGAACAGGAATCTGGGCTTTCGAAGATGGTAGATACCCCTCAATGTACTCGTATTAGGCAGGAGATGGCGCATTATGGTTGGGAAGCTTTTTGGCGTAGGAATGCTACTTCGAGATTCAGGGTACCTTTAGTGTGAATTTATGTCTAAGCCGTTCATGAAGACAACGGCAACTTCGAGCTAGTTAATACTCCGTACCACATGGTCATCGGTGATTGAAAAGGAATGAAAACGGGACAGACCTCAGTCCCATTCGCCTCTCTAGATTCCTGGTTGTATTGTGATCTTCCTCTCGATAGACTTGGATCATTAATGTAGCAAGTGTATACAGGGCAAGTAAATGCATCATAAGAAGAGCCTTGCCACCGGGGAGTGGTCCAACCCGAAGATCAGGAATGCCTCCAACGCCTGACGAACAGGTATGTAGCGCTGTTGGGAGCCTGACGAACTCGCTCCTCATCGGCCAGGTTGACAAAAGGCTGTGCTTTCCCTCTCCCGCTCGAGAACGATGTGGAAGAGGCGTCGCATTTTCGGTTGAGAAGGAATCTGACGAAGGTGAAACCCCAGTCATTTACAGTGATCATAGAGTAGAGTCTCCAATAGAAGGAAGGAGTCGTAAGCAAAAGAGACATTTGCCAAACGGGAGTCTACTAACCTATTTATGTAAAACTGGTAGGAGGAGTAAGAGCTTGATGGCCTCGACACTGGACTTGTTGAAATAAGGTGATTACTTAATTATAGATTCGACAGCGATTGTTACATGGAATTAATCACCGGCTCTGGCTAGGAGGCTTATTATGTACGTGTCGGATGCGCTTGGAGCGCGCGCGGAGCTCGCAAGGCAACGAAGAAGAACCTCCACCGAAACCGGGGGTACTGGCTGGCTGGCTGCTCTTATTGCTCAGTTAAAAACCGTGAGAACAGGTTTCTTCGCATCCGTCTGCGGGCCGCCTAGCCTCTCGATCTCGGAGGCATCGGTGCGTCCGAGCCCAACGTGCTCGATTGGCTTATCA
>Ga0105239_10004497_pt1 | contig 16641 bp, 19 predicted proteins | sample KBSC44metaG_FD_92761 | JGI IMG/M metagenome (GOLD analysis project Ga0105239, IMG submission 92761) | Corn rhizosphere microbial communities from Kellogg Biological Station, Michigan, USA - KBS C4-4 metaG | ecosystem: Host-associated > Plants > Roots > Rhizosphere > Soil | place: Michigan, USA...
GGGGTAGGCGAACAGGAGGAAGGGGATCATGAAGATCAGCATGGTGATGGTGAAGATCAGGATGACCCAGACGGCCCAGATGCGGGCGAAGATGTTCCAGAAGGTATTTTTGAAGGATGACATGTGGCTTTTGTTATTATAGGGACCAGTCGACCGGGTCAATGCCATTGCTCATCAGCCAGGTGTTGGCCTTTGAAAAGTGCTTGCACCCGAAGAACCCCTTGTCGGCAGAGAATGGGGAGGGGTGGGCGGCTTTCAGCACCAGGTGTTTGGTGGCGTCGACCAGGGTTTGTTTCTCCTGCGCAAATTTACCCCAGAGCAGGAATACCACGTTCTCTTTGAGGGCCGAAACTTTGGCGATGACGGCGTCGGTGAACTCGGCCCAGCCGATCTTGGCGTGGCTCATGGGTTCGTTGGCCCGGACCGTCAGCGAGGCGTTGAGGAGGAGGACTCCCTGCTGGGCCCAGTGGGTCAGGTCGCCGTGTTTGGGGATCGCCATGCCGACGTCGCTGTGGAGCTCTTTGAAGATATTGATCAGAGACTGGGGAGGGGGAATACCTTTCTGGACGGAGAAGCTGAGGCCGTGGGCCTGTCCCGGACCATGGTAGGGGTCCTGCCCCAAAAGGACGATCTTGACGTCTTCGAACGGGGTTGTATTGAAAGCGTTGAAGATGAGTCCGCCGGGGGGGTAGATGGTCTGGCCGCTGATCTTTTCCGTCTTTAAATGGGTGGCTATCTGCATGAAGTAGGGTTTGTTGAACTCCTGCTTCAGCACTTCTTTCCAACTGTCTTCGATCTGTACATCCATAGATAGTGGTTTTGCCGTGCCGCGGGGTGTGACTGGCCTGTGGTGGCCTGGCCGATGGGTGGATCGGCGCCCGTAAGCTTGCGGCATGGAAGGCCGAAGATAATTAAAAGCATTGAGCGTAAAAGGGTTTGGGGGGTTGGTGGATTTTTTTTATTTTTGCCGCCGCTCGACCCGGTAGCTCAGCTGAATAGAGCTCCTGCCTTCTAAGCAGGTGGTCGTGGGTTTGAATCCCGCCCGGGTCACCAAACAGGACAAGTCAAAATCTTCTTTGGCTTGTCCTGTTTCTTTTTGGCTGAAACCCGCGTCCAGCGTGTATATCAGTTCAACGGCCTCATTGACGCGCGTGGTTCGATATTGGAATCCGTCAAAAGTGAGTTTTTCAGGATAAATCGAACCAATGATCGTTCGCTTCCGCTTTGTATCGCCATCTCGATATAGTTCGTCCAGGTGGGCGAGATTCGAAACGGCTTTTTCCAGCAGGGGTTCTATGTTCGCGGACAGACTGGAAACCTCGATTAACCGGGCTTCCAGCCTTTCGATCTTCTTCTCATTTTCCCGCTTGATCTCCCGGAAATCCTGGGCGTCAATTTCTTCTTTCAACAGCAATTGCCGCCCCCTGGCGATATCGTTACCCGCCGCGTCGATCTGTTCGGCGAGTGACCTGATATCCTCCCGCTGGCTTTTTGTCCTGACCTTGTAAGCGGTATTGAGCACATGGGCATACGCCTTTTCCATCCCAGGGCGGGGAATGTATTTCCGCAGCTCCCGGCAAAAAAGATCATTGGCATTCTCCACTTTGAAGCGCGTTTTACAGGCATTGTTACAATGGTAATAGTAATACTGACCGCCATTTCCCTTTGATCCGCTGCCGGTCAACAACCTCCCACATTTGGGACATAACAGGTAGCCGCGCAAAGGAAACGTTTCTGAAGAACTTAGCTTTTCGGTAATTCTTCTTCTTCCCGTCCAGGTAGTCTTGCACATCATAAAACAGGGATTCCGAAATAATCGGCTGATGAAGACCCGGAACATGGCGCACAGGTTCGTCCTTATAGGGGCCTATATAAATCTTCCCGCAGTAGACCGGATTGCGCAGGGCAACCCAAAAATTCGACCGGGTAACCTTAATTCCTCTTGCCTTTGCCTCCTTGTAAATTTCTGCCACAGTAAATTGCCCGGTGACCAGGGTTTTAAACGCCCATTTCATAATACTGGCATCCGGTTCTTTCGGAGCTATGAATTTCTTACCATCTTCGGTAATTTTGTTAGCATACCCAACTGGAGCCGGTCCCATCCAGCGGCCTTCTTTTTTCGCCCGCCGCATTCCGTGCAATACGTTCAAAGCCCGGCGATCATTTTCCACTTCAGGAGCAGCGAGGTAAAAAGCCAGCATCATTTTATTTTCCGGGACCGACAGGTCTAACGGCTGTTCGATGGCCTGGGGTTCTACTTCCAGCTTCCGCAGCGTATTGATCATTTGGTAGGCATCCCCGGCATTCCGGCTAAACCGGTCCCATTTGATGAAAAGAATGAAATCAACTTGCCCCCGCCGTTTCTTTAAATCCGCAAGTAAGCGCATCCATTCTGGACGGTTGAAGGTTTTGGCGGAATGATCTTCCAGGACCACCCGGCGAATGGTGATCTTTTGCAGTTCACAATATTTGCGCAACCGTTCCTCTTGGTCGCGTTGGGAATACCCTTTGTCTGCCTGCTCGTCCGTCGATACCCGGATATACAAATCTGCTGTCATAGTGATAAGTATTGATCTAAGGTTAAGTTAGCCAATTTCCACATAAATTCCAGGATAATCCTTGCTTCTTCTAAGGTTACAATCGTCCCATAGTCACGAAGTATTTGTACGATTTCTTCGGGTTTGATCTGTTCCATTTTGAACCTCCTTCTTTTTCAACAGCACAATTTCCTATTCGCAAGGACCAAGGCTAAATTACGAAATGTTTGGTTTATTTTTGTTTTTAAAACAAACTTTTTTTATTTTTGTGGGAGAATTGTTAAACGCCCATGCCCAAGGAATACTATAAAGTCAGCTACAAGACCTTCTTCAACGAGCGGGTAAAACCGGTGATCTATCGGCGGCGGGAGACCTACCCCCTTTACGTCCAGATCACCTATGACCGCAAGACGACTTCCCTCAAGAGCTATTACTTCGACGTATTCTCCCAACCCAAGTACGATTACATCGGCATGACCATCGACCAGATGGATAAGCTCGAAAGCCGGGTCATCGATTTTGTGACTGCCAGATATTCAGACCGCTTCACTCTGGCGGATTTCCCGGGCTGGTACAAGGTGTTTAACAAATGCGTGCTGGACAGCCTCGAAACGCCCTTCAAGGAATGGCTGATCGGCTACTTCGAAGCGGAGAAGGTGGCGGGCTATGCCGCCCTATTGCGGCAAGGGATGCAGGAGGTTTGCGCGTTAGAGCTATTAGACGAATTTAAGCTCGCCCTGGCCCCCGATCTCTATGAACGGTTACTCACTCAGGCAGCCGCCGAAGCCCCGCCGTATATCCCCCTGGCAGCCTATGTACGTGATCGTCAGCCTAAAGGACCTTTTTGTCTGCCATTACATGACTGGATACAGCACGAACGACAGGTAGACGCCGAAGATTTCATTTACCATCAGTACCGCGACTATCAGATGGCGAAGATTCTCAGGACGATACGGTTATTACTTCACCCACACGGTTATCCCACCTAACCGTATAAACGATCTAAAGACAGAGAGGGCCGCAAGCGGCCCCCCCGGATCAGGTTGCCTCCTTCGGGAGCAACCGGCTAGATGTCCGCTTGTTTAACAAGCGAAAAAAGACAGCCCCCCCCTTGCTCCGGAGTCGCGGGGGTTAAGAACAAGAACCGAAAGGCAAGCCTTTCTGGGGCCTGCCGCCCAACCTCAATTTTGTAACCCAAAAGAATAGTGCAGTATGGAAAAGAAAAATCCCAACCGCTCCCGGATCATCGGCATCCGGCTCACTCCCCAGGAGTATGCAGCAATCAACAGCCGTTTCAAGACGACTACCAGCCGCAAATTAAGCGACTACCTTCGGCATGTATTGTTAAACGGTTCGGTCACGATCCGAACGCGCGATCAATCGCTCGATGACTTAATGGCAGTGCTGATCCAGCTGCGAACAGAGTTCAATGCAGCAGGAAACAATCTCAATCAGTCCGTTAAAAAGCTCCATTCGTTCCGGGACAATAAAGAGCTACTGCCCTGGATCATCGCGCACGAGGTTCATGTCAAGGCGATATTTAAGGACGTCGAAGAAATCAAAGGCCGGATCAATCAATTTGCAGATGTGTGGTTGCGCGCATAAAAAGGGGCAGCAGTCTCTCCCGCACCCTCAACTACAACGAGCAAAAAGTTAAACACGGAGGGGCCGAATGTATCAACGCGGTGGGCTATCCAAAGGACCTGGATCAACTGAGTTTTTACGATAAGCTGCACCGTTTGGAGCACCAGGCGGCGCTTAACGAAAGGATCACTGCCAACAGCGTGCATATCAGTTTGAACTTTGCGGATGCTGATAAGCTCGACCAGGAAAAGTTGAAAACCATTGCGGATACCTACATGCAGATGATCGGTTTCGGCAAACAGCCTTATTTGGTCTATGAGCACAAGGACGCCGGCCACCAGCACATCCATATCGTGACGACCAATATCCGGGCGGATGGCAGTAAGATCGAAATGAATAATATTGGCCGCAACCAATCGGAAAAGGCCCGGAAAACGATTGAAGTACTCTACGGGCTGACCAAGGCAGAACAGCAAAAACAGACCCCAAGCCAGCAACAGAAACCGGATCACTTCGGTCCGCCGCGGGTCCAATATGGCAAGAACGGAACGAAACAAGCGATCTCCAACGTCCTGGAATATGTCACGCGGGAATATAAATTTACGAGCCTAGGCGAGCTGAACGCCATCCTGCAATTGTATAATGTGGCCGCTGATCCGGGAGAAAAGGATTCCCGGCTCCGTCAGCACAAGGGACTATTGTACCGGGTGCTGGATGAGAACGGCAACAAGATCGGAACCCCGATCAAAGCCAGCGCCTTCTGGCATAAACCCATTCTGGCGAATCTGGAAAAGAAATTGCGAAGAATGAAATCCTACGGGTACAGCATAAAAAGCACGTCCAGGTAAATATTGATTGGGCTTTGCGGAACGGCAAATTGACCCTTCAGGAACTAAAACAAGCTCTTGCCCGGGAGCGCATTGAAATGGTAGTCCAGCGCACCAAGGAGGGAAAAGCCTACGGAGTTACCTTTGTGGACTTCAAGTCAAAGTCGGCCTTTAAGGGCAGCGACCTGGGTAAGGAATACAGTGCGAAGGGCTTGGAACAGCGGTGCTGCACCAGCCACGAAGAGACCGAAACCGTTACCCAACTGCAGGAGATCCGCCCCACCATAAGGCAGAAACAAACCCCCTCGACGGGCCAAGGTACTCGCCCCGCCCCATCCTTGCCGCCGCCTTCTGCTTCTCCTGATATGGGCCGCCCGCTTTCGCCGTCGATCCTGGAGATATTGCTGCAACCGATCCCGGAGCAGGAGGGAGCCCCCTATGAACTGATCCACGACATGAAAAAGAAGAAGAAAAGGAGGCCGAAGCTATAGGTGTCGCGGGTGAAAAGGAAGTGGATTAGGGTCGGGGTTAAGCTGCCGCAGCCGTGCAGCGGGAGAACAGGGCCGGGCTTTAGTAACGGCTTTGGCGCTTCGCAGGGCTACCTCATTGCCCGGCCTTCGGTGCTTGTTTCAGCCGGGCAAAAAAAAGCAGCAGCAAACGGGGGATGGACTAACAAATGGGCAATGAAGTACCCCCGCGAAGGTTGTTCCTTTCTTGCAATTCTTTCATTTGATCCTGTGCTTCATCATTCCCCCGATATGATAGATTTCCCTCACATCGATCAAATGGGCCGCTTCGATGAGCTTCGTCATATGCAAGTAAATTGACAGGCAGTCAATATTGGACTCGGCTTCGAACAGGCTATCCTTTCCCAACGCATAGCTGAGAATTTCCTGCAAATCGCTCTTCCACTTCGGCAGCTCCTTGAATTTGAAAAACCGTTTAAAGACCACATACGGATTTATATATTCTTTCAAGGATAATGAATGCGGAATAAACTCCCAATCGGTTGTATCCCTACCCCAACCCCGAAAAAGGTTCGGATTGAATAGGTCATAATTGGGAATTTCGAGGGGGCTTTTCCTTTTCTGCTGGTTTATCAGGTAGGCCGCGTTAATAAGCGATTCGAATAAGCGTATGTGAAAAAGCAAATCCCCCGGGGTATCTTTGTTATACATCTTCGTCGAATTGGCGGCGAATAGGAGATTTCGAATGATCTTCCGGTTCGCGTCGAGGCCCGCCGCCGAGAAAAATTCCGCAATGATCTGGTCAGGATCGGCTATTTCATCTTTGTACCAGATGGAAGTTTCGATGTAGTTATGTTCCTGTTTCATAAAAGGAGGTTTAATTTATTCTTGGTTGGTTTCTGTATGAAGTGTGAAATGAATACCCGGAAAGGCGGTGAGTATCCGGCCCCCGGCATCCGTCAGGACGGTGATATAGGTAGTGGGCAATTGGTCCTGATCAAACCCGACGATCTTGCCGACATTGACCGTCCGCTTGAAATCGAGGGACCCGGCCAGGGGTATCCCTGGCTCCGCAGAAATATCCCGTAGATAGGAAAGTATCTCCGGCACGGGAATGGTAAATTTGCCCGTTCCGGGGTGGCGGGGAATCTTATAATGGTGCCGTTCTAGGATATGTGCAAGGGACGCGAGCGGGAGGTAGTACGTTTTTCGCAACAGGCGTTTCCGGTTCTTCATGGGCACTTGTATGAGTGCCCCGCTTGCCAGTTGGTTCAGCCAGTCCTGGGTATCACTAAGCAGGAAAATGAGTTTTATCCAAGCTTCCTCATTGAAAGGAGGGCTGTTTTTGATCGGTTCTACTTGCTCCATTTGTCGGTGTTTGGTGGAATGAAAGGATGAAGCAAAGTACCTTTACCGACCCTCATATTCAATTCGTTGTCCGTATATTTTAACGGGTATTCTGAATATTTTACCGATATTTAAGGCGGGATTTCATTATTTAACCATCCTATAAAAAGGTTTAAATTCGCCACATGACAACGACCGACAACATGCCCAATAAAGTACATGAAGGCCGGAATATTAAGCGGTTCCGGGAAATGCTGGGGATTAAACAGGAGACCCTGGCCCAGGAGCTGGGGGAGGACTGGACCCAGTCAAAGGTTTCCCATTTGGAAACTAAGGATACCGTCGATGCCGTCGTTTTGGAACAGGTAGCCAGGGTCCTGAAAGTTCCGGTAGAGGCTATAAAAAATTTCGATGAAGATGCTGCCGTTAACTATATCAATACATTTAACGACAATAGTTTCAGCCATGCAAACGGCACTTTTCACGCAACGAACTGCACGTTTAATCCCATAGATAAATGGCTGCAGGTGCTCGACGAAAATAAGAGATTGTACGAGGCCTTGCTAAAGGAAAAAGACGAAAAGATTGCCTTGCTGGAAAAGCTGCTGGCGAAAAAGAAGTAATGTTTACTCTAGTTTACTCCATATCATACTAGCGAGCCACCGAACCGGTGGCTTTTTCGGCAAATAATGCGGCGAACCAGTGAACTATTGTGTCCAGCTCTTCGCCGGTAGACGGCTTAATGAAATACTGGTCAGCACCCAAATGCTTGCAGTCTTCCATATCTTTCAGCCGTTGCGAAGAGCTCCAAACCACTTTGGTTATGCGGTTGTATCGTTTCTCCTGCTGCAATAGACCGAGCATTTCCGGTCCATTGATATCCGGCAACTGAATATCCAGTAGTAGCACTTGGGGCAGGTCTTCCTCCTTGCAATCTGAAAGAAATTGCAGTCCTTTATTACCCTCGTTTATATGCCTGATGACGGTATGGGCATCAATCATTGCCAATGCAGCTTTAAACATATCCACGTCGTCGCGATCATCCTCGACAACCAGCAAATAAGGACCGTGCTCGACCATCTTTAGCTAGTTAACATTGATTCATTTACAGCTGCAATAGCCCAGGGTAAAAAGACAACCTCTTCTTCTTGGGCTAGGCTGTTGATGCCAATAGCTTTTCCCCATTGGCCATCGCGTTTCTCCAGTATATATTTGACCGCTCGTTTTTCGGGATGATGTGGTATAATGATATGCCACTGAACAATGGACCTAGAGTCCGTTTGCGTTTTCCCTTCAAATGAGACAAAATAATCATGGCTACTACATGTAAATTTCCGCTCGAAAGACGCCATGACGTGCATTGGGAGATTTACTGAAATGCTCATAACTCGAAATTTTGAAGGTTCAAGAAACTTTACATTTACTTGGCATTCAAGGGGACAGAGCCTTGGAGTAGGCATTCATTGGGAACGGAAAAATCTCTGCATTAAATTAAAAAATTTTTTTAAAATTCAAAAAAACAAAAACCTTGCCGATCCATAACCCGCTTTAAATCAATTTATTCCAGCGAAGGCATGAAAAGCAACAACTAGACCATTTCTCTATTGACACATCCACAACCAACATTAATCACGTTCAAATGTCAAAGACAAAAATAAAATTTATTTTGAAAATTGAACCATGTTCATTTTCTTTGTACTGAAATTGATTTTATGAGTACTGCAGAAAGAAAAGCGAGAGAGAAGGAAGAACTGAAGGCACTTATTTTAAAAGCTGCCCGCAAGTTATTTGTAGAAAAAGGTATCGGACAGACAACTATCAGAAATATTGCTGAATCCATAGACTACAGCATCGGTACTGTATATGTTTATTTCAGGGATAAGAATGAAATACTCCATGCGCTGCACACACAGAGCTTCGTTGACCTCGGTGGCCAGTTGAAAGTATTATTTAACGTAAAAGACCCGATGGAGCGGCTAAAGGCAATGGGCAAAGTGTATATCAATTTTGGCCTGGATAACCCGGAAATGTACGATCTAATGTTTACTCTTAAAGCACCAATGGAATTCCTGGAAACAATCCAAAAAGATGAGTGGGATGAAGGGAAAGCAAGCTTTGATTTGCTAAGAACAACGGTAAAACAGTGCATGGATGCCGGGCATTTTAAAGGGCATAGACTGGATCCGTTCTGTTTTCTGATATGGAGTTGTATACATGGCATGTGCAGCCTGGAAATAGGTTCCCGTACGAAAAACGTGAATATTAAAAACCCTGAAAGCATTGTAACAGATGCGTACGACGAGTTTTTAATAATCATAAATAAGCTGTGATTTTTTTTGCTCTTGTATTGAACATCGTTCATTTATTAGATTCGGTTCATTAAAATCAAATTCATGAAAAAATATCTCACATTTCTTTTGCTGTTATTATGCGTTGGAAGCGCTCATGCACAAACACACCTGGAGCAGTATATCAACACGGGTCTGGGTAATAATGAAACAATCCGCCAGCAGCAATTTTTACTTGATAAAAGCCTCTGGGAATTGAAAGAAGCTAAATCATTATTCCTCCCCCATGTTGAGTTTAATGGAACCTATACCCTTGCAGGCGGAGGACGCACCGTGGATATTCCAGTGGGAGATCTAATGAACCCCGTTTACAAAACGCTTAACCAGCTGACAGGCACTAATAATTTTCCACAAGTACAAAACCAAAGTGTGCTGCTGAACCCAAATAATTTTTATGATGTAAAACTGCATACCACTTATCCGATCATCAATGCAGAAATAGCTTACAACAAAAAAATAAAGAACCAGCAGTATGATTTGCAAAAGATAGAAACAGCCATCTACAAACGGGAGCTTGTAAAAGAAATCAAAGTTGCTTATTATAGTTATTTACAGGCAACGACAGCGATCGGGATTTATGAAAATGCCCTTGCACTGGTAAAAGAAAACGAAAGGATAAACACTTCTCTTTTTAATAATCAAAAAGTAAACCGCACGGCAGTTGTAAGGGGCAGTAGTGAAGTGACAAAGATTACTGCACAACTGAACACCGCCGTGATAAACCGCGATAATGCCAGATATTATTTTAATTTTTTAATCAACCAACCGCTGAACACTCCCTTACTTATTGATTCAATAACAGGTATTCCTGATCCACATGTCGCAGATGATACTGCTGTTAATAGAAGAGAAGAATTATTAAAGTTAAATACGGCAGCCGCAATAAATAAGAACCTTATTGGTCTGGCAAACTCCTACAAAATGCCAAAACTAAATTCCTTTCTTGATTTAGGGTCGCAGGCTTTTGATTTCAAAGTAAATGACAAATCGCCTTATTATTTCTTCGGGATTTCACTTGGCTGGGATATTTTTTCCGGCGGCAAAAATAAATATAAAGCAAAACAGGTGGAGGCAGATGCTAAAGTGATTGCATCGCAGACAAGCAATACCGAACAACAACTGAGATTACAGGTTAGCATGGCTGCCAATTCATTCAATACCGCGCTTATAAATTACAAAGCCGCTGTGTCACAAGTGGCTTCGTCTGAAAAATACTACGATGATGAATTGCGGCTGTACAAAGAAGGCATTGCACTGTACATAGAACTGCTGGATGCACAAAACCAACTCGTATCTGCCCAACTTCAGGCAAATATTTCACGCTACGACACATTTGTAAAGCAGGCAGAAATAGAACGCGCCAACGCCAGTTTCATCATTCAATAAACAAAAAAGAACTATAATGAAAAAGATACAACTACTCACTTTTGCTGCAGCAATATTGTTTTTATATTCCTGTGAGCATCAAGAGAAAGCAAAAATGGCTTTTGAAGGAGCTGATATTATTCCCGTAAAGACGTCTTCCGTAGCAGCATTGGCATTACCCCAAAAGATAAATGCAACAGGACTTGTAACCACAGAAAACGAAGCAAAATATGCATTCAAGATAGGCGGTGTTATTAGCCGTATTTTGGTAGAAGAAGGTCAGTTTTTTCGAAAAGGCCAACTGCTCGCTACACTCAATTCAACAGAAATTGCTGCCGGCGTAACGCAGTCCAGCTTAAGTGTAGAGAAGGCGCAGCGTGATTATGAACGGGCAGTCAATCTTTATAAAGATAGTGTTTATACGTTGGAGCAGTTGCAAAATACCAAGACAGCCCTGGATATTGCTCAAAAAGCAAAAGAGGCTGTTGCCTTTAATGAACATTATTCAAAGATCTATGCTGCCTCCGATGGTTTTGTGAGCCAGAAACTCGCCAGCGAAGGGGAAGTAATTGCGCCCGGTATGCCCGTGCTTGCTATTAACGAAACACAGAAAAATAATACCTACTTACTTAAAGTTGGCGTAACTGATCGGGACTGGGCAAGCATTAAGCTCGGACAAACGGCAACAGTAACACTGGATGGATATGCGGATAAAAAAGTTGATGCTTATGTGTTTCGTAAGTCGCAGGCGGCAGACCCCACACTTGGCTCCTTTCAAATAGAATTGAAATTGAAATTGAAGGATATAAAACCGGCGGTGGGCATGTTTGGCAAAGCGGAAATCGCTACCAATCAGGATGATAATGTGAAGGTGATCCCATACGGTTCCCTTGTAGAAGCCGATGGCGATAAGGCATTCGTGTTTGCACTTAACGGAGCGAATAAGGTTAGAAAAATCCCCGTAACTATTTCAAGGGTTGATAACCAACAGGTCTATCTAAAAGGCGGACTTGACGGAGTGGGGGAAATCGTGATCTCTAACAGCGCCTATCTCAACGAAAAATCTACAATAAAAATCATCCGGTAATACTAACAGATATGAAGATCACAAACTTTGCCGTTAAAAACTATCAGTTCACCCTCATTATATTCCTGCTGTTTGCGGTAGTTGGTGTGCTTACTTTGTTTACAATGCCCCGTTCGGAAGACCCAACTATACATCCGCCGGAATATCTCATAACTGTCATATACCCGGGCACAAGTCCTAAAGACATGGAGGAGCAAGTAGTAAAGCCCATTGAAAATAAAATTTACGGGCTGGAAAACATTGATAAAATGCTCACCACAATTGAAGACGGTGTGGCGGCAATCCAGGTGAAATTCAAATATGGCGTTAATATAGACAATAAATACCAGGAAATTTCTACGGAAATAAACGCGCTAAAAAGCAGTGAACTTCCTAAGGACATTTATCTTATCAAAGCCGAAAAGATCTCCTCTTCCGATGTAAATATTTTACAGGTTGCATTAGTTTCCGATAATGCGTCCGATAAATTGTTGAGAGATGAAGCCGACATACTAAAGACACGCCTGGAGAAAATAACAGACCTTAAAGAGGTCAAATATTCCGGAATGCCGGAACAGGAAATCCGGGTTGATGTGCAATTGGACAAACTGGCGCAACTGAAAATTCCGCTCAACGTAGTTGCAGGCAGTTTGCAAAGTGAAGCGGCAGACATTCCTGGTGGAAGCATCAACCTGGATAGCAAGGTTTTTAATGTAAAGACCAGCGGTAAGCTTAAGAACGTTGGGGATGTTGCCAATACCGTCATTTACAATTCCAACGGGAAAATTATATATTTGAAAGATGTGGCTGAAGTAAGTTATAGAAGCGAAATGGTCGACCACATTACACGTGTAAACGGGCATCATTGTGTACTGGTTACGGCAGCAATGAAAGATGGTGTTAATATAGCGCAAGTGCAGAAGGAATTTATTCCGGTAGTGGATGAATTTTCTAAAGTATTGCCTGCTAACATCCAGCTCGTGAAAACTTTTGACCAGGCGACTATGGTCTCACAACGTTTGGGACATCTCGGATTTGATTTTGGTTTAGCAATTCTTTTAGTAGCCATTACCTTATTGCCATTAGGATTCAGGGCATCACTCATCGTAATGATCTCTATTCCGCTTTCGTTAGCAATAGGGCTTATAGCACTGAATTTATTGGGATATTCCTTAAACCAGCTTAGTATTGTTGGACTTGTCGTCGCTTTGGGATTGTTAGTGGATGACAGTATTGTGGTGGTAGAAAATATAGAAAGATGGCTTAGGGAAGGACATTCACGAATGGATGCTATTCTGAAAGGTACACAACAGATCGGTATAGCAGTTATAGGATGTACAGCGACTTTGGTAATTGCGTTTTTGCCTCTTGCCTTCCTGCCTGATTCGGCTGGTGAATTTATGCGCAGCCTGCCTATGGCTGTTATAACCAGTGTGTTGGCATCAATGATCGTGGCTTTAACGCTTGTTCCTTTCCTGGGAAGCCGGATACTGGAAACGCACACACATGGCGAAGGCAATTTTTTCCTTAAGCAACTGCAAAAAATCCTAACTAATAGTTATCGGGGTATTATGCTACGAGCTTTAAAATGGCCTAAAACAACTATTGCGTTATCATTAGTACTAAGTGTTCTGGCTTTTTTCCTATTTACAAAAACAGGATTCAAACTTTTTCCCACATCTGAAAAGCCAATGTTTCTGATCAATATTAAAATGCCGCTACAGGCTGATATTCCCGAAAGTGATCGTGTTACCAAACTCGTGGAAAATGAATTAAAGCAGCACAAAGAGATTGTCTATTATACAAGCAATGTTGGTAAAGGCAATCCGCAGATCTATTATAATGTACATCAACAGGATGTAAAGCCCGACTTTGCCCAGATTTTTGTACAGCTGGATGATGAGGTAAGTCCTGACTCTAAAATAGAGTTAGTTAAGCAGCTAAGAGAAAAGTTTAAAGATTTCCCCTATGCCAAAATTGAAGTAAAAGATTTTGAACAGGGACCTCCGATAGAAGCCAACATAGTTGTAAGGGTTTTTGGTGAAGATCCGGACACGCTGCGCAAGCTTTCCTTTAAGGTGGAGGATATTTTACGCAATAATCTGGGTACTGTTTACATCAATAACGAACTAAACACCTACAAGTCCGATGTTAAAATACAAATAAATAAAGAAAAAGCCCGCACTTTGGGTGTGCTTACAAGCGATGTTGATAAGGTAATTCGAATGGCGGTAGCAGGATTAACTGTTGGTGATTATATAGACGACAGAGGCGATGCCCGCAATATTGTTCTGACACTTCCAAAAGATAAATTTTCAAATTTAGATGCGTTTAAAAATCTGTACGTAAACAACATACAAGGTGTTCCCGTATTGGTTAATCAGATTGCAGCCATTTCTTTCGAAACATCGCCTACAGCAATAAATCATTTTAATAAATCGCGTTTTGCAAAGGTTACCTCTTTAACCAAAGAAGGCGTGTATGCAAACGATATACTAAAGGATATTGTTCCGCAGCTGAACACCCTAAAAATGCCGCCTGGTTATTATTACAAGCTATCCGGTGAAGCGGAATCGGAGGGCGATACGCTGGGTGGAAATTTTCTGTCTGTCATCCTCTTAAGTACCTTCCTTTTTATTGGAGTTCTGCTACTACAATTTAAAACGTTTAAAGGTATCATCATTGTACTATCTATTATTCCATTAGGAATTGTCGGAGGTGTGGTAATGCTACTGATCACCGGCCACCCGATGTCAATGGTTTCTATTATTGGTTTCATAGGTTTATCCGGCATTCAAGTCAAGAATTCGCTGTTACTCGTTGATTTTACCAACCAGTTGCGGGCCGAAGGATATAGCATAGACGATGCCATTAAGAAGGCAGGAGAAACCCGTTTTTTGCCGGTCGTGCTTACCTCTATAACTGCCATTTGCGGATTAATTCCTCTTGCCTGGAATCCCAATCCACTTATTGCTCCATTAGCAATTGTGTTGATTGGTGGATTAATCAGTTCAACCATTCTTTCAAGAATTGTAACGCCGGTAATGTATAAGCTGATTGCACCTACCATTGAAAATAATTAATCACTCATAAAATCAAAACATAATGAAACAATACATTTTAATAACCGGGGCATCATCCGGGATTGGTTACGAAATGGCTCAACAGCTTGCGACTTTAAAATACAATCTAATCCTCACTGCCCGCAGCGAAGATAAATTGGCAGCTATGCAGCAGGAATTATCTTCCAAACATGGAATTACCGTGCATTACATAGCCAAAGACCTAAGCAAAACAGAGCAAGCGGCTCAGGTATATGAAGATATCAAGAAAGCCAACTACCAGGTATCTCATTTGGTGAACAATGCCGGGTTTGGCGACTATGGCAGTTTTTTGGAAACATCACTGGAAAAAGAGTTGGACATGATTGATCTCAACATCAGCAGCCTGGTTATCCTTACCAAATTATTTGCTAAAGATATGGCAGCCCGAAAGTCGGGTAGAATCATGAACGTGTCTTCAGTAATTGCCTATTTGCCTTTCCCTTACATGTCGGTGTATTCCGCTACCAAATCCTTTGTCTTAGCCTTTTCGCAAACCCTGGCTGCCGAACTGGAAGGAACTGGCGTAGTGGTTACTACACTTGCTCCCGGCACAACTGAAACAGCTTTTGTTTCTCCGGAAATGCGGGAAACCAATCTGGTAAAATCTAACAAGCCAACCCCAGTAAAAACTGTAGCTTCTGAAGGAGTGAAACTTTTGCTACACGGAAAAGGAAAGAAAATTATTGGCTTTCAAAACCGGTTTAATTCCATTTTGGCTGGAATACTGCCAGATTCTGTAATGATGAAAATCAAGATGAAGCTGGCAAGTGCCAAGTGATACCACACAAATCTTAAAACAAATGACTGAAACAAAAAAATATCAAGACGAGAACTAATAAAACAAGGGGGACTTGCTTTTTCAGTCTTAGCTTTACCATTCATTAACAATATTTTCAAATTTTAACGAAATGACGGATAACAATAATTTTGACGTAATCATAGTTGGGGGAAGCTATGCAGGGCTTTCGGCAGCAATGGCTTTGGGACGAGCATTAAGAAGCGTTTTAGTCATTGACAGCGGTTTGCCTTGTAACCGACAAACACCTCATTCACATAACTTCATTACGCAAGACGGAGAAAAGCCAGGCGTTATTGCGGAAAAAGCAAAAGAACAAGTGCTGAAATACGATACAGTAAAATTCTTAACTGACCTTGCCGTTAATGGAACGAAAACCGACAAAGGCTTTGTGATTTCAACTCAGTCAGGGGAATTATTTTCAGCTAAAAAACTCGTTTTTGCAACAGGCTTAAAAGACATAATGCCAAACATTGAGGGGTTTTCTGAATGTTGGGGAATTACAGTGATTCATTGTCCATACTGCCACGGATATGAAGTAAAAGATCAAAAAACAGGGGTTCTGGCAAATGGATATGGTGCATTTCATTTGGCTCGGCTCATTAGTAACTGGACTAAGGATTTAACCATATTTACCAATGGAAAATCTCAATTGACACAAGAGCAGACCGATGAAATCAAAAGACACAATATTTCAATAGTTGAAAAGGAAATTACCTCATTAAAACACAAAGAAGGTGTATTGGAAGAAATAATATTTGCAGACAATTCAACTTTTCAATTACAAATTATTTATTCAAGACCTCCTTTTGAACAACACTGTAAAATCCCGGAGTTATTGGGCTGTGAATTGACAGAACAAGGGCTTATCAAAGTAGATACATCTCAGAAAACAACAGTGGATAATATATTCGCTTGCGGAGACAGTACTAATCCTCTTCGTTCTGTACCATATGCTGTATCAACAGGGAGTAATACAGGAGTGTTTTTAAATAACGTAATGACAGAAGAGGAATTTTTAAAATGACAACAAAAAGCTGATATAATAGGCGTTTGGTGTTAACTTTATTACGCATGCACTTGGATAAATCCATACAGAAAGAGGAAGCACTATAAAAAGGCTGCTCAGTCACTATTAACAAATTGTAAAACAATCCTTGGCTTTGCCCCAACATCAGATCCCACAATATCAGGCACTTA